>Ga0209812_10001995_pt1 | contig 12821 bp, 11 predicted proteins | sample JI71714BDNA_FD_187502 | JGI IMG/M metagenome (GOLD analysis project Ga0209812, IMG submission 187502) | Wastewater effluent complex algal communities from Wisconsin, to seasonally profile nutrient transformation and Carbon sequestration -... | ecosystem: Engineered > WWTP > Effluent > Algae...
TTATAATAACTGTAAACTCTATAATAGATGTAATCGAAAATATTTCTTATCATGGTGTTAATTTATCTTGAATCCCAATTGGCTTAATTTCATCTGTATTCTCAAGTAAAAAATTCTTTCTTATCAATAAATCTTCTCCTTGCATCTCATTTCCGTCTAAAATTAATTTAATAGCGAAATACCCACCACCTGTTATCCAACCGCCTATCGGTATAAATGATATGGCTGTCATTGCAACGTCAAGTCCAGTTCCAGCAGATATCATTCCATCATCTTTAATTTCAGTATAGACCGTGTTCCCAGTTATTCCAATTCCTAAAATATTAAAAACAGTGCCTCCTGCTTTAACACATTTTAGAGCCTTTGTATGTTGCCTGGCAAGTGCTAAATAACTGGATTTTGTATCTCTTACAAATTCTACAGGAACAGTAGTATTATTACCATGAAAATCCAAGCTCCATGTCTTAAGCTTTTCATTATAAATGACTTCAAATTTCCCCTCTTCAACCAATTTACCTGCTTTTTCTAATCCACCAAGCTTTTCAATAGCATCAGCAGTAAGTGTCAATCCTCCAAAAACAATTTCAGCAGGTTCCAATTGATCTTTAACAGATTGCATATACTTTGATGCTGCTTCATCAGGTTTTTGGATTATTACAAAGTTAGTAGGATAACTAAAAAAAGATTCTTCACTAGTTTCAGAGATGCCTACCGTATTTGGTTCAGACGAGAAAGATATAGTAGAACCAGTTCCTTCATTGGTTTTTTGATCTTCTAACTCGTCAACATCTATTGCCCAAATTGGTGTATTGCCTGCAAATTAATAGGGAGTGTACCAAGGAAATGAACTAGAAAGCGGATCCATACTTAAAAACTTCCCTAACCTCGGATTATAAATCCTAAAACCATAATCATATACATTACCTTGACCATAGGTTTCTGGATCCATTTCCTTATCATTAAACCCATACCAATAATTCACACTCCAACTCCCCACTAACAGCATCCCAAAAGGGTCATAATCAATATACTTTGAGATACCTACTAGTGATGAATTATCCATAAGTTAAAACTTGGTATTAATACTTAATATTAGTTTTTTGTTGATGTTTACTTCAATTTTTTTTAAAGCATGCAGTCGAATTTAATTCACTAGATTTACCGTAGCCTGTTTTGTCCAGTTGAATAAATAATAAATCAGTTGGTAAACATGGAGCCACGACACTTACGATGATAGTGTAAGCATTTATTGACGAAAATATGATAAATGGCTTCAAGCTTGAAGAATGGTTAGGTGAGATTTTGCAAAGTACAGTTTGATCAAAATTAACTGGCCTCTAACTTATACTTCCAACACTTGGAAAAAATTAACATAATGAATATCTTTGGATAGGTTAAGCATGATAAGGCGTGAACTTACAATGTGACAAAACCTTTTTAAAGTTGGAATATGAATAATAACTATGCAATGTATATCGGGGGAATTTTTATCTGGTTATTAAGTGGGTTTAAATTAACTTATAGAGAAGCAATTGGGCGCGATTATAAGGAATCTCTCAATTTTAAATACCTTCCATATAAGGTCACTGTAAGAATTGTTGGCACTATTATTTCATTGATTTTCATAATTATCATAGGTTGGTTATTAAGATTTCGGAATTAATTTCACGCTTTGGATTTATGATTACTTACAATGCTTGCTTATGATGCTATCTGCTTCAAGAAAACCATACTTGGAAGCATTTATAAATTGAGTGCAGGCCACATCGAAATTTTCGACTTTGAAAAATATTTTTCCTGCTGAATAATAGGCCGGCCCGAAACAACTATCAATCTCAATCACCCTTGCTAAATCATATAAAGCATCATCGTATCTATTTAATAGTATTGAAATCGTTGCCCTCCCATAGATTGCCTCCTTGTAATTAGGCATTAAACTAATTGCAACATTATAGTTAACTAATGATGATTCATAATCATTAAGGATAGCAAATAAAATCCCTCTATTATTAAAAGCCCCTGCATAATTCGAATCCAATTGAATTGCTTTATCAAAATCATTTAATGCTGAATTATAATTCAATGATTTCAACTGTGAAAATCCACGGTTGTTAAAATATATTGGGACGCTTGAGTCTAATGAAATAGCCAAATTAAATTCCTCAATTGAAGCTGAAAACTTTCCTGCCTCTTGCAATTGATACCCCTTGTTGTTATAAATCAATGACGGATTCTTATATTTGTATCTTAAGGCATTGTCGTATGATTCAATAGATTCTGTATATTTAAATAAATTACTATAGATTTTACCTCTTAAATAAAACGCTTCTGCTAACATCGCACTATCATCAGTCTCGCTAATAACAGCATTCAAAAGTGTCAAGCTAGAATTAAAATCACCTATCTCATAAAGATTTAATGCACTTTCATAATTTTTGTTTGCTTGATTAAAATTATTGCAATTCCAACTAAAAAAGCAAATTAATAAAAAATAATAGTTTAACTTATTGTTCATTTTTCAGTATTATTCGTGTTAGTTATTTTGTCAGTAGCATCTAAACCATCATATATAATATCCAATGCATCATTAGCTTGCTCCATAGTTTTTAAATTTACTTCATTGATTTTGAAGCTATTCCCTCTAGCAGTTGAATGATGCTCCAGTGGTGTTGACTTAAATTGCCCAGCAGTTTTCTTCGAGTAATCATTAAACTTTGCAAATTTTGTTCCTCCTTTGACCTCAACTAGATTTGCTGCTTTTGATGAACCAGCAAATAAAACCTCTGATGCTACACTTGCAAATGCATCTACTCTATCATCTGGAGTGGTTTCAAATCCACCTAATGTTTTGTGAGTTAACAATATCTTCGGGCTGTTTATCACATCGTAACCGATTCCTGCAACTATCTTTGCAGCTGCAGTTCCATAAGATTCAGAAGGTTCTTCTAACCACAACTCAACCTCTTGAAATGTACTAGGATGCCATTCTGACAACATGTCGTGGTAAGGTTGTGGCGCCTCAACTTGGAATACGTTAAAAAAGTAATCCCTTGACACCTGAATATATCCTCCTTTATCATACGGGATGTAAATTCGATTCTTATGAACTAATTCATAAAAAAAATTATATTTAACAGTGTGACTCCAACGACCGTCGGCACTATAATAAACATCCTTATCTCCATCAGAATCAACGTTAGTAATTGGGCTGTTGCTCATACTATTATAGTGGCTTTGCCATGGAGCGTCTTTAAATTTTGGATCAACTGAAAACCATCTTCCTAATCTTGGGTCATATTGCCTGAAATATGTAGAATAACCACAATTGTTTTTATAAATCTCATTATCGGATATAAAACCTTGAAATCCATATCCGTATTCACTTCCACCTTCCCAACTTCTCCCCACCAACAACATCCCAAACGGATCATAATCTTGAGCAGACATCACATCTGCTTCATAATAATTAGTAGTCCCATTGGCATCTGTGTCAAATGCTAAGCGGCGGTCGCTAATAACTGAAAGAACGTTACCAAGGTGATTAGATAATTCATATCGTTTTTCACCTAAGCTTCGGTAAAAATAGTTATCTTCTGTGAAGGTAACAAGCATGTCGATATTGGTTTTCACCATACCAATTCTGCTACTGCCGTAAATATGTTGTTCGGTGAGTTCAAATGTTGCTGTGTCACTTTCGGTATGGGTATATACCGCCATCACATTACCCTGAGCATCGCGCACATAATAGGTGGTGGTTACATCACCGGTTACTGGTATTACCGTTTTACTTATACGATTTCCGGTGGCGTCATAAGCAAAAACAAGTCCTGACTCATCTTCTTTTACTATTTTTTTAATTTTGCCGTATACATTCCAGGTGATTTTTTCTATTCCTTCAGCAACATCGGCTGTTAAATTGCCAATTCTGTCGTATGTGTAATTATATATTTCCTGGTCATCTACATCAACATCATATGCTCCATCATCAGTAATTAAATCCCCTCATATAATAACTTCACCAATAAACCAGGTTCTGCCATTAAGTGTTTACCCCAACCCTGCTATGAATAATGTTACCATAGTTTATGAAATCACCGAACCTGGTAATGCCATTTTATCCATCTACAATATCAATGGCAAACATATTACCGATTTACTCAACACCAATGATGTAACCACCGGCAATTTCACCACCGCCTATAATGTTGACCACCTGGCATCAGGTATGTATTTAGTGATTTTGGTGAATAATGATAAAAAGGAGGTGTTTAGGATGATGGTGGGGAGGTGAAGACATCTAAACATAAAGATAAGCTTTTGGGATAGATTGTTTACAGTAGATTAATGTTGTGGAACAATAAAACAATTCATAAACTTAACCGCATAGTTAAGAATGAAATGCGTTGGCATTCCTTTTTAACTATGCGATTAGAATTTAGATAAAATTACTTTGTTATTATGTTTAATCTATTGCTTTACAAATTTACCGGTACTAATTATTTTGGAATTATTCAAAAACCGATAAATATACATACCACTGGAAAATTCGGATAAATTTACAGAATAAGTATTTTGATTTAAGCTTACTCGTTGAATAAAATTGCCAACTAAGTCAAAAATTTCAATTTCATAATTATCATCAGAGGTAATACCTCCATTAAAAGTAAAAACTGCTTGATTACTCGCAGGGTTAGGAAAAATAGAAATTGAATTATTTAATTCATTTGTATTTGCGGTTTGCTCTTCCCTAAAGCCACCCCAAGTTGGTAGCCTTACTTTTACCTTTATGTAACCAAATGAGTAAGCATCAATTGGTAAGGTTGTTGTCGTAACAGGGTAAGTTGTAGTTTCGATCCCGTTTATTTCATAAGTGCCCAGTTCTGGAAGGATATTATCTTCATAATCATTATAAAAGTTGTTTTGTTTAAAATAATGTGTCTCACCAACTCCTTGGTATAATTTCCTAGTATCAATTTTATTCTTTGTGAAGGTTGGTGAAATGAAATAATAAGGTAATGCTGTTGCACCATTTTTAAAGTTAAAGTAGGTGGGAAAGTTTATATTTATAGTTGTATTTGTTTGATTGTCATAATAAATATATAACTCATAGTCATGAGTAACAGGATTTAATGTTTTAAAATAGGTTTTTAGATAACTTGGTGCTGGGCTTCCAATCTGTGTTGCCTTAACATTATCCATTGTCTGTCTAAAAATATCGCTCATTAAATAAAATGAGTAAAATCCTACCCTTTTATAAAAAAATTGCGTTGCGATATCAGGATCTAAGACACCGGTTTGAGAAAATGCTCCAGCCCATGCACCGGCGCCCATAAAATTATGTTTTATCATATATTCGATTTGACCTGAAGTTGCTGGACTTAAATTATGGCTAATTTCTGCCATGTTCAATAAATATTGCATTACAAAGTCACCTTCAATATATGTATTGCCGAATGGAAGAGCAGGTTCAATACCCCATTCGGTAATCCAGTATTTTTTTTGCAACCCTAAAGAATATGAATAACCACCAGCAAGGTCATTAAACATTGTAGTTAAATTAGAGTTTGTGAAACTATTAAATGCTGAAAGAGCACAATCAAACGCAGGTTGCAATAATGGATCATTAGTTATGAAATTAATATTATACCCTCCTGGGGCTGAAGCTGCCTCAATATAATCATCATATGGCCCAAGATTAGTAGCAGCGACATTGTCATAATCTCCGCAACTTGGAAATGCTTGATCATGTAAATACACATGTGATATCCAAGCATCTACTAATGATGCGTATCCAGCTGTTATGTTTGTGGATTTAATTCTAAGCTGCGTATTCCAATTTCTGTATTTATTTGTAGTTATAATATCAGCTGGATTTATTGATAAATAATAATTGGGCTCTGGTGCTGCAACAACGCCAATTTTAATAGAAGGATATTCGGCTTTAATAGCTGTCATTAATGGCTTAATTGATGCCAAATAATTTTCTGCATTTTCAAATCCCGGAATTGATTCCCAACCATTGGAATATACCTCATTACCCATTTCTACCCCAACCACGTTTAAGTTGTAGTCATCAATTAATTTTTTCAATACGTCCAGATTGTATTCAATCAAATCCTCAGTGTAACAATCTGTCTCTAAAACTTTCGCAACATAGATAATTTTAGGTTGATACCCATAGAAAGAGTAAATATTTAAATTTAGGTCAATAAACCGTTCTAAATAGTTTGTTCCGGCAGGTAATGCATTTTGATCCGTAACAGCATTTACATAATCATCATATTGTGGTCCAGACATTAATCCTAATCCACCAAGCGCTACCGGGTCATGATAACAATCGATTTCATCCATATCATATCCATAACCTTGCCCATCTAATAAATGCATTAATTTTGATGTTCCTCCACTAGGAAATCTTAGTGTTTGTGGGAGCATTGTCGATGCATAGTCCATACATTGATTGATTAATGGATCACCGGTTGGGGGCAAATCTGGGTCATAACATGGACAATGTTCAAAAAAATCGGATGTATGAAAGCCATAAAGAGGGTCGCTCAATTTGTAATGGTTTGATACATCCAAAGAAAGTGAAAGGGGTGTTTGGCAAATTACATGGGACAAAAAGAGCCCCAATATGCCGCTGAAGATTAAGTGTTTTTTCATAAAAATATTTTTTATCTCCCCAAATTTAGTAATTTTGGTGAATTGTATGGTTTATTTTGAATAAACCTCCCAATATCAATATCAATATCAATGCGCACTTTGATAAAATTCACATTATTTGTATTGATACTTAGCTGGTCAATTTCTGCTTATTCGCAATCAAATCGTGTAGTCATTATTCAATCGGAAGAAAGTGACTACCTAGATGTAACGTTAAATTCAATATATGGTGCAGGAAATTATGAAAAGTACTACTATTACTATTTTGGGTTACCCTTTTTTGATTTTACAACTATTGATTCAACTATTTGTACAATCCTACTAATTGAAGAACCGAGTACTAGCTTTGAATTTAATGAATTTTATACTTTTTATCAATCAATATTTGAAGATTGGGTAGAAGAAGGTGGGCATTTACTCGTAAGTTCTTCTTACAATGAAGATAGTAGTTACGAGATGGGTTTTGGTAATGTAAATTTCATCACTACTAATTTTGCATTTTGCTCAGATGCTGAATGTTTTGTTATTGCTGACTCAACTCACTCAATATTTAATGGCCCAAATTTACCTGCATATTCACCTATCTACGATTTTTCATATACTTATATTCAAAGCTTAGACGTAGACACACTGATTATTGATACTGAAGGTCAACATATCGCATTATGTGAGAAAGCATGGGGGGAAGGGAATGTAGTATTCTCAGCAGGTTTAAATCTTGCTCAAACACCAAGCTATTATTTAGGCTCAAATATTTTTTCCTACCTTTCACCGTGTCTAATCTCTCCAGTTGACATTGGCATAATAAATATTGAAATACCTTCAACGAAATGTAGTTATAGTGAAAATGAGATTATTAAAGTTGTAGTTAGAAATTATGGTTTAACTGAACAAAGCAACTTTCAAATCGCGTATTCGATTGACGGTATCGATTCAATTGTGGAACTAATTACCGATACAATTCCACCGGGGTATGAAAGGTATTTTACATTTGTAACGACAGCAAATTTAAGTGAGGATATTAGCCATAATATTTACTCATGGAGTGTTGTTGAAGGCGATACAAATCACACCAATGATACTGCATCGAAACAAATCACAAGATTACTTCCAATTACATCGACAGGTTTTCCTAGTTATTTATGCCCAAATGTTGAAGCATATTACGCAATTCCAGAATATCCAACTGGTATATGGTCAGGAGAAGGTATTACAGATTCAATAAATGGTATAATAAACACAACTTTACTTATTCCAGGTGAGTCAATTGCAATAAACTATCAATATTCGGTTCCTGTAGCTTATTTGCAAGAAACAATCACTTATGCCTTAAGAGATAGTATTTCACCAAATTATTTACATTTCAACGATATAGGAAGTTCCAAAGTTGATATAGGATTTACCTTTAAGTATTTCGGGAATATTTATGATTCAGTTTACATTGGGGCAAATGGAATTTTAACCTTTGAGAATGGCTACGATTTTGGCCTTCCTGAATTCATTGAAGCAACAAATAATAGCATCGCAGTTTGTGAGGCTGACTTATACCAGCAAGCCGGCGGTAAATTGTATTATGAAACTATAGGAACAGCACCTAATAGGGAGTTTATCGTTGCTTATAATGAAATTCCATTTTGGTTTCCTTCAACAGAATACGTAAATGTTCAATGCATACTACATGAAAGCACCTCACAGATAGAATTTCAAATAGAATCTATAGATATTAATGTTTATGGTTCGCATTTTGTGCTTCAAGGATTTTGTAATTCAGATTTGAGTCAATTATATTACACAACTACAAATGAAGAGCCTTGGAGCTATTCTATAAATGACACTGCGTTTATTTTTAATCCTATATCTTGCGATACTGTGGTAACACAAAATATATTTATTAATGATGATTACGAATTCAACTTACCAAATGATACTGTAAAATGTGACATTGAAGGTATTCTACTCGAAATTCCAGAGGGAGATTTTATATTTAATTGGTCTAACGGAGATACAACAAATATTACAAATATTTTGGAATCAGGAATATTTTGGGTAACAGCAAGCGACTCTACTTGCATATATAACGATTCGATATCAGTTTTAATTGAAGCCCCCCCAATGGTTGAGATAGAAACCGTTGGTAGTTTACCAGACTTGCAGACAGGAAGTGCAACTGCCATAGTTACTGGTGGGACAACTCCATATGAATATGTATGGAGCGACGGTCAAACCACCCCGACTATTACGAACTTAGGCCCTGGCACATATACAGTAACAGTTTTCGACTCTTTAGGATGTTCAAGTGAAGCTACTGCCACAGTAGGTATAATTAATAGTGTGAATGATATTTCAGATTTATTTTCAATATTTCCTAATCCCACAAATAGTGTTATCAATATTAAAGTTAACACCGAACTGACTGGTGGGATTGCATATATATATTCGATAGAAGGTTCTTTGTGCACTTCAAAAACCCTGAATGATATATATACTATAATAAATGTTGACGTCCTTCCATCTGGGCTTTATTTTATACTAATAAATTCCAAAAATAAATTGATTACCAATTTCTTTGAAATTCGCTAGTAATTAATTGCTTAAAACACAGCAATTTGTAAATAAATCATAAAATAACACTTGCAATCTTTTGCACATTATGGCTTATTAATGTTTTAAATTAAAAAATTCCACAGTTTAAAAAAAGTTGAGTTCAAGTCATAATCACAATTTTCCAAATATCACTTATTGGTTGTATTTAGCAGTTACAAAAAACATTTTTTTGAAAAATTGAGAGAACTAAATGCTTAATTAAAAAAACCGGAAGAAATGCATGACCTTTGTGCCAAGTATTTTGACACATTATTCCAGTCTAAACGCCCGTTCAAAAGACTTAGTTTACAAAAACGGAAAAAATCTGTCAGCTGGTTAAATGTGTTAGGATGGCTTAAGTTTATTATTAAACTATCAAAAAATCCCTTAATTATTGATATTTATTTGACACCGTTGAATTGTCTATTAATTGAAAAAATGGATTTAGCGACTTGCCTCAAATGCTCAATTTCCAATATATCAAAAATTTTCCGTATCTTTGCACCGCTTTAGGCCTAATACCGTTTCTGAGGTGTGTTCATTACGAAATACAAAGTATTAAAAACCAAAAGCATTTATTTTCATCGTAAGGCGTTAAAGACTTAGAGAAGAACACTGCATTAAAGCATTCGCAAATATGCATCTGTAACATTTCCCTCCTTATACAAATTTTATTGATACATGTCATTTGACAAATTATTGCTCATTGAGCCAATCATGAGGGCATTAAAACAGGAAGGTTATGAACGCCCTACTCCTATTCAGGAACAAGCCATACCTGCCGCATTGGAGCGCAAAGATTTATTAGGCTGTGCTCAAACAGGAACAGGTAAAACTGCTGCATTTGCAATTCCGGTTTTACAATTATTACATGCGAAAAAACACGATAACCACAGGGTAATTCGTTCGCTTATTTTAACACCAACCCGCGAGCTTGCCATTCAAATTGGTGAAAGTTTTGAAGCTTATGGTAAATACACCGGCTTAACGCAGACCGTAATTTTTGGTGGGGTTTCGCAACATGCACAAACACAACAATTACGCAGAGGTGTAGATATTTTAATCGCAACACCGGGTCGTTTACTTGATTTAATGAATCAGGGATTTGTCCGCATCGACAAAGTGGAAATTTTTGTTTTGGATGAAGCTGACCGCATGTTGGACATGGGTTTTATTCACGATGTGAAAAAAGTAGTGGCTAAACTGCCTGCTAAAAAACAAACCTTGTTTTTTTCTGCAACAATGCCACATGAAATTTCAGCATTAGCGAATTCCTTATTACACAATCCGGTGAAAGTTGCTGTAACACCTGTTTCATCAACAGTTGATGTAATCGACCAATCGGTATATTTTGTCAGCAAAACCAATAAACGTGCTTTATTGCATCATTTATTATCTGATAAATCTATTAAAAGTGTTTTGGTATTTACCAGAACAAAACATGGCGCCGATAAGGTGTGTAAAGATTTAGTTCGCACAGGCATTAAAGCATCTGCTATTCATGGTAATAAATCACAAAATAATCGTCAAACAGCATTAAGCAGTTTCAAAGCCGGTGAAACTCGTGTGTTGGTTGCAACAGATATTGCTGCAAGAGGAATTGATGTGGAAGAACTGGCTTATGTAATTAATTACGAATTGCCGAATATTCCTGAAACATATGTGCACCGCATTGGCCGCACAGGTCGCGCCGGTTCTACCGGAGTTGCGATAGCTTTTTGTGAAGAGGAAGAACGTCCGTATTTACGTGATATTCAGCGACTGATTGGTAAAACCATTCCTGTAAAAACGGATCATCCGGATTATAAACAAATGGTGCTGCCACAAATTCAAGTACATGAACCTCGCCCGCAACAAGCAAGAAAAAGGGTTTCAGATCCTTCTAAAGGCAAACGTTTTAAACCGGATAGCTTTAAAAAACATCGTGAAAAAAATACGAGCGGAAATTCAACCGGTGGAGGGAAATTTGCTGTAACGTTGAAGGGTAATAGATAATTTTTTTAAAAGGAACACTGATTTAACAGATTAAACGGATGAAAACGGATTAATTATTTCTAATAAGGAAATTATAAAAACGTAACTAAAATCCGTCCTTTATCCGTTAAATCAGTTAAATCTGTGCCTGTCTGCCGCCAGGCAGGTTCCTTTACCCTTCAATATGTATCGTAAACAACAACGTCCTACTAAACAATTTATCCATTACATAACTTTCCTGCAACAACGGGTCTGTTGCATGTAAATTGAGAATACCATTAGAAAGTTTTATTTCGGGAGAGAAAATAAAATAGGGGAAATAAATTTCAAACCCAAATCCGCAATTGATTGCTAAATCGTTAGCATTTATTTTCACCAATCCTTCCGCGTTGCGTGCATCTGCATTAGAACTAAAATCGTACGCATATTTTACACCTGCCAGCACATATACTTTCATATCTTTATATGCAGCACTTTTAAATTTTATATCAAAAGGTAAATCGAGATACAACGATTCAAGTGTTTGGAAAGAAGTGTTTTCATCACGATAAGTATAATTCAATTTTTTTTCGGCGAATGATAAGGAAGGCACAAAACGCAAATCGAAATATTTACCTAAACGCATATTGGTAATAATGCCTAAATTAAATCCGGGACCATTCGTAGATTCAACCACCATAACCGAATCGTGATTGATAAACTGGTCGCTGAATGTTACACGCAGGTCGGAGGTATTATATGCAATGGCAATCCCGAAATGATATGGGTTTAACGAAAACCGTGTTTCGTATTCCTGTGCATTCATTTGCGCTTTTACCATTAATGGCAAAAAGCAAATGCATAATAAAATTACTTTTCTGCAATATACAGCGAACATATTCCTAAACTTAATCTTGTGCAAGTGCAATTTTTAAATCCTGCCTGTTTTAAAAAATGTATAAAGGCATCGCCTTCCGGAAATGCTGAAACTGATTCAAATAAATAGGTGTATGCTCGGGAGTCACCACTCACTAAACGTCCAATTGCCGGAAGTATTGTACTGAAATAAAAATTGTACAATTGCTTAAATGGAAATGATTTGGGTTTCGAAAATTCCAAAACAACTATTGGAGCGCCTGTATTTAATACCCGATAAATTTCATCCAATCCTTTCTGCAGATTTTCGAAATTGCGCACGCCAAAAGCAACCGTGCAGGCATCGAAAGTATTTTTTTCAAATTGCAGATTTTCCGAATCTCCTTCTATCAAGGTTATTTTATCTGCTAATTTTTTATCGTTTATTTTTTTAATACCTGCTTCTAACATCTGCACCGAAATATCTACACCAATAATTTTAGTAGCTCCGGTTTTTAAGGCGGCAATTGTAAAATCACCAGTCCCACATGCTACATCTAAAATCGTTTTAGGCTGATATTTTTTGAGGCGTTTGATGGCTCTGTTACGCCAATACACATCCACGCGCATGGATAACACCCTGTTCAGAAAGTCGTACCTGCCGGCAATATTGTTAAACATTGTTTTAACCTGTTCCTTTTTGGAGGAATCGGACTTATAAGGTGTTACACTTTCTGACATCTGAGTGCAAATTTAGCATGAATAAA
>Ga0209812_10001997_pt1 | contig 12820 bp, 10 predicted proteins | sample JI71714BDNA_FD_187502 | JGI IMG/M metagenome (GOLD analysis project Ga0209812, IMG submission 187502) | Wastewater effluent complex algal communities from Wisconsin, to seasonally profile nutrient transformation and Carbon sequestration -... | ecosystem: Engineered > WWTP > Effluent > Algae...
ATTCATACAAGTTTACCAACCGGTATCATTTAATACATTGACCGGAAACACAAACATAAAACGGGTGCCTTCCTTGCCCTCCATATGACAGATCCCGTTCAGTTCCGCACACCGGTATCGGATATTCTTCAATCCATTACCGGAAGAGTCATTTTCCACATCCAGCCCTATTCCATTATCCTTTAAATCCATGATCCAGTTTTTGTCTTGCAGATAAATATGAAGGGTCACGGTATTGGCCTTACTGTACTTGGATACATTATTCAGCAATTCCCGCAGGATCAGCAATATGTTTTTACGTGCCTTCATGCTCACGAGGGCCCGTTCTGCCTCCGGTTGAATTACAAAAGAAAACGCTATTTGCCGGTCCTGCAATAATTCAGACGCGTAGTTCCTGATTTTAGTGGATAATGACACATCGCCGCTATTATTCGCCCGCATACTCCATACAATATCTGCCATATTCTCCTGGATATCCTTGCTTTGAACTTTAATTTTACGGATCATCTCGGCCGCTTTTTCCGGTTGTTCCCGGAGACTTTGTTCCGCCACTTCCCCGTAAATCTGCAAACTGCTCAGTGAAGCACCAATATCATCATGCAGATCCTGGCTGATTTTCTGACGAATCCGTGAAACCTGATTTTTTTGATTCTGATAGTACCGGTACACGAAAAAGGCAATGGCCAGGATGGCAAATCCGGCCAGCGAAATCAGTAAACGTCCATTGGCCAGTTTTTGGTTCTGACGGGCATCCTGCACCTCCATAGATAACAGCCGCTTTTCATTTTCCATTCCCGCATTGAGGATAGTCTGTATTTGCTTATTGTGTCCACCCAGCGTAGCTTCTTCTATAGCCGACTTTTCTTCTAAGGCGATAATCAGACCGGCTGTGTTACCAGTGCTTTTGTAAACATCCGCTGCGGTATTGAGAAAACTGGCCGCAAAAAACCGGTTGATATTGGGATGTTGTTTTAGCAGATCAAACCCCTCCTCCAGGAATTCATTAGCTGAAGCAATCTCATTCAACATTTGAGCGGAACGTGCCATTCCGCCATAGCAATAGAGGGCAACATCAATATCTTCCGAGACAAGGGATTGTCCGTTCGCTTTCTTGTAATAAAATAAAGCACTGTCCGGCAACGCCCTTGCCACAAACACATCGCCCAGTCCTGCTTCCGCGACGGCGATCCCCCTGGGCCAGTTCAGGTATTGAGCCTTTTCCAATGATAACCGATAGTGCAGCTCAGCACTGTCATACCGGCCCATTTTATAATACGCTTCCGCCATATTCCCGTGCAGGTGATGGGGCTTGGAAAGGCTTAAATATCCCTGTGGGAAAGGGGGTTGACGGATATACGTCAGCCCTTTCTTGTAGTACGGAATAGAGGTCGCCATACTATCAATGTTCATATAAAACAAGCCCAGAAAATTATAACTGTCCGCCAGCAGCAGGCTGTCATTAAGCGCTTCAGCCATGGCGAGCCCTTTCCTGCTTTCCTGTAAACCGAGTTGCTGAAGATTATTATAGTAATAGACTTCGGCCTGGCGGGTGATCAGGAAATAATTATTGACTGAATTATTCTTAAAAGGTAATACGGCATGAATTTTATTGAGCCATAACTGGGCAGAATCATACTTCTCAAAATTCATGAAACTGTCGGCCACTTCAAAGCACACACGGACATAGCGTGGGTCGTCCGCTGATAACTGGTATTCCCAACCGGCATCCGGACTGGCCGGTTGCTGCCCGGGTAACAAGGTCGATGAAAAAAATATTCCTGCAAGCAGGACTATGATTTTTAGCATGGGTGGAAGATAGAAAGAAATTATCGTTCGGTCAATAAAGTTGCCCCCACGAAACCTCCTGCTTTTATTCCAGCCATACTAATGATCGCAGCACGTTGTCCGCTGTATGCAGACGCAGACAATAAATGCCTGCCGGCAGGTGTTGATATTGCAGCTGCTTTTGGTTTACGGCTGTTAAAACCCGGCCGGACAAATCAATTAAACAAAGTGACAGGACCGGCTGATCCGTTTGTATGTTAATCCTTTTTGCCGACCGGTCCACCTGGTATTTGAGATACGGTTCATCTTTCCGCCAGTGCACCGCGACTTGTTTACTTTGAAGGGATGAGCCATCAGACTGCATACTTTTAATCCGGTACTGGTAAAATCCTTCAACCGGTAATGTGCCGGTATAATCATAAGACTGTAATCCGGATTGACTCTCTCTTTTCTTTCGTATAGCCACCTGTTGAAAAACCAACCCGTCCCTACTGCGTTCAATAATGAAATAATCCACCTCCTCCGCACCGCTGATCGTCCAGGAAAGCAATACCTCTGCATTCCGGATATACCCGTTAAATGAAATAAACCGTACAGGGAGCAACAAACCCGGAGATTCATAAGCACCGATATCCACAACAGTTCCCGCCACTCTTGCAGTAAAGCGAAGATCCAATGCCGGAACATCTGTATTTTCTCCAGCGTTAATAGCCGGCGAATTGACAGCTAACCCCAATCCGTCATCTGCGGTCATCCAGCAATTATCCGCACCATCCGGATCACTGCTATTAATCAATATCGGATCAATAAACAGATTACCCGTACCTGGCCCAGTCAGTATATGAGGTGCTGTTTGACCGGTCAGATCAATAGCAGAATAAGTAGCCGTAAAAGTACCGGTTCCTTTTATAGCGAACTGGGGGCCCGCTCCGGTTGCACTGTTGTTACGGAATATGCAGTTACGGGCCACCGGATTACTGTTTCCGTCATTAAAACCACCGGCGGAATTCGAATTGTCGGCGATCAGGCCACCAGCATTACCGGCTGTAGCTGTGTTATTGACAAAGACCGTATTTAATAGAAAAGGGCTGGCATTGCCACCCGGATTGCCACCCCAGCAATACATACCTCCGGCTGTCAATGCGGTATTGTTACTAATGATACAATTGATCACCTGCGGACTCGCATTGCCCGCCAGGCCAAAATTATCAATACCTCCGCCTGCATCCGTAGCCAGGTTGTCCGTTATGATACAATGCGAAATCAGGGGACTGGCATTGCCTCCGTTATACCCATTGTTAAAAATACCGGCGCCAAAGACGGCGCGGTTATTCCGTATCACGCAATTCCGGATGACGGGACTGCACTGGTTGCCCGGATTCATGCCTTCATTGTAAATGCCTCCGCCCAATCCTTCATTTAATGTTGGCGAACGGTCATCATTGGCCTCACTCACAACAAATCCATCCAATACCGCTGTGTTATCCAGGTTTGTATTGCTGATCACATGGTAACTGTTATCTGCAAAACCAGGACTGCCGATCTCAGCACTCAGTACTGTGCAGGGTCCACAGGAAAAAATGCGCTGTGCCACACTTGTTTCTGTTCCCTGGAAACTTCCATATACCGCTACCCCATTGCGCATATGGAAAGCCAGTGATCGGTTGCTGCTGTTTGTGGTGAAATAGGTACCGCAGCTTACCCAGACTTCATCACCCGGCGCGGACAGATCAATCGCCAGTTGTAATGAAGTGCCGGGATAAGCATTGCTCCAACTGCTGCCGTTGAATAAGCCGGCACCGGCCACTGTAACATATCGGGTATTGCCGGTTGCCTGCAGTTGCAGTGTAAACAGGATACAGAACAGATAACATTGTTTCATATTAAAACTGATAAAAAACTCCCGCGGAAATTGTATTGACGCGATCTTTCTTTCCTCCACTGGATCCTTCTTTCCGGTTAATATTGGACAGGCCTGGAAAAAAATGAAGAGTGGCCCCGATTTTTTTGGTGAAACTATAACCGGCCCCTAATACACCTCCCATATTAAATCCGTTAAAATCCTCTTTCAGATCAGCCGTTTCTCCGTTGAATTTATCCTTGGCACTCAGCAGGATACCCGGCTGAAACCCGGCATCAAAATAGAGGTTCTTCTTTGTCTTCATCCGGAGGAATAAGGGAAGGCGCAGGTAATTCAACACAACTTTGTTCTCCACCGATTCGCTGCCCCCACCCGGCACATATCCGCTATAGCTATAGGGACTGCCTTCCTGGGAAAAGTTCATTCCCAACACCACTTCTGATTTACCAGGTCCTCCAAATACCGGCACTTCAATGCCAAAGGATGGACCAAAATTTTTACCGCCCCAGCTTTCACTTTGACCGGACATATAAGATGAATTCAGTCTTCCATTTAACCTCAGCATCCATTCCACTTTAATTTCCATTTTATCTTTTGATTTCTTCTTGAACTTTCCTTTGCTTTCTTCTTCTGTTGTTGATTGTGCCTGTAATGCTGTAAATGTGAATAAGACAGCCAGGCAGGTGATTACATGTTTCATTGTTTGTTTGTTTGTTTATTTAATTGTGAGTAATGGTTTATTGGCGCCTGCAGGAGCATAGAAAATTCCGGCTTGTATGTTAAAACCAGCCGGCAGGTCTGCTGGGTCCAGAACAATAATGTCTTTATATAAACTGCAGGGTGTGCCGCCTTTTCCCAGTAGCAAAGGAAAACGCATATAAGAAACCGGTATGTTCAACTGCTTTTGAACTGTATTAAAGAGATTCACGGCATAATCGTAGCAATTAAACCGGTTCAGGTTATATTTCCTGCCCGACAAGTATACAGCCGCGGATTTCAGGGAGTCCAACCCGTCGGCAGTCAGTCTGCAGGTTATGCTGATATTATACTCCCGGTTACCGTTGTCACGCAACTCGCTTTTAACCCGCTTAAAAAATAAACTTCCCACAGGCCGCCTGGGATAGAAGCCCCATACCATAAACTGACTCTCCCCGCTTAAACTGTCTTTTTTTGTCAGGATCAGAAAAACATGTCCGGGTTCTTTCTGAAAATGAACTTTTCCGGGATTATTGTTATCCGGGATATCCGCCGCCAATGTCAAAAAATAAGTAACGGATTCACTGGAACTGCTGAAAGTGTCAAGCTTTTTTCCAAATTCCGGAATCAGGCCATGATGATCAACCGGTTTACCCGCTGCCAGCTGTATGGTAGTACTGGTATCCTTTATCAATTCCCCGTCAGCAGGAATAGCCCCCCTGCTGTTTCCGGATGATGCCCGTTGGGCATTAACCCATAAGGTACACAGCAGTAAAAAAAGGATCCCGGTTATCCGGTTCCGGGTATTGCTGCCATTGATTTGTTTCATAAAAATCATTTCTCAAAACTATCTTCCAACGGACCAGCAGACAATCCCTGAATGACCTGTATTTCTGACAGAAAAAATACCTGAAAGCAGGTAGACCCTCCAACGCAGAAAATGGATATTTTTAAGCAGGCCAATCACCCGATAACCATTACCATGCAGCTACGCCCCATAAAAAAAGGATTCCTGTTTCTCTGCCTGTTTATACCAGGTTTAGCTTTCGGCCAACCGGCAGATCCCTTAGTGGATAGCCTGGTACGTGAATTATCCCGTAGCCGGGAGGATACCAACAAAGTGAAATTGCTGATGGACCTGGGGAATAATATTGGTTACTACGATGCCAATAAAGCATTGGCCTATGCCAGCCAGGGACTGGAACTCAGTAAGCGGATCAATTATCCGACCGGTATTGCACGGACCCATTACCTGCTTGGTAACACCTACCTGGATCTCGGTGATTATACCAAGGCCCGGGAAAACCTGGATGAAGCGGAAAAGATCTTTGAATCCCTGCAGCGGACCGACATGATCGGGATGATCCAGAATGCCAGGGGTAACTGGTATTATATGCAGAGTGATATGTGGAATGCTTCTCACTATTATATGAAAGCCACAGAGATCTTCCACCAGTTAAAAGACACGATCAAAGAAATATTTCCTTACCAGAACCTTATCGCTTCTCTCGGAGAAACTAAGAACTATGAAAAAGCGATCACACTCAGTAAGAAACTCCTAGTATTGCTTGAGAAAAGAGGAGACAGTCTTCAACTGGCCCATGCCCTGAATCATATTGTACTCAATAATATAGCCAGGGGAAATATGCAGGAAGCCGGTTCTTATGTCCCCCGGCTGCTTTCCTTTATTGAAAACACCCTTGATTTCAATCTTGCCTCCGATTCGTACAATGTCATTGGTGAATATTATTACAAGAACAATCAGTATGACACGGCCATCCGTTATTATAAAATCGCTTTGGATAAAGCCCTGCGCAATAATTACCAGCCAGCCCAGTACAATCTTTCCATTGGTGCGGCTTATCTCAAAAAAAATGAACTGCCGCTTGCCTATACCTACCTGGCAAAGGCGGTAGAACAGGCCCGGGAAGCCAATAGCCGGGATATTTATTTCAGGGCCTGTCTGCCCCTGAGTGAATATTATGAAAAGACCAATGACATCCACTACGCCTATTACTACCTACAGGAATACACCAAACTCAATGACAGCATCCTGGTGGAAGAGACCCGTCAATACTCCACACACCTGGAAGCCGTCTATGAGAACAATAAAAAGGAAAATGAAATCCTGCAGCTCAAAACCACTGAATTGCAAAAGACCCTGGCGATCCGCAAACGGAATAACTACCTCTACCTGGCAGGAGGATTATTCCTGGTTGCGGTTATTTTCTTCCTATTGAAAAGCCGGAATGACCAGATAAAAAGAAGGCTGCTGGAGCAGGATCAGAAACTCAAAGATGAAAAGATACTATCCCTTGAAAAAGAACAACAGGTTATTTCACTGCAGGCGATGGTGAGTGGACAAGAAACAGAAAGGAACCGGGTGGCGAAAGACCTGCATGACGGACTGGGTGGATTATTCTCTACGGCGAAAATGATGCTCAGTACACTGGAACACGAACAGGAAGGATTGAAAAACAACCCGCTTTTTGCCAAGAGTTTTGAACTCGTTAATTCCGCTGCTGAGGAAGTCCGTCGGATTGCCCACAATATGATGCCCGAAGTGCTGATGAAGATGGGGCTGGTACAATCCATCCGGGAGATGTGCAACAGTATCAGTGCCGGAAAGATTCTCCAATGTGCTGTTCAGGCCTATGGAATGGATAAACGACTGGCTTCCTCCACGGAGATCATGCTGTTCCGCATCATACAGGAGCTGATGAACAATATCATCAAACATGCCAATGCCACAGAGGCGATCATTCAGTTTAATCGCGAAGGGAACCGTTTGAGTATTACTGTGGAAGATAATGGCCGGGGCTTCCCTGCAACCGACCCGGAGGATCCCGCTACCGCCGGACTCGCATCCGTACAAAACAGGGTAACCTACCTGAATGGAAATTTCTCGATTGATTCCCGGCAGGAAGTAGGTACCACGGTAATGATGGATTTCCTGATTCATGAATCCTGATCAAATATCCCCGCTGTTTTGTATTTTCAGTATTCCTGTATGACATCCATTCTGATTATAGACGATCATCCGCTGGTAGGAGAAGGCATTTCCACCATGATCCGGGATGTGGCCTGGTGTCAGGTATCCGGCATCTGCAAAAGCGGCCAGGAAGCGCTTGAACAATTAAAAACCCTCGCTCCGGATATAATATTGCTGGATATCAGCCTGCCGGATATTGACGGACTTGAGCTCTGTGAAAAAATAAGGCTGATCAATAAAGAGACGCGGATTATCGGGCTTACTTCTACGAATGAAGCCGGCATCATTACCCGTTTTCTCGCGAAGGGCGGCAATGGGTATCTCCTGAAAAACATGGAAAGAAGTGAGTTGATAGAAGCGATTGAAGAAGTGCTCAAAGGAAAAATATTTTTGAGTAAAGCAGCCAACCAGAAAATACTGGAGCAGTTTCATTCGGTACAGGATGCCTTGGAAAATACCCCGGTACTCACGCGCCGGGAAAAAGAAATCCTGCTATTACTGGCAGAAGGATTGAATGGTCCGCAAATAGCGGAACGGTTATTCCTGAGTCCATATACTGTGGAAACACACCGAAAAAACCTGATGCAGAAACTGAATGTGAATACCACGCAGCTTTTGCTGAAAGTGGCGAAAGAGCAGAAATTATGCTGATTCATTAAATGCCAGTAACACCGCCGCCACTACTCCCGCGGTCTCCGTCCGCAACCTGGTATCTCCCAGGCTAACCGGAACAAAACCCTGTTGCAGGGCCCGTTCAATTTCATCCGGTGTAAAGTCCCCTTCCGGACCAATCAGGATAATGGAAATTGATTGTGGTGTTTGTCTGGCCAGTGGATTCTTTGGCCCGTCTTCGCAATGGGCAATATATTTTCCCATGGCCTTACTTTGTTCCAATACCACATTGAATGGTTGCGGTTCTTTTAACTGCGGCAACCAGACCTGCTGACTCTGCAGCATGGCACTGATACAGATCGCATTCATCCGGTCATACCGGAAGCGCTCTTTTTCCGTACGCTCACAGACCAGGGGAATAATTTCGGTAATACCCACTTCACTGGCTTTCTCTAAAAACCATTCAAAGCGGCTGGCATTTTTAATATTGGAAATGGCAATGGTGACTTTTCGTTCAGCAGCGGGCGTAAATGTTACTTCACGGACAGCCACGGTACAATGCTTCTTATGATCATCGGTGATTTCAGCGAGGAGTAAATGTCCAAGGCCATCGGTGAGGTGCAGTTGTTCTCCCTGCTTCATCCTAAGCACCTGTACGACATGACGGCTGGTATCCTCGTCTAATACAAGTGATTTTTGCGCCTTATCAAATGTGCCAATATAAAAAAAAGGAAGTGCCATGAGGCCAAGAAGACTATTTATTCAGAAAATGGTTTTTCTCTTTGTTAAGCAACAACTTCAGTGTAAAAGAAATAATAGCAGCAATCAGCGTGTAAAACCCGGCGTTCAGCAACAAATCCGCATTCGGATGATGCGTGATCCGCCGGAGTGATCCGAATAAAATGAGTGCGCCCCCTGCTAAAGCCACGGCAATGATATACTTGTTCTTTAGCTTCATCCGGTAATCGCTGAGTCTGACTGCTTTCAGATTTTTTACTTTTAACTTTTGATTTTTTACTTTAGAATGGCGTATCATCATCATCCGGCAGATCATTCATCTTACTGCCGGTCTGCACAAATACCTTGGCGCCACCGTCACTGTCGATATCGCTGACGGGTTTCCAGTTACCAGTAAGGCCTTGTCCGCCAAAACCGCCATTGTCATCTTCTGTAAATTTCTGGATATGAAGCAGGGCCCGTAGTTTGATTGTTTCGAGTGAACCATTCCTGTGTTTGGCGATCCGCACGTGGGTCTCACCGCGGTTATTCTCGCCCAGCTCATTGGTGGTGATATCATAGTACTCGGGACGATACAGGAACATTACCATGTCCGCATCCTGCTCGATCGCTCCGGATTCACGGAGGTCACTCAGCTGCGGCATTTTGTTTCCATCTTTACCGGCTCCCCTGGTTTCCACTGCCCGGCTTAACTGCGACAAGGCGATGATGGGTACACTTAATTCTTTAGCCAGGGCTTTCAGGTTACGGGAGATATTACTGATCTCCTGTTCCCGGTTGGTATTCCGTCCTTCACCGGTACCACTCATCAGCTGGAGGTAGTCGATGATGATCAGTCCGATATTATGTTTGTTTTTCAACCGGCGGCACTTGGCCCGCAGTTCAAAAATGTTCAGCGCGGGTGTATCATCAATAAACAAAGGAGCCTGTGCGAGGCGCTGAACACCTTTCGCATAAAGCTGCTTCATTTCATGCTCTTCCATTTTACCCCGGCTGATTTTTTCAAGCCATATTTCACTTTCGGCAGAGAGAATCCGTTGTACCAGCTGACCGGCACTCATCTCAAGGGAGAACAGGGCCACACCGGTTTGTTTACCCGGATGCATCACCGCATTACGGGCCAGGTTCAGGGCGAATGCTGTTTTACCCACGGCAGGACGGGCAGCGAGGATGATCAGGTCGGTTGCCTGCCAGCCATACGTTACACGATCCAGCGAAGGGAAACCGCTGGGTACACCTGTTACATCTTCATTTTTATGACGAAGATCTTCGATCCGCTTGATGGTATTTACCAGAACGGAGTCAATCGATTCAAAGTTCTTACGCAGGTTATTATTGGTGATCTCGAACAATTTGCTTTCGGCCACATCCAGCAGGTCAAATACATCGGTGGAATCCTCGTAAGCATCCCCGATGATTTCGCCGCTGATGCGAATCAGTTCACGCTGAATAAATTTTTGCAGGATGATTCGTGAGTGAGCTTCAATATGCGCAGCCGAAACAACCGCATTCGTCAGTTTGGTTACATAATAAGCACCACCCACCATATCCAACTCTTCCCGGAAACGTAATTCCTCTGCTACAGTCAGGATATCAATCGGCTGACTTTTATTAGCCAGTCCCTGCATGGCACCAAAAATCCGTTGGTGTGCATCCACATAGAAACACTCCGGCTTCAGGATTTCGACAATGGTATCAAAAGCTCCCTTTTCCAGCATGATTGCGCCTAAAACGGCTTCTTCCAGATCCTTAGCCTGCGGAGGTACTTTTCCATATACCATTGTTCCGAGGTCGAGGGTTGACTTCCGCTTATTCTTGCGGTCCTTGTTAATATTCGTCAGTTCCATTGTCCAGTTAAAGTGATAATACGTTAACGATCCGTTTTTTAAACCCTGTCAGATTGCCTTTTGGCGTAGCTGGCCGGTGACCAAGGGGAGGCTCCATACTTGTATTAAGAAATGATGATCTCTTTGTTAAGGGGATGTTCCTTCAGTCAGTATGGCGAAATAAACCCCTATTCCTTTTTGCACAAAATTTTTCTTTGTGCACCAGTTTTTCACCCGGATTTTGGGGTTATCCACATTCACCTTTTACTTTACTTGCCTATGACAATTTACGTACAAAATCTGGTAAAATCACCTACCATCTAAGTACAGGTGTTTGTTAATTTTGTATCTGATTCTGATCAGGTACACAATATTCGGAGCAATACCTGAGTTAGATACCCGGAAGCTCTTTATTTAACCGTAAACCGCTGCAACCGTACCCCCATTCCTTTCATTTAAAATCACCTATATTATGGAAACTAAAAAACACAGCAGCCACTCCCGCCCGGTCATCAGCCAGGCACAGAACAACACCACCCTCTGGATCGGTCATCTCAGACCGCATACCCACGACCATCTGGCCGGACAGACATTTATTTGCCCTTCTGAAGGATTAGTCAATAACATACAGGTTTTTGCTTCTGCAGTCACCCAACCCGGTGAAGTAGCCCTGACCTTACATGAATTTGACAGCAGTTCCCGCAGCTGGGGTAATGCCATTGGCAATAGTATCCGCCAGGTAGACCGGAACGATGACACCCATTGGATCCGTTTTGAACTGGACCCTATTGAACTGAAAAAAGATGCCACTTATGGTTTCCGTCTGCAAACAAATGACGGGATTATCGGAATCGGCGAAGCCGCCACCGGTAACCGCCATCCGTTTACTTTCGGGCATGCCTGGAATGGTCACAGTACCAGCGACAAAGGCGACTTTTTCAGTTATTTCAGCCTGGCTTTCAAAGTTGAGCTTTGTGCTTAAAAAATATTGCTGCTGAGACGGTTGTAATATAGAAAAACTGCATCCGGCCATTACTGGACTGATAGCCGGATCATACCCTGTTTTGACTCCCTTTGGGGGCCGGGACAGGGTTTTTTTTGCCTTCGGCAAAAGGGGTTGGCCACGATTTGCCTTCGGCAAAATGGTTAGCCACGAATGGACACAAAAAGGCACGAAAAATACAGGGCCACGGACCTGCCTTTGCCGGCAGGCAGGTCACACAGATCTCCACGGATGAAATACATCCCACTTAGAAGGGGTTGTTTCCTGACATCCGGCATCTGTCATCCCGCAACTATTCTGAGCAGGGGCTGTTCCCTAACACCTAACAGCGAACAACGAACACCCATACCGGATGGGCTGTTTCCTGACATCCGTCATCTGTCATCCCGCAACTATTCTCAGCAGGGGCTGTTCCCTAACACCTAACAGCGAACAACGAACACCTATTACCGGATGGGCTGTTTCCTGACATCTGACAACTTCGCCCAGGAGGGGCTGTTCCTGTGGACTGTCGACTGACGACTTCTCTCCCCTATCGACTGATACTAAACATCCTTGTCTGATCGTTGGCTCCCTTTGCTGAACGAAGAACAACCAGATAGAAACCAACACTCATTCGTGAAAGATCGAAGGATGCGGAACTGCTATTAAAATATTGTTGGGCTAACTGATGTCCTCGTATATCATAAATCAACACCTGGTTGTACTTAACCGGATCCGGATTTTGTACCGTGATGCGGTCTGTGGCCGGATTGGGATAGACTGAAAAATTTATAACTGCTGTTTCTGCGATAACAGTTTTAGACATCACCGAAACGGTCAGGTTGTTGGAATGATGATCATCCCCGCAATCATTATCCCGGTGGCGTCGCCCCAAACCGGCAGCAAATGCCCGGTAATAGGTACTGCTACCAGATAACGTATCAAGGTCATTGGTATTACCAATAACAATGAGCCGGTGCTGCTGATCGGTGATGCCCTGAAACAATGTATGTGATATTCCATTCACGACACTATCCGGTGCTATATAAGTATCTCCTCTTTGCCCGTTTCTTTTAACCTGTACTGCAAATCCTTTTGTATAATACGGCCCGCTTTTCCGGTCCCCTATGACATAAACACGGTCCTCGTCCGATAGTACGATAGTGCGGAGCATACAACTGTCCTGTGCAAACGGAAAAGTCCGGCTCCAGGAGAGTGATCCTTGCCGGGGTTGTATCCGGGCCAGCCTGCTCTGTCTTCCGTTATTATAGTATTGCGTCATCAAGGCATACAATTGCCCGTCTTCATCCAGTTTCACATCATCC
>Ga0209812_10002000_pt1 | contig 12805 bp, 4 predicted proteins | sample JI71714BDNA_FD_187502 | JGI IMG/M metagenome (GOLD analysis project Ga0209812, IMG submission 187502) | Wastewater effluent complex algal communities from Wisconsin, to seasonally profile nutrient transformation and Carbon sequestration -... | ecosystem: Engineered > WWTP > Effluent > Algae...
AGCTGCTATGGCACATATCCATCAGCTGACCCGCAAGTACAATGAAACCATCGCCAATGGTAAATGGTCCGGCATCATGAGTGATCACCCCCGCGATCTGGCCATTTTCAAAATGCCTGTACATCCGGATAGTCTTAAACTCATTCGGGATACACTTCATAATAATCCTGTCGTGGTACTCAACGCGGCTGACTGGTCCATTAAGCAATCACCCAAAGAGGCCTTACTCACCCGCTATCATGGGTTAGGCATCAATGGTATTGGCGTGGGATTAGAACTGTTGCGGAAAGGGGTAACTGATTTTTCAGATGGATATACCTCTTATTATACGTCCCTGGAAGCTGGCAACTACCGCTTACGCGTGAAATGCCTGCCAACCTTTGCGATCGCGAACGGGCAGTTACGTTTCAGTGTAAAAATTAACCAGGGAGAAGTCAACGAACGGAATGTACATACAGAAGCGGAAACTGCCCGCTGGAAACAGAATGTAGTCAACGGATTTTCTTATGCGGATATTGATTTTGACGTAAAAGAGAAGGAAGGTTGTTCGATTGAACTACGCTGGCTCGATGCAGGACTGATCATCAATACACTTGAAATATACCGGTTACAATAAAAAAATGAGTCGTTGTGTTCTATACTTTTTTATGCTGATGGCCTGTCATGTATCCGTACATGCCCAGGAGATCTCCCTTGCCGGCAACTGGCGCTTTGCCATGGACCCGCGTGATGAGGGCATATCGCAGCATTGGGAAAGGAACCAGCTGGCAGACCAGATCGAATTACCCGGTAGTATGATCACCCGTAACAAGGGAGAGGACGTCGGACTGCAGACAAAATGGACGGCCAGTATTTACGACAGTTCTTTTTTCTTTCAACCAAGACTGGAAAAGTTTCGTCAGCCGGATAATTATAAAGTCCCCTTCTGGCTCACGCCACAGAAATATTATGTGGGGGCGGCCTGGTACCAGAAGGAGGTCATGATACCGGCCAGCTGGAAAGGGAAACCCATCCGGCTCTATATGGAACGCGTGCATATCGGTTCATCGGTCTGGTTTGACGGAAAGCGCATTGATAGTTTTCAGAACAGTCTATCCACCCCTCATGTATATGAACTCAGTGCTTCTGCAACAGAAGGTCGACATACGATCACCGTACGGATCGACAACCGGATGAAGGTGGCCGATGTGGGAATGGATTCACACAGTGTAGCTGATCATACACAAGGCAATTGGAACGGGTTCATCGGGAAGATCAGTCTGCAGTTGGTGCCTGATATAGAGATCACCGATGTACAGGTTTACCCGCTGGTGAAACTGAAAAGGGTCAGGGTGCTGATGGAATTGAAGAAACATATTGCAGGTGCACCTCTTAAAACGATTGAATTCCGGATCAACGGAAAAATTGGTAAGGAGCTGATGCGGAGAATTCCATTGCTCACATCCGCTTCGAATGATAAGATGTTGGTGGAAACAGTGATAGAGATGGGACCCACGATCAAGGAGTGGGATGAGTTCAATCCTGCGTTGTATTCACTGCAAATAAATCTCAACAAGGGCCTGCATCGATGGCAGACCGTATTCGGCATCCGGCAGGTGAATGTAAAGGAGAAATCTATATTACTAAACTGGAAAAAGATTTTCTTAAGAGGTGATCTGAACAATTGTGAATTCCCGCTCACCGGTCACCCGCCGATGGATGTGGAAAGCTGGCGCAAACTGTTTACGACCTTAAAGGAATACGGACTTAATCATGTACGCTTTCATTCCTGGTGTCCGCCTGAAGCGGCATTTACAGCGGCCGATGAACTAGGATTCTATTTACAACCCGAAGCACCCACCTGGCCCAATCATGGTACATCCGTTGGTGATGGACGTTTTATCGATCAGTATATCTATGAGGAGACGAACAGGATGGTAAAGGCCTATGGCAATCATCCTTCCTTTGTAATGCTGGCAGCCGGTAATGAACCTGCAGGAAGGAATCAGTCAAAATATTTAGCCGGCTTTATTGATTACTGGAAGAAAAAAGATGACCGCCGCATTTATACCGGGGCCTCTGTGGCAACGAGTTGGCCCCTGGTGCCGGAGAATGAGTATATGGTGAAGTCAGGTGCAAGAGGTCTCAACTGGAACAGTCAGGCCCCTTCCTCCATGGATGATTACCAGGAGACGATGAATAAATATCCGGTTCCCTTTGTACAGCATGAACAGGGACAGTGGTGCGTTTTCCCCGATTTCTCCGAAATAAAATTATATACCGGCGCCTACAAGGCCCGGAATTTTGAATTGTTCCGCGAGGACATGAAGGCACAGGGTTTATTACCGTTAGCGCCTGCCTTCCTGCAAGCTTCGGGTAAACTCCAGGCCCTTTGTTATAAGATGGAAATGGAGCGGTCGTTGCGCACAAAAGACCTGGCTGGTTTCCAGTTACTCGGTTTACAGGATTTCCCCGGACAGGGCACGGCATTGGTGGGGGTACTCAATGCATTTTATAAAGAGAAGGGCTATATCAACGCGGCACAATTCAGGCAGTTCTGTAATAGTGTGGTGCCACTGGCCCGTCTGCCACGCTTTACCTACTCAAATAACGAGGAAGTGACAGCCGCCATTGAATTGTATCAGTATGGTCCGGCAGATATGAACAATACCATACTGGATTGGAAGCTGACCGATCAAAACGGAAATATCATACAAAGTGGAAGTACGCCGGCAAAAAATTACAGCCGGGGTAACTTACATGAAGTGGGTTCGCTACGGTTTGAGTTGCGAGGAATCAGCGCTCCGCAGGAACTGCAACTGATCGTTTCTGTGAAAGGGACAGTGTTCCGCAACCAATGGAGCATCTGGGTGTATCCTGCCAGTTTACCCATGGTGGAATTGACAGACCTTCCGGATCGGCTTGAAACAGATACCCTGGATGAAAAGGCAATAGCGATATTAAATAACGGTGGTAAGGTAATCTTGAACTTGTATGGAAAGGTTAACAAAGGGCGCGAAGTGGTACAAGCTTTTACCCCGGTATTCTGGAATACCTCCTGGTTCAAGATGCGGCCACCCCATACGCTCGGGCTGTTGATTGATTCCGCCAGTGCCGCATTCCGTTTTTTCCCTACAGCTTCACACAGTGACCTGCAATGGTGGGAGGTGGTCACTCATTCACAGGTCATGCACCTGGAAGATTTTTCACCGGCCATGCCGGTACTTATACGGCCCATTGATACCTGGTTTATGAACAGGAACCTGGGGCTGGCTTTTGAAGCCCGGATAGGGAAGGGGCGATTACTGGTAACAAGTATTGCACTCAATCAAAATTCAGCGGTGATGCGACAGTTGAGGTTTTCCCTCTACCAACACCTCCTGTTTGCAAATGAGTGGAGTAATACCAGTGTCAGTCCTGAACAGATCCGTGCCCTGACAGCTGAACCTTCCCGTTTTGTATTTGATGCTTATACCAAGGACAGTCCGGATGAATTAAAACCGATAAAGAATACGAAGCAATAATTGATAGAAGTATAAAATAGTGTACACATGAAAAAGATTTTACTGATTGGTCTGCTGCAATTCACGGGTTTACTGGCCATCGCCCAGCAAAAGCAGATCCAGTACCTCTCCGGTACGGATGCGGCTAATACCGTGCAGTGGGATTTCTTCTGTACCGCAGGTCGTAACAGCGGCGAATGGAAAAAGATACAAGTGCCTTCCTGCTGGGAACAACAGGGCTATGGCAATTATAATTACGGCCGTGATTATAAAACCAACGGAAAGAATGCCCGGTTCTATGATGAGAAGGGGATGTATAAATATTCCTTTAAAGTCCCGGCCGCCTGGAAAGGCAGGCAGGTCAATATTGTCTTCGATGGCAGCATGACCGACACCGAAGTAAAGATCAACGGCAAATCCGCCGGCGCCATTCACCAGGGTGCTTTCTATCGCTTCAAATACGATATCAGCAAATTGCTGGATTATACAAAGACCAATACCTTGGAAGTCACCGTGAGCAAGATGAGCAGTGATGCTTCCGTGAACAACGCGGAGCGACTGGCCGACTACTGGGTCTTCGGTGGCATATTCCGTCCGGTCTTCCTGGAAGCCATGCCCGCGAATTATATTGACTATGTAGGTATCGATGCCAAAGCCAATGGAAGTTTCGCCATGCAGGTATGGCCCAAGGGACTGACCAAAGATGCGATTGTGGTCACTACCATTACCGATGCCGCTAACAAAACAATCGGGGTGCTCAAGGCACCGGTGCCAAAGGCCGCTGAAAATGTAACCGTCAATACCAACATATCCGGCATTAAAACCTGGACCTCTGAAACCCCGAATCTCTATACCGCTACCGTGGTATTGCAGGATGTGGCGGGTAAGAAACTCTATGAACTCAAAGAGAAATTCGGTTTCCGCACCATTGAAATCAGGTACGGACAAGGGATCTATATCAACGGCACCCAGGTCAAATTCAAAGGGGTGAATCGTCACTGCTGGTGGCCCGAAACCGCCCGTGCTCTCAGCCGGGAACAGGAAAAAATGGATGCGCTGTTGTTGAAAGAAATGAATATGAATGCTGTCCGTTGTTCGCATTATCCCCCCGATAAATATTTCCTGGAGCTATGTGATAGTCTGGGTATCTATGTACTGAATGAACTGGCCGGCTGGCAAAAGTATTATTCATCCAAAGCCGGTGAGCCACTGGTCAAGGAACTGGTGTTGCGTGACCTGAACCATCCTTCCATTATTTTATGGGATAATGGCAATGAGGGCGGCACGAATAAAGACCTGGATGATGATTTTGTCAAATGGGATTTTCAAAAACGTCCCGTGATCCATCCGCACCATCGTCCGGGTAACCAGTTCAACGGCATCGACTGCAACCACTACGAGGATTATTACAGCACGCAGAAAATACTCAATGACTCCCTGATCTATATGCCCACCGAAATGCTCCATGCGCAGGATGATGGGGGAGCCGGTGCCGCCATGGAAGATTTCTGGAACCTGCATTGGAGTGCACCAAAAAGCGGGGGCGTATTCATTTGGGCCATGGTAGATGAGGCCGTCGTACGTACGGACCTCAACAATGCTCTCGATGCCAACGGACTCAATGCCAATGATGGCATTCTTGGGCCTCATAGAGAAAAAGAAGGCAGCTTCTATGCTTTGCGGGAGATCTTTAGTCCGGTGAGACTGAGTTTACCAGCCCAGTTACCGGCCAGCTTTGATGGAAAGATACCGGTCGAGAATCGTTTTCATTTCACAAACCTTAATGCCTGCACTTTCTATTGGGCGCTGGTGGATTATTCCAAGCCCTTTGACCGCTTTGATGGCTATGTGGTCAAAACAAAAGGAACGATCCCTGCGCCTGCTGTAGCACCGGTGCAAAAAGGCGAACTCCAATTAACGCTTCCCGCAGATTATAAAAACTACGATGCCCTCGTGATCGTAGCCAAAGATCCTTCCGGCCGTGAATTGTACAAATGGACCGCGGAAGTAAAACCGAAGATGGCACAGTTGCAAAATTTTGTGACGGTTAAAAATGATTCCACATTTATCACTGAAACCGATACGGTCTATTCGATCCGTGGCGGTGAAGTAACCGTGGTGCTCGATAAGAAATCCGGTAATCTCGTCACCACGAAGAATACCGCCAATGATTATGTATTGTCCTTCAACAACGGTCCGGTCCTCGTAAAAGGCACGGCTACTGTCACCAGTTCCAAAGCCTGGAAAGAAGGCAATGAGTCTGTTGTAGAGTTCACTTATACCGGCGACCTGAAATACACCCGCTGGAAGATCAACAGCAGTGGCTGGACCACCCTCGAGTACGAGTACAATGCCACCGGTGATCTGCCCTTTGCCGGCATCAGCTTCAATTACCCGGAGAATTATGTCCTCGGAACCCGCTGGCTCGGCAAGGGTCCATACCGTCAATGGAAGAACCGCATGGCCGGCACACCCATCAATGTGTGGCAGAATATTTACAACAACACCCATACCGGTTATTCCGCCCATATCTATCCCGAGTTCAAGGGCTACTATGGCGAACTCACCTGGATGGAACTCAGTACCGTTGAAGGGAAATTGTATATCGCCTCACCCGACAACGGGCTCTTTGTTCGTCTCTTTGATTTCTATGCCCTCAGCAGTGCCAACAAACCACACCCTGAAATCCCGGTTGGAAATATTTCCTTCCTCGATTGCATTCCACCCATCGGCACCAAACTCGCCACCGGACTCACCACCAACACAAAGGTGTACGGTCCCATGAGTGAACTGAATCACCTGAACGGCAGCAAGAAACGTACCCTGCATTTCTATTTCGGTTTGCCGAGGACGACGAATAGTAAGGAGCAGTATAGTCGACCTGCAGTGGATAATGTTTTTTAGGAATGGAGAGTGGAGAGTGGAGAGTGGAGAGTGGGACCTACTGAGAAAAATTTGCAACAGAGGTGATGATTTCGGGAAATCAACTCCCTCTGCGCTCTCTGCGTTCTCTGCGGTTTTTTAAGATGCGAGAAGCAAGAAGCTAGAAGCGAGAAGGGGCGATCGCCGAAATTAATCACAAGACCCGGGTATTTTAGGCCCGAAGGGCTGACACAATTATAGTAAAATGCCTGGCAGTGAGGAGATCAAAGCCCCGAAGGGGTGACAGAAAGGCGAGAAGCAAGAAGCTAGAAGCGACGATCTCCGCAGTTTATGTTGAATTTTGAACATTTTAAGCCCGAAGGGCTGACATTATTATAGAAACGATAGTTATACGGATTCTGAAAATCAAAACCCCGAAGGGGTGGCATTATTATAAAAAATGCACATGAAAAAACATATTGCTTTTATATTCCTTCTACTCCTCGCCGCCGGCGTGCACGCCCAACCCATCAACCGCAAATCCCTCGTGCAACGTCACAGCATCCACGTCAACAAAATCGATTCGCTCTCCTCCCTCAGCGTTGGCAATGGCCGATTCGCCTTCACCGTCGATGCCACCGGTATGCAATCCTTCCCTGAATCCTATGCCAAAGGCGTACCCCTCGGTACCCAATCCGACTGGGGCTGGCACAGCTTTCCCAATACCGATAATTATAAAAGAGAAGAAGCATTAAGAACCTATGACCTCGAAGGCAGAAAGATATCCTACACCGTTCAGATCAAAGAACCCGAACATGCAAAGAAGGCCGTGGATTATTACCGCGTGAACCCGCACCGTCTGCAACTTGGCAATGTGGGCATGGAAATAAAAAAGAAAGACGGCACACACGCCGATGCTTCAGATATCAAAGACATTGATCAGAAGCTCGATCTGTGGACCGGCATCATTCATAGTAAATTCACCGTCGAAGGAGAACCGGTAGAAGTCTTCACCGCCTGTGATGATCAACAGGAAGCGGTGGCTTTCCGGATTATTTCCCCCTTATTGAATCAGCACCGTATCAGTGTGCGGCTCCTTTTTCCCTATCCCAACGGACAGTTCAAGGATGTAGGGAATTTATGGGTCAATAATGAATTGCATCAGTCGGTCCCCCTGGCTTTACGCGAGTTTGGATTACAGATCAACCGGAGAATCGATTCAACAACATACCGGGTCAATGCTTTCTGGACAGGCAACACACGGTGGACGCAGGATGGTCCGCATTATTTTGCACTGTCTCCTTACCTGGTGAAAAATAATACCTGGGACCTGACCGTGAACTTCTGCCAGATGACCAAAAAGGAAATTGGCGGCTTCCCAATGATCAGTGGGCACAGTACGTCCTTCTGGAAACGCTTCTGGAATTCCGGTGGCGCCGTTGATTTTTCCGGCAGCACCGATCCCCGCGCTTTTGAACTCGAAAGAAGAGTGATCCTCTCCCAATACCTGACCCGCATTCAATGTGCCTCTGCTTATCCTCCGCAGGAAACAGGTCTCACCTACAACAGCTGGTATGGCAAACCGCATATTGAAATGCATTGGTGGCATGCGGCACATTATGCCCAGTGGGGACGGCCGCAGTTGCTGGAGCAGAGTCTTGACTGGTATTTCAAAGTGGCCGATAAAGCAAGGGCCATTGCCAAACGACAAGGTTTCGATGGCTTGCGCTGGCAGAAGATGACGGACCATAGTGGAGAAGAAACGCCTTCTTCAGTAGGTGCCTTCCTGATCTGGCAGCAACCGCATTTCATTTATATGGCTGAACAGCTCTATCGGCAAAAGAGAGATCCGGCCGTGCTGAAGAAATACAGCAAACTCTTATTTGAGACGGCTGAGTTCATGGCTTCCTTCCCCACCAAAGATCCGGTGACACAAAAATATAATCTGGGGAAAGGATTGATTCCGGCGCAGGAATGTTTTGATGCGGTGAGTACCTTCAATCCCACATACGAGTTATCTTACTGGAGTTGGGCCCTGGAAATGGCCCAGCAATGGCGTACAAGGATTGGATTAACACGCAAGGAGAACTGGGACAACATCATCAACAATCTCGCCCCACTTCCGCAACTCAATGGCGTTTATCTGGCCGCAGGAAATACACCCGACTGCTATACCAAAGGATCAAAATACCTCACCGATCATCCGGCTGTACTGGGTGCGTATAGCACCATCCCGGCTGCAAACGGACTCGATACTGCGGTGATGAACCGGACCTATGATATCGTGTTAAAAATGTGGGACTGGAATGAAACCTGGGGCTGGGACTATCCGCTGATCGCCATGACAGCTGCCAGACTGCATCGTCCCGAAGATGCCGTGAATGCCCTGCTGATGCCCGTGCGCACGAATACCTATCTGATCAACGGACATAATTACCAGGATGAACGGCTCACTATTTACCTGCCGGGAAATGGCGGTTTATTAAATGCTGTCGCACTGATGTGTACCGGCGCCGATGCGGATAAAGTAAAAAATATCGGCTTTCCCAAGGATGGGACCTGGAAAGTAAGATGGGAAGGATTAAAGAAAATGTTTTAATAAGCATGAAAAAATTATTTTCTCTTATTCTGTTGTTGCCCTTTGCTGTCATAGCACAGCCGGGTGACAGTCTGCGCTTATGGCACAATAAAGAACGCAAAGTGCATTACCTGCCCGACGGCAAGGATTTTGTCTGTGTGAATCCGCACCTGCGATTCAACCGGGCGCTCTATGGAACCAACACAGCATTCAGGGTGGAAGCCGGCGATCTTCCTGAGTTTGCCATGTATATGCCGGGCATGGGAGGCAATCTGCGTTTTGCCCTGATCAATAAGGAAAAACATAAATGGCTGATTGAAGCTAAAGAGATTAATACACGGTACAGACCGGGAAGTATGATCTATACGATCAAGGATCCGCTGATGGAAAATGGCACACTCAGCATCGCCATTCTTGCATTATCAAATGCAGAAGGGATGGTGGTTCGTATCAGTGGTCATCAGTTGCCCGCAGATCTGCAACTCGCCTGGGTCTTTGGTGGTGCTTCCGGAAAAAAATTCTCCCGTGATGGAGATGTTGGAGCCGATCCTGAATCCTCTTTTTACCTGAAAGCAGAGAATTGTACGGATAACAGCTACCGGATCAACGGGAATTCATTCCTGCTTTCCTACGGCACGGGAAAAGTACTGACTGAAGAAGAGCGTTATGAGATACAATCCAAACCAGAGAGTCAGCTGAAAGGAGAGATACCGGCTAATGCGAAACAACTGACGGGTTATTTTCCAGTATCGTCCACAGTAAGACTAGTGAATGCCGCTAACCTGAATAATATATTTTCAAGTGCAGATACGTCGAAAGCAACACCCTGTATTACCGGGACTTTCTTACCAGGCAAAGGCGATGATTTTTTCATGATTTATAACACGGCAAATTCTGTGAATAATCCGGCGGCTGTGGAATTTGCGGCGGCCGAACAATCACGTCAACAACTGGCCAACCGTATTGATGTCCGCACCCCCGATTCATTTCTCAATACACTCGGTGGGGCATTATCCATGGCGGCTGATGCTATCTGGGAAGATCCTTCCTTTATGCATGGAGCTGTTGCCTGGCGCATGCGTTTACCCGGATGGAGGGGCGCGTATACGGCCGATGTACTGGGCTGGCATGACCGGGCCAGAAGAAATTTTGAATCCTATGCTTTATCGCAGATCACTACACCCGCTACCACCGGGGTAGTGATGGATACCGCACTGAACCAGGCCCGTCATCTCGAGAAAGTGGGCACCCAATTATTCAGTGAAGGCTATATCAGTCGTAATCCCAATGGCGATATCCGGGCGCACCACTATGATATGAACCTGGTCTTTATTGATCAGTTACTGAATCATTTCAACTATACCGGCGATACCGCTTTTGTAAAAAAAATGTGGCCGTTGTTGAAACGTCATCTGGCCTGGGAGACAAAGAACTTTGATATGGATGGCGACGGATTATATGATGCTTATGCGGTGATCTGGGCCAGTGATGCCATGCAGTATAGCGGGGGAGGAGTGACCCATAGCAGTGCCTATAATTTCCGCGCCTTTAAAGAAGCCGCTGCATTGGCTAAACTTATTGGAGAAGATGGTTCCGCCTATGAAAAGGAAGCGGATAAAATTCTCAAATCCATGAACCAGCAATTGTGGATGAAGGATAAAGGCTGGTATGCAGAGTACAAAGACCTGCTCGGCAATAAATTGCTCCACCCGGCGGCAGGACTCTGGACCATCTATCATGCCATGGACAGTAAAGTACCGGATCCTTTTCAGGCCTATCAATCACTTCGCTATATCGATAACCATATTCCACGTATACCTGTCATTGCCAAAGGATGGAAGGAAAAAGGTTTGTATCTCTACAGTGAAACCAACTGGCAGCCTTATACCTGGAGTCTGAATAATGTGGTGACGAGTGAAAATCTGCACACCGCATTGGCTTACTGGCAGGGCAACCGCAAAGAAGAAGCCTTTCAGCTCTGGCGCAGTGCGATGCTCGAGACCATGTACCTGAGTGCAGGACCGGGTAATTTTCAGCAGTTAAGTTTTTATGATGCCATCCGTGGTGAACTCTACCGGGATTTTGCCGATGGGGTCGGCATGGTCTCGCGTTCATTGGTGGAAGGGTTGTTTGGGATCAACCCCAACGGTCTGCACAATGAACTGGTGATTACCCCGGGTTTTCCGCAAAGCTGGAATGAGGCTGGGATTACCACACCGGATATCCGTTTTGATTTTGTACGCAAGGGTGATAAAGCGGAATACCGGATCCGTCAGTTCAATACAGCCCGCAGGGTAAGACTGGTATTGCCGGTTGTAAAAGATCGTCTGGTGCAGGTGCTGGTGAATGGGAAAAAAGTTAAGTGGAAAGCACTGCCCGACGCAGTAGGTATTCCGATGATCGAAATACAAACAGCAGGGGCGGGCAATCTCACGATCGTGGTGGAATGGGCCGGTAAACAACCCGGTCGATTCAATATGAATATGTCGGTTGTGCCTGGCGAACAGATCCTGCTCCAGTCAACAATGTTCAGCCAGTTCAATATTTCCGATCCGCAAGGCATACTGGAACAACCTGTGAGAAATAGTAAGCTGGTAACAATAAGTGAGTCCATTACGCCCGGGTATCATACCTTGTTTGTTCAAACCAAACAAGGTGCCTTTACCTGGTGGCAGCCGGTGGATATTTATATTCCATCAACACAGGTTGCCGTTGATAGACAGCCAATACCTGCAACAGGCATCCAAGAGAAAGTGGAACTGGGTCAGTTCTTTAATGATAAAGTGACGCATATTTTCAAACCACAGTACAAATCACCGAGACCTGTGTCTCCTACGCTTCAGTTGCCCATACAGGGGATCGGCAACTGGGCTTATCACAGTGTGCAGTTCAATGTGATTGACAGTGGACTTCGTGCAAAGGCAGGGGTAAAGAATGAATGGACGAGTTCAACTGGTATGCCATTCACAACGCCTTCCGATACGGCAAAGAACAATATTGTTTTTACGTCTATGTGGGATGTCTATCCGGATTCAGTAGTGATTCCGTTAACCGGCAAAGCCGCCGAAGCCGCTTTCCTGATGGCGGGTAGTACGAACCCCATGCAAAGCCGGCTGGTCAATGGGTTGATCCGGGTAAACTATACCGATGGCAGTTCCGATGTGCTGGAACTCCGCAACCCGGAGAATTGGTGGCCCATTGAACAGGATTACTATGTGGATGGCTTTGCCTTTACTACGGATGCGCCAAAACCAATACGGGTGTCGCTGAAGTCGGGTACGGAATTGCCTGCCAATTATAAATACACCGGGATTAAAGGCTTTTCTAATTTTGGGATTGAAGGCGGGGCGGCCACCGTGCTCGGTATGCCCCTCAATAAGAATAAAACATTGAAGAACCTGGTGCTGAAAGTCGTAGCCAATGATGTGGTGATCGGGTTGATGGGGTTGACATTGATCAGATAAGATCTTTTGTATAGGAGATTGTGTTTAATATGGCCCCTACATGGTGTGTGGTTGATGTTGTAATATTGGTTGTTTGTAACCAACAATACACCCCTATGGGGTGACCAGAAGATGTTATATGTTTGGCTATTTGCTACCGACAATACACCCCTAACGGGGTGATTGGTTGAAGACGGGTATTAGATTTTTTGTCGAACAATGTGTTTCTATTGAGAATTAGATTCATTGATTCGATAGGTTCTTTTATAAGGGGCGTTCTGATTCAAATTGGGCATTCCGTTTTTTCCGGAGATCACAATACACCCCTTATATGTTTGTTTTTCGAAAATATTCTAAGGTCTTACCTTACAGAAAGAGGAGGATGCACCCCTTGGCACCTGGATGCCGTCCCGGAGTTTCTTCCTTCTGTAAGGTTGAGT
>Ga0209812_10002001_pt1 | contig 12805 bp, 5 predicted proteins | sample JI71714BDNA_FD_187502 | JGI IMG/M metagenome (GOLD analysis project Ga0209812, IMG submission 187502) | Wastewater effluent complex algal communities from Wisconsin, to seasonally profile nutrient transformation and Carbon sequestration -... | ecosystem: Engineered > WWTP > Effluent > Algae...
GCAACTTGCTGGCACAGATATGTTTTTCTTCTCGGGTATTACGCTTGCCATTTTAAATGAACAAGATCGCGAAGATTTATTCGCTTTAGTCAGCCGTTTAAAAGCCGCCGGTAGCCAAATTATCTTTGATCCTAACTACCGGCCAGCACTGTGGCCGAATGCCGAAGCGGCTAAAGCGGCCTTTGTTCGTGCCTATCAGTTAGCCGACGTGGCGATGCCAGGGCTGGATGATCACAAAGTGCTGTTCGGCGCTGAAACCACCGAAGAGGTGGTGGCGCAACTGGCAGAGCTGGGCGTTGGCGAGATTATTGTGAAAAACGGCAAAGAGGGCATTAGCGGTCGCTACCAGGGCCACGATTTTAGTGCGCTGGCCCACCCGGTGAAAAAAGTGGTGGATACCACAGCGGCGGGTGATTCGTTTAACGGTGGCTATTTGGCAGCACGGCTTGGTGGGATAGCCCCGCAGCATGCCGTTAAGTTTGCCGCGCGCTTAGCGGGGTTTGTGGTAGAGCATACTGGCGCTATTGTCGCGAAAGATCACTTTAACGGCTTTTGGGCCAAAAACCGGCCGTCGCAATTTCAATAATAATTTTAGCTCCTCAACTTACTGTGAAGTTCCTGTGTAAAGGGGCGCTAGCCTCACTAAAAGCGCTACAGCATTAACATCATCGTTAGCTTGAAACGCGATGAGAAGATCTGATTCATCAGACGACCTCCTACAACCAAAGGGTGCCCGTGGCAACGAAAACATAATTGGGAGTAAGGTATGAGTATAACGACATTTTTTCCGCAAGCGACTGATGTTCCTGCTGAGTTTGAACAGCAGCAGGTTATAGAGCAACGCGAATATTTGCTTAATGGTGAGCTGGTTAGTTGGCCGGGGGAGCTGAGCCCGGTGATAAGTCCGGTGCAGTTTCGTTCGGGTGCTGGGGCATCCGCAGCCTTGTCTCCGGTCTTGTTGGGTTATACGCCTTTGTTAGATGGCAATGCCGCCTTACAAGCTTTAGATGGCGCAGTCAAAGCCTATGATCTTGGTCGTGGCGACTGGCCAAGCATGCCGGTATTACAACGTATTGGGCATGTCGAAAAGTTCTTAGCATTAATGCAGCAGCAACGCAGCGAAGTCGTGCGTTTGTTGATGTGGGAAATTGGTAAAAATTATACCGATGCCGCCAAAGAGTTCGACCGTACCTGCGATTATATCCGCGATACTATTGTGGCATTAAAACAGCAGGATCGCGCCGCCAGCCACTTTATTATTGAACAAGGCGCCTTGGGTAAAATTCGCCGTGTACCCGTTGGCGTGGCGCTATGTATGGGGCCCTTTAACTATCCGTTAAATGAAACCTTTACCACCTTAATTCCGGCCTTGATTATGGGTAACACCGTGATCTTTAAACCGGCCAAATACGGCGTGCTGTTAATTCACCCGTTGTTAAACGCCTTTCAGCAAAGCTTTCCGCCGGGCGTGATTAATATTATTTATGGGCGTGGCCGAGAAACGGTAGGGGTATTAATGGAAAGCGGCAAAATTGATTTATTTGCCTTTATCGGCACGAACAAAGGCGCCAGTGATTTAAAACGGATGCACCCTAAACCACATCGATTGCGTGCTGTGCTGGGTTTGGATGCGAAAAATCCCGGCATTATTTTTGCCGACGCTGACATGAAGCGTACGCTAAGTGAAGTGGTATCAGGCGCATTATCCTTTAATGGTCAGCGCTGTACCGCGCTAAAAATTCTTTTTGTCGAGCGTAGCATTGCCGATCGCTTTGTTACCGCGCTTTCAGCTGCCGTCGCAACACTGCCATTGGGCATGCCTTGGGATAAAAATGTTGCTATTACACCTTTACCTGAACCAGGTAAAACCACGTATTTAACCGAGTTATTGCTAGATGCTATTGCAAAAGGTGCTGCGGTGCAAAATGCCAACGGCGGCGAAACGGCAGGATCGTTATTCAGACCTGCCGTACTGTATCCAGTAACTAGCCAAATGCGTTTGTATCATGAAGAGCAATTTGGTCCCTTGGTGCCAGTTGTGCCCTTCGATCATATTGATGACGTTATCGATTATGTGGTGAATTCCAACTTTGGCCAGCAACTGAGTATTTTTGGACAAAATGCCAAACAAGTGGGGGAGCTTGTAGATATTTTTGCCAATCAAGTGGGGCGAATTAATATTAATGCGCAGTGCCAGCGTGGGCCAGATAGCTTCCCATTTAATGGCCGGAAAGACTCCGCCGAAGGCACTTTATCGGTGGTGGATGCATTGCGGCAGTTTTCGATACCAAGCTTGGTTGCAACGAAGTATCAGGCGGGTGATGTGGCTTTTGTAAAGCAGATGATCAGCGAACGTACTTCGCACTTTCTCGCGACCGATTTTTTATTTTAACGTCTTAACGGTTTGACGCCTTGCGGTGTTGGCAAGCGTTTAAATGCCATCGGAGGTTGAAACGGGGGTGTCGAAACGGCATAAAACCAATCGATAAAATAGGCAATGCTAACGCGAGCGGAATACCTTATTATCGGTAAACCTGTTTCACGTGGTTTTTGCCTGAGGTTTGCATGCATCCACAATTTATTGAAGGCGTAAAACGCTGTGTGCCTGCGGATCGCTATTTTGACGATCCGCTTGCAACACTTGCCTTTGGTACCGATGCCAGCTTTTATCGTTTGATCCCCAAGCTGGTACTGCGCGTTGAAAGTGAAGCCGAAGTTATACAGTTACTGATGTTAGCCAATCAGTACAAGGTCGCTCTCACATTTCGTGCTGCAGGGACCAGTCTATCTGGGCAAGCGGTTACCGATTCGGTGTTGCTGGTGTTAGGCGAAAACTGGCAGCAGCATCAAATAGATGGATTGGGTGAGAAAATTCGTTTAGCTCCCGGAGTGATAGGTGCCCAAGCCAATAAATGGCTGGCGCCTTATGGTCGAAAAATAGGCCCCGATCCCGCCTCGATTAATACCTGTAAAATTGGCGGCATTGTGGCGAACAATGCCAGTGGTATGTGTTGTGGTACAGCGCAAAATAGTTTTAATACCCTAGCTGCAATGCGGGTTGTACTTTTTGATGGTACTGTACTCGATACCGAAGATGCCGAAAATGTGGCGGCATTTCGAGAAAGTCATGCTCCCTTACTCTCGCAGCTGGCTAACTTGGCTGCGCAGTGCCGTGCCAATCTCGAACTTAGCGAGAAAATTCGCTACAAATATCGTTTAAAAAACACGATGGGGTTTTCGCTCAATGCCTTAACCGAATTTACTGATCCGATTGATATTTTGATCCATCTTATGGTGGGTTCTGAAGGCTGTTTGGGGTTTATCAGTCGTGTTACCTACCATACTGTGCCAGAGCATCCCTACAAGGCCACCGCGCTCTGGGTATTTCCAGATATCATCAGTTGTTGTGAGGCCGTGACGTTATTAAAAACCGCGCCAGTGTCAGCGGTTGAACTGCTAGATAGGCGCAGTTTACGTTCAGTGCAAGCTAAACCCGGTCTACCTGACTGGGTCGCGAGCTTATCAGACGGTGCTGCCGCGTTATTAATAGAGAGCCGGGCGGCAACTGCTGCGGTATTAGCAGAGCAACTTGGCACGATAACCAGGTTGTTAGCCGGCTTTACTACGGAACAGCGGGTTGATTTCAGTACAGCTCCGAAAGTCTACGAGCAATTATGGGCCATTCGCAAAGGCACTTTTCCAGCAGTGGGTGCTGTGCGGCAAACAGGTACAACGGTGATAATTGAAGATGTGACCTTTCCATTAGCACGTTTAGCGGAAGGGGTACAGGCATTACAGCAGCTGTTTGATCGCTATCACTACCACGAGGCCATTATTTTTGGTCATGCTTTAGAGGGCAATCTGCATTTTGTGTTTACCCAAGGCTTTGACGAGCCAAGCCAAATCGCGCGCTATGAGGCTTTTATGCAAGAGGTCGCGCAGCTAGTAGCGGTAGAGTTTGGCGGAGCCTTAAAGGCTGAACATGGCACCGGGCGAAATATGGCGCCTTTTGTTGAGTTAGAGTGGGGCTCAGAGGCGTATCTGTTAATGTGGCAGCTAAAAAAGCTGTTAGATCCTCATACCATTCTTAATCCTGATGTGGTGCTAAGCCAGGATAAAAACATTCATTTAAAACATTTAAAAAGCTTACCTGCTACCCATGCCTTAGTGGATAAATGTATTGAATGTGGATTTTGCGAGCCGGTTTGCCCATCACGTAAATTAACTTTAACGCCGCGCCAGCGTATTGTAGTTCAGCGCGAAATCAGTCGGTTAACGGCCAGTAACGAATCAGCAACCGTGCTTGAGACGTTAAAAGCGGAATATCAATATCAAGGGAATGCCAGTTGTGCGGCGTGCGGTATGTGCAGCACCGCATGCCCGGTGGGGATTAATACCGGTGCCTTAACCCAACAATTACGTGCTATATCGAATAAATCCTATCAAGGGATAGCTGGATTGGCATCTCGGCATTTTCGTTTGCTTACGGCGGTGGCTAAAACCGCACTTCGAGTCGGTCATCTGAGCCATCGGTTGCTGGGTAAGGCAACCCCATTCTGGCATCATGCCATGCCGGCGGCTAACGCTACACGTATCAGTACTACAAGGCCAAATCAAGTAGCTGGCAATAACGCAGTAACGGCAGATCATAAAGGCAAGCCTGTCATTTATTTCAGTAGCTGCAGTAATCGCGTTATGGGGCCTATGGTAGGAAGTGTGGATAATCGGAGTTTGCAGCAGGTAAGCACTAGCTTACTGGCAAAAGCGGGTTATCAGCTGATTTTACCTGACGGACTCGCAAAGCAATGCTGCGGTATGCCATTTCAATCCAAAGGCCAGTTTGCGGCGCAAGCCGCACAGCAGCAACAGCTTAATGCGTGGTTATTACACCATAGCCAGAATGGCGCTATTCCCATTTTTTCAGATGCCAGCCCTTGCAGCCTAACTGTAAAAGGCAAACTGGATCCCCGTTTAAACGTGTATGACAGCATCGACTTTATTCGTGAATTTGTGCTACCAAGACTGCGTATTCAAAAACAAACTACGCCAATAGCATTACATATCAGTTGTAGCGCTACGCAATTAGGACAAGCTGACACCCTGCAGGCGCTGTTGGCGGCGTGTACTGAGCATGTGATCGTGCCTGAGGGCATAACGTGTTGTGGGTTTGCTGGCGATAAAGGTTTCTTTATGCCAGAGCTCAATGCGTCGGCATTATCAGGCTTAGCGGCACAGGTAAGTAAGTGCTCACGGGGGGTGTCCAGTAGCCGTACTTGTGAAATAGGTTTGAGTCGGCATAGTGGTATAGAGTATCAGCATCTACTCTATTTAGTCGATAGCATTAGTTCACCTGCTTAGCGATTGCAGTAACATTAACGTTCTGGAAGGGGCTCATGAACGCTAGATGTTAGTGGCTGAGCAAACCACTTACTGTGCAGTAAATCTGCTGCGGCTAAGGGTTTACTGAAAAAATACCCCTGAAAGTGTTGGCAGTGCTCGGCAGACAATAATTGCAATTGCTCAGCCGTTTCTATACCTTCCGCGGTGATGTGTAATTGCAGTTCATGGGCTAAATGAATAATCGCCAATGTAAGCCGTTTGGCTTTGGCGTTATCTAATTTATTGATAAAACTACGATCAATTTTTAAGATATCTACTGGATAGTAATCTAAATAGCTTAACGAGGAATAGCCCGTACCAAAGTCATCTAAGGCAATGGTAAATCCGAGCATCTTTAATTGACGCAATTGCTGATTCAGTCTAGTGGAGTTTTCTAACAAAACGCTTTCGGTAATTTCAAGGATCAGTGATTGAGCGGGTAATTGGTTTTCTGCAAGCAATTGCATCAGTGCCGAAGGTAATTCCGGGTTAGCAAAATCTGCTGCACTAAAATTGACACTTAATTTTAAATGCGGTTGCTGTAATCGCCATGTTTGTAAATGTGTAAGTCCCTCTTTTAGCATTTGCCAAGTGAGTTGTTGTATCAGGCCTTCTTCCTCTAGCATCGGAATAAACACCTCAGGGCTAACCTGCCCTTGATATTTATGCCGCCATCGGCAGAGTAGCTCAACGCTGTAGAGCACATTATCTTGTGTAACAATAGGTTGAAATACCGGATAGAATTCGTGTTGTAATAGCGCTTGTTTAATACTTTGCTGCAATTGATAGCGTTTACTGAGATCAGATTGCATCGCCGTATTAAAAAACTGTATTTGGTAACCTTGCTTTTCTTTTGCTTGGTGTAATGCAATATTGGCTTGTTGAATCATTAATTCGGCGCTTTCGGAAAACGCGTCTGAGCTGGTAATACCGATGCTGGCAGACAAGCTTAATTCAGAAATCAGGGTGCCAGTGCTTTGGGTTAGGGAGATCAGTAAATTCTCCGCCAAGCGTTGGGCCGCAGCTTGCGAGTTTTTTTGCAAGAGAAGCCAAAATTCATCACCGTTTTGACGATAGAGTTGATCCTTGGTATCAAGTTGTTGCATAAGTTTCCAGGCTACGGTTTGTAGCAATAAATCTCCGGTTTGGTGACCATAAACATCATTCACCAAATGAAACTTATTCAGGTCCAGCTTTAATAAATAAAAAGGTATTCTTTGATACTGCATATTTTCGATATCTTTATGCAATTGCCACAATGTTGGCAGTGCAGTAAGTGTATCTAAATGTTGTACCAGCTCGGGTTGGCGCATTAATTCACGTTTTTGTTGATGTAATAAACGACTGCGTTTTACTCGTGCTTCTACAATCATCAGTAACCGCCAGGGCGCTATAGGCTTGTGCACAAATTCGTCACCAGCTAAGCGCACTGCAGCCATTTTTTCATCTAAACTTTCATCCGCCGACATAAAAACTAATGGGGTATCAATTAACTCTATATGTTGACGAATAATTTGGCCAAGTTCTAAGCCATGGCAGCCGGGCATATGGAGATCAATTAAAACTAATTCAGGCTGATGTTTTAGCATGAGCTCTAAAGCATGTTCAGGTTTTTGACAGCACAACACTTTATAACCCGCCATAGCAAGGGTTTGCCGATAAAAACGTAATACATCATGATCATCATCAATTAACATGACCCGATAGGGATCCTGTTCAGATTTTTGATAAAGGCTGCTGAGTAATTGACAGAGCTTGTCGCTATCTATGGGTTTAGCCAAAAAGTGGCTACTGCCTGCGCGAATAGCCGCTAATCGATTTGTAAAATTGTCGTATGCCGAGATAAACAGCACTGGGAAAGTAACGCCTTGTTGCTGCCTAACCTGCATTAAAAACTCCGCGCCTGCGGTATCACCTTCTGGAAAAGCCATATCACAGAGTAAGATCAAGGGATTATGTTGTGCTACGGTGTCCGCCAGTAAACGAATGTCTTGCACGGCTATGACCTCATAGCCTGCTTTTTCAAGTGTATTACTGAGAAAATCGAGTAAATCTGCATCGTCATCCGCAATCACAACTTTGCGTTTTGCGTTAGGTGATATAGCAACATCTGTAAACTGCTCAGAAGGCAATGTAGGTGACGCTTTAACATGTTCCAACTCTAGCAATAGATCGCTTAACGATAATTTAATTGCCATAGCAGACGACGCGGGAAGTTCGGTCGATTTGATATGCTGATTAAGAATTTGTGCTAATCGTGAAACTTCGGGAAAACCGTAGATAGCACCTGAACCCGCGAGTTGATGGCATAACTGCCGTAGCGCTTCTAACGTGGCCGAGTGGCATTCATAAGTGATGCTATTGTAGAGCGTTTGTAAACGCTCTGCCTTATGACTTAAATTCTGCCGATATTTCACCTGCATGGCACGCCATTTATTGCTATCCATAGTTTGAATGCCATTATTAATGTTGAATTCCCGAAATATAACACTAGCAAAGAATGTGTAATTTGCATGCTAAACGTTGTATATATTTTTGGTAAAGATCTTATGCTATGGTATTTAATTATAGGACGCGTTTTTTTACTTGTTAATTAAGCCTTGTCGCGGTTAACAGCACACTATGGAAAGCGAAAATGCTCAATATCTTTAAGAAGCTCTATCTCCAAACGTTTTTTTTCTTTACGGCATTTGTCCTGCTTTTTATTTTCATATTTACTAACATTTACACGCAAACTAATCGCAAGCAATATGCGCAAGCCTTGATAGCTGATATTTATCGTGTGCAGCAAACCAAGCAGCGTTTATTGCAGCAAGAAGCCGAGCGACAATTAGAGCTTGCGGTGGGATTAATTGCCGCTGATCCACAACTTAGGACACTAATAGCGGATGCGGCAGCACGCTATCAAGAGGCCGGAGCCAACGCTGACTTAGCGTTACAGAGAGAAACTATTCAACCTATTCTCGCGGCCTATTGGCAACAATTAGTGCCATTTGGGGCCAGCCAATTGCATCTGCATTTAGCCCCCGATGCTTATACGTTATGGCGAGCCCATCGACCTGATCGACACAGTGATGTGTTAGCCGAGATTAGGCCGATGATTATGTCTAGCCTTTCGCAGGCAAAAGCGATTACGGCAACCGAGCAAGGGAGACACGGTTTAGGATTGCGTGCAGTTGTGCCCTTAACAAACAGCGAGGGGCAGGCGGTTGCTGCCATAGAATTGGGCTATGATTTACAAAATGTATTTGCTCACAGCCAATTGCGAGTCTCTAACGAAGAGCCGGCTGACCAGGTTATTGAAGAACATATAGAATTATTGATCAATCCTACGGCCACGGCTGTGTTGCATAAGGATATTCAGTCAGCGTGGTTTAGCAGCCAACATTGGAGCGCCCACTCCCCCTCTGAGATGTTGATGTTTTGGTTGCAACATAACCTTATTCCGGCGCACATTACTGGCGCAACGCAAATAATATTGCCTTTTGGCGATCGTACCTTTGCGTTATCTCTTATCCCTTGGCCACTTTGGGGACAAACTGATCCTAACGCCACACTGCTGAGTGTAAGTTGGCAAGATATTAGTGCGCAAATGGCCGCACAACGCCAAGTTGATCGTGCTATTGGTATCACGTGGTTTATCACTATCGTAGCGATATTATTGCTCAGCCTATTTTTGATCAGTTTACTACGTCGGCAAGCGAAGCAAGAAATGACTGAACAGCAACGCTTAGTCAAAAAATCTGAGCAACAGCTGTCTGCACTTTACCAATTATCGCCTTTACCAATCTTATTAAACCGGTTTTCTGATGGCGCCTTTATTGAAGCAAACCCCGCGATGGAAGCGTTAGTGGGGTATAGTTTAGAGGAGCTGAGTACCTTAAGTTATTGGGATCTTACGCCAGACTATTATGCAAAAGCTGAACAAGCACAACTAAAATCGCTTACCGAAACGGGACGTTATGGCCCTTATTTTAAACAATATAAACACAAAAATGGCGAGTTAATCGATATCGAGCTGAACGGCGTTTTGTTCAACGATGGCACTGGCGAGAGTTATATTTGGACGATAATTAAAGATATTCGTGAAATAAAACGGGTAGAAAGGCTAAAAGATGATTTTGTATCTACGGTGAGTCATGAATTACGCACACCGTTAACGTCGATTGCTGGCTCACTTGGTCTAGTATTGGGTGGCGCGGGCGGCGAGTTAAGTCCTAAGGCTGAAAAGCTATTAAGTATTGCACATAAAAACAGCCAGCGCTTGAATTTGCTGATCAACGATTTATTAGATATTGATAAGTTAATGGCCGGTAAAATGCGTTTTAGTCAAGAATTGGTAGCCTTGCCTAAACTCTTGGCCGATACCCTAGAGCAAAATCAACCCTATGCTCGCCAACATCAGGTTACGCTAACCTTACTTGCCGTACCTAAACTCTATTTATGGATAGATAGCGCGCGTATTCAACAGGTGTTGGCGAATTTTATTTCAAATGCGATTAAGTTTTCGCCGGTAAACGCAGAGGTATTGATCAGTGCAACACAAATAGGTGAGCAAGTGCGTATATCCATAAAGGATAACGGCCCAGGGATTATGCTTATTGATCAGCATCGTCTGTTTAAACGCTTTTCGCAGTTAGAGCAATACGAACAATCGAAAGGAGGCACCGGATTGGGCTTAGCGATAAGCCGAGAGATTGTGATTCATTCTGGTGGCGAAGTTGGTGTGCATTCTGTACCGGGCGAGGGGGCGACGTTTTGGTTTGAATTACCTGTGCATCAAACCCTGATGAAAGTGTCGCAACAAGGTAGGATCTTAGTGGTTGAAGATGATCGCGACACCGCCGAGTTGCTATGTGAGCTGCTAGAAGCACAACATTATTCGGCAGAGTGGGCGGCAGACAGCAAAACAGCATGGGAAAAACTGCAGGTACAAAAGTTTGCTGCTATCACGTTAGATTTAAAACTTAAAAATGAGAGTGGCGCCGATTTTTTTCTAAAATTACGTGATAATGTTGTGACTGCGAATTTGCCAGTACTGATTATTTCTGCTTTTGTTGAGAAAGGTAAATTGCAATTGTCGGCATTGGCTAATGCGCTTGATTGGATAGAAAAGCCAGTCTCACCAGAATTATTAGGGTTAAAGCTTGGGCAATTGTTAAATCAGCTACCACGACTTGATCGTTTTCATAAGATATTACACATTGAAGACGATCTTGATATTGTGACCATTATGCGCATGCAGCTAGAAGGTTTATGCGAGTACCATGCAGTTGGTAGTGTGAGTGAAGCAAAAACCGCCTTGGCTGAAGAACGTTATGAATTAGTATTATTGGATTTAGGTTTACCCGATGGCGATGGTATGAGTCTCTTGCCTAACATTATCGAGTGTCAGGGTGAAATACCGGTAGTCATTTTTTCAGCACAGGATGTAAGTTTAGTCGACGCTGCAAAAGTTAAAGCGGTATTTAGTAAAAGCCGTATTAATACCGATCTATTAGCGCGCTATCTTCGCAAAATGTTAGACAATTCCACAATAAGTTCATAATTTAGGGGGCAGTATGACATTAACACGCATTATGCATGTAGAAGACGATGAATCTATTCGCGCGGTAGCTGAAATTGCGCTGGTAGATGTCGCAGGGTTTGAATTACTAAGTTGCGACGGCGGGCACAGTGCGTTAGCGCAAGTTGAGGCCTTTAAACCAGAGTTAATTTTACTGGATGTAATGATGCCACAAATGGATGGGTTGCAAACGTTTGCGGCTTTAAAACTGCTTCCTAGTTTAAAAGATGTGCCAGTGGTTTTTATGACCGCAAAAATTCAACAAGCAGAAAAACAGCAGTATTTAGATGCGGGTGCGCTTGCAGTCATTGATAAGCCCTTCGATCCTATGCTGCTGGGCGAAACATTGGAAAGTCTATTTCACGCCTTCCACGTTCAGCATAGTCATGCCTAATTTCTCTTAAGCATGATTCCCCCTACCAGTATGCGAACTTTTTTGGGGCTTAGCCTTAACAAAACGCCATCCCATCTTTATTGGTTTGTGTTGCTATTAGCCTTCAGCACAGTGGCCGTTACCTTAAACTACATTCGGATCCCTCTGTTTTTTGGTGTGGAATTTATTTTTGGTTCCAGTTTAGCTGTGTTAGCACTGGTTATATTGGGCTATGTCGGTGCCATTATTATTGGTGCCATTGCTGCGCTGTTAACGTGGTTTTTGTGGGATCATCCTTATGCTTTTATCATTTTCACCCTTGAAATAGCGTGGTTAGGTTGGCGTTGGTCTGGCCGTAAAAATACCCATTTAGTGATTCAAGATGTCATTTTCTGGTTAGCATTTGGCTTGCCACTCGTGCTGGGATTGTATGTCTATTTCTTAGAGGTAAGTGCACAAACCGCTTTGAATGTGTGGTTGAAGCAGATGACAAATGGGGTGTTTAACACCTTAGTTGCAGCGGTATTGATTATGCTTATTCAAGCCAAACCTGCATTATCGCAGCGCTATGATTTACCGCCCCTAGCGCTTAAGCAAATTTTGTTCAACAGTTTAATGGCGCTCACGTTTTTAGCGGGGGCAGTGCCATTAATATCAAATGCCAGACAGCTACAACATGAATACGATGCAGCCATTGCACAACGCTTACAGCTGTTAGCGGATATAACTGCACGGCAACTCAGTCAGGTAACTAACGCGAATGATGTAACATTAACGTACTTAACCACATTATTGCCTGATCAGGAAAGCGGTATTGCTATTTACGATAGCGCTCTACAGCTGCGCACTGTGGTGGGCGAAGTAAGCGATAAAAGCCATATGCTAAGCGCATTTCCTCTGGGGTTTAATCGTTGGCAGCCTGAAAATACGATTGCCCTACAACGGTTAAAAGAAACACGCTACTTTTATATTTTAGCTTATCAAGCACCGGCACAAACCGGATTTATTAAGGTTGAACAAGGTGCGACAGAAAACGTGGCGAAGTTACAACGCGATAGTACCTCTCAGCTGTTACTTTTAGTCGGTTTTATGTTAGTAGCGATGGGCTTAAGTGTGTTTTTAAGTCGCTTGATCAGCGCACCTTTTCAGCGGTTGACAGAGGCCAGCGCAAAACTAAAAAACGTGATCTCGGGTGGCGAAACCTTATTAATTCCGCAGAGTAATTTGTCGGAATACAATGCGTTAGCTTATGTACTACGCAGTGCCAGCGTTGAAATTAGCCAAGCATTCAATAAAGGCAAAACCTTACAGGCCGAGTTATCGCAACAATTACTGCATCGCAACAATGAATTGCAACACGCTAATAGTCAGTTGGAGGCGATATTAACCGCTGCATCCGATTTTTCTATTATTGCCACTGATCAGCAGGGCATCATCACCTATTTTAGTCCCGGAGCCGAAAAGCTTACTGGGTATAGTGCTGCCGA
>Ga0209812_10002002_pt1 | contig 12804 bp, 16 predicted proteins | sample JI71714BDNA_FD_187502 | JGI IMG/M metagenome (GOLD analysis project Ga0209812, IMG submission 187502) | Wastewater effluent complex algal communities from Wisconsin, to seasonally profile nutrient transformation and Carbon sequestration -... | ecosystem: Engineered > WWTP > Effluent > Algae...
ATTATAGAACAAACAACAACCAAGTATTAACAAGGTTGTAATAACTAATAAAGAATCAGTGTATGAGTAACGAAGCCGTATTGCACGCACCTGCTGGAGCAGGTTTACATCACGAAGCGCATGGTGAGCATCACCATGAGACATTTATTTCTAAGTATGTCTTTAGCATGGACCATAAAATGATTGCTAAGCAATTCCTGATTACGGGTATGGTTTGGGCAGTGTTGGGTGGTTTAATGAGCGTACTTTTCCGTTTACAATTAGGATATCCTGAAGCAAGTTTCCCTTGGTTAGAAGATATTTTAGGAAAATGGGCTGAAGGAGGTAAAATTACTCCTGATGCTTATTATGCATTGGTTACTACGCACGGTACAGTACTCGTATTCTTCGTATTAACAGCTGGATTGAGTGGAACTTTTGCCAACTTTCTAATTCCATTGCAAATTGGAGCAAGAGATATGGCATCTCCATTTATGAATATGTTGAGTTACTGGTTCTTCTTTGCAGCAAGTATTGTAATGTTATCTTCTATGTTTGTTGAGTTTGGACCATTCAGTGGTGGATGGACTGCTTATCCTCCATTAAGTGCATTGGCTTCTGCTTCTCCAGGATCTGGCACTGGTATGGACTTGTGGCTTATTGCTATGGCATTGTTTGTGGTATCTTCTTTATTGGGAGGCTTAAACTACATCGCTACCATTTTGAATATGCGTACAAAAGGAATGAGCATGACTCGCTTGCCTTTAACTATCTGGGCATTGTTCTTCACTGCTGTATTAGGTGTATTATCTTTTCCTGTATTGTTCTCTGGATTTATTTTACTGATTTTTGACAGAAACTTTGGAACAAGTTTTTATTTATCTGATATTTTCATCAATGGTGTTGGAGCTTTACCTAATGAAGGCGGTAGCGCTATTCTTTACCAACACTTGTTCTGGTTCTTAGGACACCCTGAAGTATACATCATTCTTTTACCAGCAATGGGTATGGCTTCTGAAATTCTTTCTGTAAACTCTCGCAAACCCATCTTCGGTTATATGGCCATGGTTGGATCATTGTTTGCGATTGCAATATTAGCTTTCTTAGTATGGGCACACCATATGTTTGTAACCGGATTGAATCCTTTCTTAGGTTCCGTGTTCGTATTGCTTACATTGTTAATTGCGGTTCCTTCTGCAATTAAAGTGTTCAACTGGTTAACCACCTTATGGAGAGGTAATATTCGCTTTACTCCTGGTATGATGTTCTCTATTGGTTTTGTGAGCTTATTTATCTCTGGAGGTTTAACAGGTATTTGGTTAGGAAATTCTGCGTTAGATATTCACCTACATGATACTTATTTTGTAATTGCACACTTCCATATTGTAATGGGTGTTGCTAGTATGTTTGGAATGTTTGCTGGTATTTACCACTGGTTCCCTAAAATGTACGGTCGTTACATGAATAATACCTTAGCTTACTTACACTTTTGGATTACATTAGCTGGTGCTTATATGATTTTCTGGCCAATGCACTACCAAGGTTTAGCTGGTATGCCTAGAAGATACTACGATTATAGTGTTTGGGAAAGCTTCAAGCAGTTTGCAGAATTAAATAGATTCATTAGCACTGTTGCTATGATTGTATTTGCTGCACAGTTGTTGTTCTTGTTTAACTTCTTCTATTCTGTTTTCAAAGGTAGAAAAGTAACTACACAAAATCCTTATGGTTCTAATACTTTAGAGTGGACCGCTCCAATTAATCCTGGTCATGGTAACTGGGTTGGCGAAATCCCTGAAGTACATCGTTGGGCATATGACTACGGTAAAGATGGAAAAGAATTTATTTCCCAGACTACACCGGTGGGAGCCGAGGAAAGCAGTCACTAATATTATTACTGAGTAATTTTTATTCAGTTGACATACTACAATGCTCCCGAATAACGGGAGCATTGTTTTTAAACTACAACGACGGAATGACAAAATCCAGTGAGCATAGGGTAAAAAGCCAAAGTTTTTCTTTAGCAGCAAAAGTGAAAGACTATATGCTGTTGATCAAGTTTACTTTGAGCTTTACAGTAGTGTTCTCTTGTGTGATTTGTTATTTATTAGCACCTAAAGTAGTTGAGTACGATTGGTACATGATTCTATTGCTCTTTTTAGCAGGGATGTTAATAACAGGTAGTGCCAATGCCATTAACCAAGCGGTAGAAAAAGATACTGATGCCATGATGAAGCGGACATCCAAACGTCCGGTAGCTAATGGAAATATGAGTCAGAATGAAGCCTATACATTTGCATTGATTGCTGGCTTAGTGGGTGTAGGTATGATGTGGTATTATTTTAATTTCTCCTCTGCATTGGTCTCTGCATTTAGTTTATTTCTGTATGCTTTTATTTACACTCCTTTAAAAAAAATCAATTCAATAGCGGTATTAATTGGAGCATTGCCTGGCGCTCTGCCTTGCTTAATTGGATGGGTAGCGGGTAATGATGATTTTGCATTGGGTGGTTGGGTGTTATTTGGTATGCAATTCTTATGGCAGTTCCCGCATTTTTGGGCGATTGCTTGGGTAGCCCACGCAGATTACACAAAAGCTGGATTTAAACTACTCCCTGCAGATAAGGGACCGACTAAATTTACCGCAATTCAAACCATCATGTATTCTTTTTTGATGATTCCGATTGGCATGGTCCCCTATTTTATTGGATTAACAGGAATAACCAGTTTATGGATCGTATTGGTTTGTAATCTATTCATGGTTTTTCAAAGTGCACGATTATATAAAGAAATGGATGTGAAAGCAGCCAGAAGAGTGATGTTCAGCAGTTATATTTATTTGCCCATTGTATTGCTTGCAATGTTGGCAGATAAGATTAATCATTAATTGAATTAAATTTAAATAAATGAGTACGATAGCAAAGGAAGCGCCTAAAAGGATTCACCCACACAAGTTTACGCTATGGGTGGCAATGGGCAGTATCATTATGATGATTGCAGGCCTAACGAGTGCCTACATTGTAAAAAAGAACCAAAGCAGTTGGTTAGAATTCGATTTGCCAGTTGTTTTTATGTATTCTACACTAGTGATTATTGCAAGTAGTGTTACAGTACATTTGGCAACAAAGGCTTTTAAAGCCAGAGAAATGGGGCGTTATCGAATGTTGATTACCGTTACTGCAATATTAGGGTTATTGTTTATGGGATTACAGATTTTGGGTTTTATGGATTTAGAAGCCAGAAATATTGCCCTTACTGGTGCCAGAAGTAATTCTGCCGCATCTTTTCTTTTAGTTATTACAGGTTTGCATATGCTTCACGTTTTAGGTGGAGTGATTGCTTTGATGGTTATTTTTATTAAAGCTTATGTAAGTAGTGTTAAAAATTACAGTAGTTTATCCATTGAATTGGTGGGTACTTACTGGCATTTTGTAGATATACTTTGGATTTATTTGTTCATCTTTTACAATTGGTTTAGCTAATTACAAAAAAGTTGTGTTTTATGCACCTTTTTTCAACTCTAGCCAATACTTTTGTGTACGAAATTTTACTTTAACATGGCAACAACTGCAACAGCACCTACCACTAAATCTTGGGGTGGAGGTAAGAGTCCCTTTAACGTAGAGTACGGCAAAGTAATGATGTGGTATTTTCTCATGAGTGATGCCTTTACTTTTGGCGCATTTTTGATTTCATACGGCACCATACGTTTTTCTACCAATGGATGGCCTGACCCCAATGAAGTATTTAAGAGTTTTCCTTTTGCTCCAGAGGGCATGAATGCGCCCTTGGTGTTTGTAAGTATTATGACATTCATTTTGATCATCAGTTCTGTAACCATGGTGTTGGCAGTACAGGCGGGTCATAATATGGATAAGAAAGGCGTAGTTAAAAATCTTATCTGGACCATTATTGGTGGTATTGCCTTTTTGTCTTGTCAGGCATGGGAGTGGAATCACTTACACCATGAAGGTGCATGGTGGGGTAGCAATCCATTCTTAAATCATGATGGAACTGCTTCTTCAACCAATTTCACGAACTATTTCTTTACCATCACCGGTTTCCATGGATTCCATGTATTCTCTGGGGTGATTATCAATATCATTATGTTAATCATGGCGATGACCAACAAGTTTGAAGAAAGAGGCCATTATTTGATGATAGAGAAAGCAGGATTGTACTGGCACTTTGTAGACTTAGTATGGGTATTTGTATTTACCTGTTTTTACTTGATTTAATTAACTAACTAACCGCTAATATTATTTTATGTCACATACAGCAGAGCATAACGAACATGCAGGTGGAGGTACTAAAGAAATAATCCGTATCACGGTTATTCTAACGGTACTAACAATTATTGAATTGATTATTGGATTTTGGATGATTGGTATTCCATTGTCTAGTGTAGGAGTAAGATTGGCACTGAAAGGAACAATCGTCATCTTAATGATGGCCAAGGCATTTTATATTGTTGCTTATTTTATGCACTTAAAGCATGAAATGAAAAACTTGATCATGACCATTGTGGTTCCATTGGCCTTGTTCATTTGGTTTATCATTGCATTTTTATATGATGGTAATTCATTCAAAAATCTACGCAATACTTACGATCCTTACTTTAAAGAGCAAAGCACTATTAAAGTAGAAAAAAAGGAGCACGGTGCAGCGGAAAAACATGAAGGTGCTAAAGAAGAAGGTAAAAAAGCTAGTCACTAGTTTTTGAACTTAAACTGAATATATTTTTCTCCTAATTGAACCATCGCTGCATTGCGATGGTTTTTTATTAATACTGATATGAAAAAGAAATCGATACTCGGATTACTTGTTGCATTGGGAATTCCGATTACTTGTTATTTAATACTAAAAACAGCTAGTCAAACAGCAGTGGTAATGCCGAGGCACTATTTACTAGATACAGTCATTAATAAAGTAGAAAATGGAAAATCTACTACCGATACCATTTGGCATACAACCAAAAATATCAAACTAAGAAACCAATTGGGTGATAGCGTTAGTTTGTACGATCCTCAAGGTAAAATTATTGTAGCAGATTTCTTTTTTACCAGTTGTAGGAGTATTTGTCCTAGGCTCACTAGAAATATGTCAACTTTACAGCAATCTTTTAAGAAAGGGGGTAATGTTCGCAACAAGATTGATACTTCTATTGTTCAATTTATATCGTTTACAGTAGACCCCGAAAACGATTCTGTGCCAGTATTAAAAAAATATGCCGATCGTTTTGGAGTGATACATGATAATTGGTGGTTTTTAACTGGGAACAAAAAAGACATTTATCAGTTTGCGTTTGAAGAATTGAAAGTTGATCAATTTAGTGAAGAGCCAGTGAGTCCTGATTTTGTTCATACCAGTCGTTTTGTTTTGATAGACCGAGCATATAAAGTAAGAGGTTATTACAATGGATTGGATAGTGTTGAAATGAAAAAATTAGCTAGAGATATTGGTTTGCTGATGTTAGAGAAGTATGGTACTAAGAAGAGTGGAATATTCAGAAAAATATTAGATCTGAGCTGGCTTTGGTTAATCATTGTAACTGCAATTATATTCTTTGTAGTGTACATGCAAGGCAGAAGAAAAATAAACGGATAAGTAATAAAAGTAAACAAGATTAAAATGCTTAAACCTAGTATTGCAAAAAATGATCGTTTAGCCAATTGGTTAATTGGAATATTTTCTCTGGTAGTATTTATAGTTGTGGTAGTTCTGGGTAAGTTTAAATTAGACGTTGCGCTAGGATTTGATGTGCATATTTTTGCCACAATTAATGCTTTTGTGAATGCTTCAATTGCACTGGTATTGGTAGCAGCTCTAGTGGCGGTAAAAAGGAAAAATTATGAATTACATAAAAAATTCATGATGACCGCTCTGGTTTTATCCATCCTTTTTTTACTGTCTTATATCGCACATCATTTATTAGCTGGGGAAGCCAAGTATGGCGATTCCAATCATGATGGCATAGTAGATGAAGCAGAAAAATTAGCTGTGGGAGCCATGCGAATAGTGTATCTGGTTATCTTAATCACCCATATTATTCTAGCAGCCATTATTTTACCTTTTATTTTATTCACTGCTTATCGTGGATTAACGAGCGAATTCCCCGCACATAAAAAGTTGGCAAGAATTACTTGGCCTTTGTGGTTTTATGTTGCAGTTACAGGACCGGTAGTTTATTTCATGATTAGCCCTTACTATAACTAGGTTCAGTACCCTAACTACTACCAAGGTCAATCAATACCCTTACTACCAGCAGTGCAGTGGGGATGGGGATCGGGCCAGCTGCAACTACTGATAAAATAAGGTATTACTGAATCGGGGGGAGTTCAATCAAGCTTTTTTGGTTAGAATAAGCAATTCGTTTGCTTGAACTTCGGTGGCATATCTTTTCACTCCCTGTTTATCGGTATAATTCCGATTGATGAGCTTGCCTTCAATTACCACTTCTGTTCCTTTAACCAGGTATTTCTCGGCAATATCTGCCAGTTTACCCCATGCAACTACATTGTGCCATTGGGTTTCTGTTACTTTTTCGCCCTTTGCATTTTTGTAATTTTCATTTGTAGCTACGCTTAAGTGGGCTACTTTTTTGTCTTCGCCAATTGATTTTACTTCTGGGTCTTGTCCTAAGTTCCCAATTAATTGGACTTTGTTTTTAACTGCGTTCATAACGGTTCAGTTTTATAATTTGTAAATAAAGCAGTGCGTACTGCCGTTAACTCAACAAATATGTTCAACCTATTTGTAGCAATTGCTTTTATAAACATCTGTTGGCGTTTATAAACGTTTGTAAACGATTGCTGCATTTTGACACCGTTAAAATGCGGGTAAGAATTGGTATTTCTACAGTAAGAATAAACTGCATTAGTACTATTTTGAAATTGTTTGACCCCACAATCTATTTTATGGAAATCAATCCTAAACAGTGTTTACACTGTACAAAAAAAATTGCAGGCAGAACCGATAAAAAGTTTTGTAGCAACCACTGCAGAAGTAGTTATCACAATCAATTTTATGGAGATAGAAGTAATTATATGAGAAGGGTAAATGGCTTGCTTTTAAGGAATAGAAAAATATTAGCTGATTTATTTGCCCTGCATCGAGCTGGAACTGCTGTTCCATTAAGTGAATTATATGTAAAAGGATTTAGCCCAACTCATTTTACACATCAGCAAAAAAAAGCGAAGAATCAGCTTTTTACTTACTGTTATGAATTTGGATATCAAATGACCGGGAAAGATTGCATCAAAATCATACAGCAAACTAGTATCGAATAGTTACTTTGGTAACACCCGCGTTTACCAGATCAATTTTCTTTGCAGCTTTTTTACTAAGGTCTATGATTCTTCCTTGAATAAATGGTCCTCTATCGTTTATTCTTACTTTAACCGATTGGCCATTGCTTAAATTGGTCACTTTTACTTTGGTGCCAAAGGGGAGTGTCTTGTGCGCTGCTGTTAATTTATTTTGTTTGAATTTTTCTCCATTACTGGTTTTTCGTCCCACATATTTATCTGCATAAAATGATGCCATTCCTGTTTCACTTCCTTTTCTAAAGCAGGAAGTGAATCCTACCGTGAAAGCGAAACCGAGCAAAAACAAAACGGGCTTTTTCATTCTCTTAAAACGAAAAAGCCCGGGAAATATTGGATATATTAAATTAAGCAAATGGCGCTTTCACCACTTTCGCTTTTACCAATGAATTTCTAATATCAATAAAAATTTCAGAATCAATGGCTGCATGAGGGGTAGCAACATAGCCCAAACCTATGGCTTTGTTTAATGATGGGGCCTGTGTACCACTGGTCACTTTTCCAATCGTATTACCAGCTGCATCTTTAATTAAGTAATCGTGGCGAGGTATACCTCTTTCTAACATTTCAAATCCTACCAGTTTGCGTTGAACACCCTCTGCTTTTAACGCTTCAATAATTGGGCGAGCAGTAAAATCTTTGGTAAACTTGGTAATCCATCCTAAGCCACCTTCTAATGGTGATGTGGTGTCGTCTATATCATTGCCATATAAGCAGTAACCCATTTCTAATCTTAGCGTATCTCTTGCACCTAACCCAATTGGTTTTAATCCTTGTGGTCCACCAATTTCAAAAATGGCGTCCCAAATTTTATCAGCTGCACCATTACTGTCTTCAAAATAAATTTCTACTCCACCAGATCCAGTATATCCAGTAGCGCTAATGAGTACATTTTCAACCCCTGCAAAATGGCCTTTTACAAAAGTGTAGTATTTCAAGTTCATGATGTCTAACTCGGTCAAGGGCTGCAAAATCTTAGTTGCATTTGGACCCTGGATAGCCAATAAACAGGTTTTGTCGCTAATATTATGCATTTCTACTTCTTTGGTATTGAACTGACTGATCCAATTCCAGTCCTTTTCAATATTTGAAGCGTTTACTACCAACATATAGGTTTTATTAGGCTCAACACAGTAAACAATTAAATCGTCTACAATACCGCCAGTAGCATTGGGTAAGCAACTATACTGCGCTTGACCTGCTACTAATTTTGATGCATCATTGGTTGTAACTCTTTGAATAAGGTCTAACGCATTTTCTCCCTTCAAAATAAATTCACCCATATGACTTACATCAAAAACCCCTGCATTTTTTCTTACAGCAGCGTGTTCATCATTAATTCCGGTGTAACTGATGGGCATATTGTATCCTGCAAATTCCGCCATCTTGGCTCCAAGGGCAATATGTTTTTGTGTAAATGGTGTGTTTTTCATTCAGCAATTAATTAGGGTGCAAAAATAAGTGAATCAACACGAAACACCTCCAAAAAGCAAGAACCCCATCCCAAATAAGAGACGAGGTTCTTTTTCCAACCTGTGCCAACCATCTTTATGATTGTAAATTCAGTAAGGAAAATCTTCCTAGCTCTGAACCCAACTCAATAATATCAAGTGATTCGGTCATTTTTGTTTTACCAACTGGGGTAGAAATATGTGGATCAACTATTGCTACTTTTTGATAACGGTAGCGTGTAGTATCTACTGGCTTATCTAACTCTTTCTTTAAGTCTTCTGCCTCTTTCTGCTTACGCTCATATTCTTTGCGTAAATCTTCTCTGCTTTTTTTATACTCTTCTATGGCACTTTTTTCTGAGTCGCTGTCATTTTCTTCCTCATCATTTATTTCTCCAGCTTTCTTCACTCTTTCCAATCCATCTGGGGTCATGATGTATTCTTGATTATACATCCAATTTTCATATCCTTCATTACTCCACTCATCGTCCCAATCGTAATCATTGCGGCCAGAGTTGAAGCTGAAATGATTTAGTCTTCTAGATACATTTTCATCTATCTCCACTTTCTTACCAACTGGTACAAAAATGGTAACAGTAACACCTTGATTGCGGAACTTAGTTCCTTTGTTTAATTTAAAGCCACGATCTAAGTAAAGAATGCTATCGGTTTGTGTTGCACCATAATTGATTTGATTGATATTTTTTAGTGCAGCATTTTCATCTGAACCATTACTGAATTTGACATAGCTAATTCGGTATAAGGAATCAGGGCTTTTTGCAATTCGAACCCGAACATTATTTAATACCAAACTATCGTCGTCCATTCTTAATAAGCCATCCATTCTAAACCATTTTCCACTTACTACTCTTAAATTAGATTCAGCTACTTTAATGGTTAGTTTGCTACTAGTGGGCTGAACAATTTTAATTTCGCCCTTGTCTTTAGCACCTGCATCAAAGTTTTGTGCAATAGACGCAACCAATAAGATCACACTAATCCAACCCAGGGTCCATAATCCACCAAAAGTGAATCCTAAATATTTACTACCTGCGGTTGCTCCAATAATTCTGCGAACCAACCAAGTAAGTAAACCAATTGCAGGAACAAATAAGAACAAGATCAATGTTGTCCATGCTAGAAAGTTCTGCCAAAAGCCTTCTAAGAAGAAACTCTTCAAAGGAAACACACTCACACTACCTGCAATCATTCCTAATAAAGCAACCAGTATAGTGAAAGCCAAGATGCCGGCTAAGAATAAAAAGAATGCTTTGAATAATATACCAATTGCGTTGGCTAATTTATTGCCTCCTTTTTTAGAAACAGAACTGGCTTCTGAAGCAAATTGTTTGCTTTTTTCGTTAACAGTTGAACTGAATTCAGAAGAAAATTCTTTCGCTTTTTCTGAGAATTCGCCACCCCATTTTTCTGCACGTGCTTTAAATCCTTCAAGGTCTTCTTGAATGGTATTCTTGATGGTATTTAAGTCTACTTTTTCTCCCCTCATTTCTAATTTTTCTGAAGCACTTTTTGCTTCAGGAATGACTGCCCAAAGAACAGCATAGATAACAAATAGGGTTCCACCAAAAGACCCAAATATGAATCCAGGGAAAGGATTAAACTCAAACCAGAATAGAGAACTTACAAAAGAGGAGATGATACCTACTACCAATGGTAAAGCAAAAATTAATCTAGGGATCCAAACGGCAATATCAAAATAAGTAGCAATACCGCTGGCAACACCTGCAATCACTTTTTCTTCCGGGTTTCTGTACAATCTTCTATTGCTGGTTACAGGATCTAATGGCTTAGAAGGAAGTATAATCCATAATAGTAAGTACAATAAGAATCCAGAACCACCGCCAAAAAACAATACTAAAAATAGTAAGCGAACAACGGTTGGGTCAATTCTAAAATAAGCAGCAATACCACTACAAACACCACCTAACATTTTTTCGTTGGTATCTCTATAGAGTCTACCTCTTGATGCACTATGATCTGCATCTTGTGTAAAGTTAGATTGTTGTTGTTGATTGCCTCCTAATTGCGATTGCATATTAGATTCTTCACCTTCAAAATCTTCAGGTCTACCCATACTATTGATGATTGTATTTACATCTTCATCAGTAATACAAGTGCTTCCTTTTTTAAGGCTTTCACCAAAAAGTTCTGCAATACGACCTTCTATATCGTTGATGATTTCATCTCTTCCTTCTTCATTAGCAAAGAAGCGGCGTAAGCTTTCTACGTATACTTTCAGTACGTCGTAAGCCGATTCCTCAATGGGAATTACTCTGCCTTGGAAGTTTATATTAATTACCTTTTTCATGGTATGTTTATTTAACTTGGTTAAGGTTGGTTTTGGTTGTTTTCGTTTTCTGGTGATGCTATAGGTTGGGTTAGCACTTGAACTGCATCCGCTAGTTCTTTCCAGGTTCTTTCGAGTTCACTGTAAAAAGTGAGGCCTTTTTCAGTCATAACGAAATATTTGCGTGGCGGTCCGCTGTTGCTCTCTACCCAACGGTAAGTGAGCAATTCAGCGTTTTTTAACCTGGTAAGCAGCGGGTACAAAGTACCTTCCAGAATATGAAGGTTGGCTGCTTTCATCCGATCAACTAGATCACTGGGGTAAACTTCTCCCTGGCGAATGATTGAAAGGATACAAAACTCCAATACGCCCTTCCGCATCTGACTCTGTGTGTTTTGAATATCCATGGCCTAGATTTTTATTGGATTAATAAACAAGAATTGGTTTAACTGGAGCTATACGGCTGAAACGTTGAATTTTCCAAAGTTGAGCTACAGTAAATCTTTTCTTGGTTTTGGGTTCATTGTTCATGTTTGAAGCAATAGTCTCTTTTACCACTTGAGTTAAATTGTTTAACTCGGTTTTGTTTAGTTGAACAAGTGGGTTGATGGTGGTGATTTTCATGATGATTATTTTTAGTTCGTTTGTGATCATTTAATTTGACTACACAAAGATGGGGTATTTTTTAGTACTATGCAACACATAGTACCAAGTATTTTTAGGTAATAGGCTGACTTTAGAATTAGGTTTTAAATAATTAATTGAAAATCAATTAGTTGCGTTTTTTTTGAATTTTCGAGAAAGGATAGTCGGTTTTAAAAAAGGATAAATGGCGTTTTGTGGATTTTGCCCATAATGCACTTATATAGTATATGCTATTATATACATCGTAGTATGCTCTTTAAAAACAGTAGTATGATTTTCAAAATGTCGAAATCGAAAAAATATTCATCGTAAAAATACGATGAATGAATATTTATATATAGCTTTGATTTATCGTATAAAAACGATTAATCATGGCGTCTCCCAAATTAGAAGAATTTATAAAAACAGAACAAGAGCTAGCGCAGTTTGCTAAAGCATTATCACATCCAGCACGTATTGCTATATTAAAAGTATTGGCGCAAAAAAATGAATGTGTGTGTGGAGAGATTGTAGATGTTTTGCCATTGGCCCAGTCAACTGTTTCACAACATTTAAAAGAGTTGAAAGAAGCAGGTCTTATAAAAGGAACGATTGAAGGACCAAGAAGTTGTTACTGCATTAATTGGAAAGCTTTCGAAAAATTCAATATCTCTTTTAATCAACTATTTAATAAACTAAAAGTGCAACAACAATCTTGTTGCTAAATATTCTTAAAAACTTAAAAATATATTTTATGCAAACCGATGAACAATTAAAACAAATTGTAAAAGAAAAATACGCAGAAATTGCTACACAGTCTACCGCTGATAATAAGGCATCTTGTTGTGGTGCAGGTGGATGTAGTACTGAAGTGTACAATATCATGAGTGATGATTATACCACCATGGAAGGATACAATGCCGATGCCGATTTAGGATTGGGTTGTGGACTACCTACACAGTATGCGCAAATTAAACAGGGAGATACGGTGGTAGATTTAGGAAGTGGAGCTGGGAACGATTGTTTTGTAGCAAGGGCGCACACAGGTGAAAAAGGAAAAGTGATTGGGATTGATTTCACACCAGCCATGATTCAGAAAGCCAGAATGAATGCAGAT
>Ga0209812_10002004_pt1 | contig 12796 bp, 5 predicted proteins | sample JI71714BDNA_FD_187502 | JGI IMG/M metagenome (GOLD analysis project Ga0209812, IMG submission 187502) | Wastewater effluent complex algal communities from Wisconsin, to seasonally profile nutrient transformation and Carbon sequestration -... | ecosystem: Engineered > WWTP > Effluent > Algae...
GTTAATACAGCCATAGCTATAGCTCTAAAATGGGTAAACAACCAAGATAAAACGTGCGAAAACAACAATAAACCAATTAAACAGCCCAACATAAACACAGCCAATACATCAACTTTAAATTTTGTAGCAGCTTCCAACACTATAGGGTACATTCCCATCAGCAAGAGTATAAAACTTCCCGATATACCAGGCAATATCATCGCGCAAATTGCAATCGCACCCGCGCCGAAAAAGATTAAATAGTCAGTAGCACCGCCAGATAGCGGCGCAGCGGCGGGCGATAATAACGTAATGCCATAAGCTGTAGCCGCACCTATCAAAAAGGCGGTAATCGTGCCAAAAGTCCAAGCGTTGATATTTTGTTTTTTGGCTTCACGGCTAATATCTTGAGCTACAAAAACTGTAGAGGCCAACACCAAACCGAAGAAAAATGACCACAACAATTGCGGGTAAGCATCCAAAGCCCAACTTATCCCTTTGGCTAAACTTAATATACTCGTCAAAATTCCCAAAAATAACGATACCAAAAAAGTACCGTCTATTTGCTGCCAAGCTGCCCCAATTCCCTGTTTGAATAACGTCCCCAATACCGAAAAATTGATAGATTTTATCGCTTTTATCAACCGCTCGTAAATGCCGCTAATAAAGGCAATCGTCCCGCCCGATACACCAGGCACTACGTCAGCCGCGCCCATAGCCATACCTTTAAGGTAGGTAAAAAAATATGTTTTCATTAGAATTTTGATTAAAAATATCTGTATTTTGGTAAAAAATGCGCTTCAATTGGATAAAAAAGCTAATTTTGCCCTTTCATTTCCCAATGTTAGCAAAAAATCGCACAAAGTTAGATGATTTTTGAGATAAAACAACCAAAAATAATCGTTCTATTACTATTATTGATATTAAATATAGCTACAGGCTATACCCAAACCTACGTTGAAGCAGCCCCACAAGCGGGAGAAGGTGCAATTTTATTACTCAAACGCTACGATTTAGACCGCTACGATTGCAATTTAGACCAATTTTACAAACTTAATAAACTGTCCAAAAACGCAGCTTTATTGGTGGGCAAAAATTATAAATTGCCTATAGAAATAAAAAAATACGATGCCAAATCTATCCGTACAACCTTAAATATCAACGAGTTGGAAACAGCTCAACGAATAGAGCGTTATAATAACAAACAGTTACAAAAAGGGATAAAAAAAGCCGATTTCAAGACCAACAAAGAACTCTGGTTGCCTTATCATTCTCTACATTGCGATAAGTTGCCGCCTGTACTCACACCCAAAAACCGCAATTTTGCCATCTTTGGGGAAAAACATTCAACTGTCGCGCTCAAAAGCCAGAAATTGGAACAAGCCGTTTATTATATCGTGTCGGGACACGGAGGCCCAGATGCGGGCGCGATGGCTACTTTTCAGAACAAAAACATTTGCGAGGACGAATACGCTTACGACATTAGCTTGAGATTAGCCAAATTGTTGTTGGAACAGGGTGCTTTGGTGTATCTCATCAACCGCGACCAAGACGGGATTAGAGAAAGCGAGTTTTTGCCCTGCGATGCGGACGAAACAGTTTGGGAAAATCAAGAAATTCCCTTAGACCAAAAGGAAAGATTAACCCAGCGCAGCGATGTGATTAACGAATTGTACGAAAAACACAAAGCGCAAGGCACTGAATATCAATGTTTGATAGAAATACACGTAGATTCGCGGAGCGAAAGCCAACGCACAGATTTATTTTTTTATTATGAACCCCACCAAACGGCAGATTTTCAACTAGCCAACACTTTGCAGCAAGTTTTCAAACAAAAATACAAAAAATATCGTAAATCTGGCGATTATAAAGGTTCTGTCATAGCGAGAGACTTGCATATGCTCCGCGAAACCCGCCCAATGGCTACTTTTATAGAAGTTGCGAATATCCAAAATGCTGCCGACCGCCAACGGATAGTTGTTCCACAAAACCGCCAATTGATAGCCGAATGGTTGCTGGAGGGTTTGTTGGAAAATTATTGATATGCTGCCTAAAATTAAAACAAAAATACAATGATAGCCTACATAAAAGGAAAAATTACCTACAAAAGCCGCACTAAACTCATCGTAGAAACGCACGGGTTGGGCTATGAGATAGAAATAAGTTTGAACACTTACAACAAAATCCAAGCCGCAGACGAAGCCCAATTGCTCACCGTGCAAATTATCCGCGAAGATGTGCACACTTTATACGGTTTTGCCGAAGGCGACGAAAAAAATATGTTTGAACATCTCATCTCCGTATCTGGAGTAGGACCCAACACAGCGCGCATATTATTATCTGCACTCAATCCAGCCGAAATTCGCGCCGCTATTATAGCCGAAAAAGAAACCATTTTACGCAATGCCAAAGGCATAGGACCTAAAAACGCTAAGCGGATAATTTTGGAGTTGAAAGATAAATTATTAAAAGATTCGGGGGCTGAAAGTGAGCAAATTGCGGCTTCTTTGGTGTCTGAAAATCCTTTCCGCGAAGAAGCGTTATCGGCTTTGGTCGCTTTGGGTTTTAATAAAATACAAGTACAAAAAACCTTAAATGCACTGCTCAAAGACAATCCACAAGTACGCGACTCTGGCGATTTGATAAAAATGGCTTTGGGTGCGCTGACTTAATTTAATTATAAAGTTGTTTAGTATTTATCAAATCATAAAAAATAGCTCACGGATTTCGCGGATTGAACAGATTTTTACGGATTTTTTAGCCCTAAAACAAAAAATAAATCTGTGTGTACCTGTTTAATCCGTGAAATCCGTGAGCAAAATTACAATACTAAACAAGTTTTATATCATTTTTGAACTATTTTAGTGGTAAAAAGCCTAATGTTTCTTTAATTTTAAACTCAATAAATTATGGAAATTTTAAATTACTCGGCAGAACCACTCAACAAAATCTACAGTTGGTTGCCTCACGATTTGCAGGCAGAAAAAGTGATATTTTTTCCCGATGCTTGCCCTGGCAAGTCGCCTTTGCCTACAGGTACGGTTGTACTTACTCAGCAAGAAAATTGGCGCAAATTTGCCGTTTCCGATTGCGGTTGTGGGATGTTGCTTTGTGAAGCCAATATCAGCAAAGATTTGTTCAAAAAAGAAGATTGGGACAAAATTTATTACGACATACAAGCTAATAAAGGCAAGTTGGGCGATTTAGGCTCTGGAAATCACTTTTTGGACGCGTTGGAATCTTATACAGACGACAAAATTTCGTTCTTAATCCATACAGGTTCGCGCAATGAATCCAAGTTGGTCGATGATTTGATAGACTCACCCAAGCAGTTTGATACCAAGTTTTACGATGTTTGCCAATGGGCGCAAGACAACAGATTTGCAATTTATGATATTTTGCAAAAATACTTTGGGCGGCTCGAGCTCATTTTGGATAAAAATCACAACCATTTTGAGATTACAGATGCTGGCGTTATCATCAGAAAAGGTGCTGTGCAGGTTAAACCCAACGAACAAACCGTTGTGCCTTCCAATCTCAACGGCGATGTGGTTTTGGTTACGGCCACTTCAGCGGTAGAAAATGTACTCAATTCACTTTGCCACGGCACAGGGCGCACAATGTCGCGCTCCGAAGCCAAAGAACTGTCCCAATTTTTTGATTACGATGCTTTGCGCCAACAAGTGTATATACCCGAAATGATAGCCAACGACAACATTAAAACCGATGCGCCTTTTTGTTATAGAAATTTAGATGATTGCCTCGCGCTTATAGACGACTTGTTGGTAGTGGATAAACGCTACAGCGTTTTTGCTTATCTAGGACAAATGTAACAGTTTGTTAATTTTTTTTAACAACTACCCAACCTTTACCCAAAGTTACCGTTTTCAACCAAAAAAAATAACAAAAGACGGCTACACAACAGAAAAATTTTCCCAATAAAAAACATCAATTTTATAGGATAAAAAATTACAAAACGCTTATTTCCATCGTTCTTCAATTTGGCAATTTGCTTCTATTTAGACCCCAAAAATCTAAATACGGGCATTTTATTGTTTAAAAATAAGAGCATTCGGAAATAAAAGCGTTTTTTTATTTTATCCAAACTTTTTTCCCTTTTTCTTATGCGTTTGAATATCTTTTTGTTTCAATGCTGCTTGCTGCTTGCTTTTTTCGCCGCGCAAAAATCAACTTTTGCCAACGGTAGCCGCAATTTGAAAGACCCTTACACTACATTTTTTACCGAATTGGACACGCTGCCGCCCATACGCGAGCGGGAGGACGATTTTATTAATGGCAATAATCGCCGTAATTTCTTCGACCTCAAAGACCCCAAAATTATAGACCAACGGGTAGATTTTGACCCCAAAACGGGCAATTACATTCTATCCGAAACTATAGACAGCGTGCGTTACAAACCTGATACTTATCTCACTTTTGATGAGTATTTTAAAGCGCAAAATAAGCAAGAGGATAAAAGCTATTTCAAACAATTATCCGAACTCAACCGCAAAAAAGCGGGTTCAGACCCTATTATTCCCTACAAAGAGCGGATTAGCAGAGGTTTGGCGGATAGGTTGTTTTGTGGTAGTGAAATAGATGTGCGCCCGCAAGGGAATATAGATTTGACTTTTGGTGGAGACTATCAAAAAATAGCTAATCCCATCCTTACCGAAAGGCAGCAAAGACAAGGCGGTTTTGATTTTAATATGAATATCCAAATGAATGTGGTGGGTACGATTGGCAAAAAATTAAAACTAACCTTCAACTACAATACTCAAGCCACTTTTGATTTTGATAGACAGGTCAAAGTGCAATATCTTTCCGATACTGAATGTTCGGAGGATGATATTTTGAAAAAAATAGAGGTTGGTAACGTAAGTTTCCCACTCCGCTCGTCTTTGATACAAGGGCGGCAAAATTTGTTTGGGGTGCGCACAGATTTGCAATTTGGGCGGCTCAAAATCTCTGCTGTAGCATCTCAAAGCCAAACCCAACGCAAAGAAATACAAATACAAGGCGGCGCACAACAGCAAACGTTCAAAGTACAAGCAAATTTATACGACGAAAATCGCCATTTTTTCCTCTCGCATTACAACCGCGATGCCTTTGAACCCGCTCTAACCAATATCCCTCAAATCAATAGCTTGTTTAATCTAACCAAGTTGGAAGTTTGGGTAACTAACGATAGAAACGTAACCGAAGGTGTGCGCGATGTGGTCGCTTTTGCCGATTTGGGCGAAACTGATGCAGCCAAAATGTCAGACCCCAATTTATTGACTGGAGCGACTGTATTTGGGGCGGATTTGTACGGCAAACGCTTGCCTGATAACGATGCGAATAGACTTTATGCCGATTTGTTGGCCAACAATCAAGCGCGCGGGTTGCCTACTGTAGTTAATACCTTACAAAATAGTTTTGGTATGAACGATGCAGAGGATTTTTCCAAGATTCGCGCTCGTAAATTAGCACCCACAGAATACACTTTTCACCCGCAATTGGGTTTTATCTCTTTGAATGTCAATGTCAAACCTACCGATGTGGTGGGCGTGGCTTACCAATACACTTATAATGGCAAAACCTACCAAGTGGGCGAATTTGCTCAAGATTTGCCTATTGATGCTGACACACTGAATGTAATGTATCTCAAAATGCTCAAAGGGGTGCGCGTGCGGGTAGATCTGCCTATTTGGGATTTGATGATGAAAAACGTTTATTCTTTGAACGCCTATCAAATTAACCCTGAAGATTTTCGTTTGGATGTAGTTTATCAAGACCCAGGCGGTGGTACAAAACGTTTTATACCAGAAGGGCCTGTTGAAGGCAAGCCTTTATTGACTATGCTCAATTTGGACAACCTCAACCGCGCTTTAGACCCATTCCCTGACGGGCAATTTGACTTTGTGCCAGGTCTAACTATTTTGCCAGCCAATGGTAGGATGATTTTCCCCGTGCTTGAGCCTTTTGGTTCGTCATTGGAGAAAAAGTTTAGAACCGACCCCAATAACCCCGCTTCTGTGCATCCGTTGGCGCGCAAGTATGTGTATCAACAATTATACGACAGTACTATAACTATAGCAGGACAATTTCCCGAATTTAACCGTTATTTGATACAAGGAACGTATAAATCCAGTGTTTCTTCAGAGATTTCTTTGGGAGGGTTCAATATCCCTAAAGGTTCTGTGGTGGTCTCGGCTGGTGGGGCTACTTTGGTGGAAGGTACAGATTACAGCATAGATTATAACTTAGGACGGGTTAAAATTTTGAACGAATCTTATCTCAATTCAGGTCAGCCTATACGGGTAACTTTTGAAGACAATTCCCAATTTGGTTTCAACAGACAATCCTTATTCGGTACGCGTTTAGATTATTATATCAACGATAAGTTTAATATCGGCGCAACTTTCTTGCATTTATTGGAGCGTCCATTCACCCAAAAAGTAAATTATGGCGACGACCCAATGTCCAATAGCATTTATGGTTTTGATATGCAATATGGTAGCCAATTGCCTTGGCTAACGCGTTTGGTGGATAAATTACCCGTTTATAGTACAAAAGCGCCCTCTAATTTTTCCTTTACGGGGGAATTTGCCCATTTATTGCCTGGCTCACCCAAAGTTATCAATATGGGTATAGACAAAGACGCTGGCGGTACGGTTTATATAGACGATTTTGAGGGAAGTGGTGCTAATTTTAACTTAGCTATTCCCACGCTGCAATGGGTTTTGTCTAGCACACCCCGCACACCTCTATTTCCAGAGGCTACTTTGAATAATGATTTGGAGTATAACAAAAACCGCGCTAAAATACAGTGGTATCAATTAGACCCAGACCTTATCAACCGCGCTCAAAACGTAACCAACGCGGATAAGAAAAGTATCTATGTAACACAGTTTATCCTAACAGACTTGTTTAAAAATAAGGGGGTTGTTACAGGGCAAAATAATCTCCTTCGCACTTTTGACTTAGCTTATTATCCCCAAGACAGAGGACCTTACAACTTTTCTACCCAAAATATAGACCCAGCCACAGGCAAATTCAACAACCCAAGCCAACGCTGGGGGGGGATTATGCGCAGTTTGCAAAATAATGATTTTGAAGCCAACAATATAGAGTTGATGGAAATATGGGTAATGAGCCCATTCAAAGAGGGCAAAGGTGGATTAGGGGGCGATTTGTACATAGAATTAGGCGATATTTCTGAGGATATACTCAAGGACTCAAGGCTGTTTTTTGAAAATGGTTTAGCGGATTCTACCACAGGACAGCGCACAGATACTACAGCTTGGGCGCGCATACCACGCAGCCAAGCCGTAACCAACGCTTTCGACAACGACCCAGCCATTCGCGCCAAGCAAGATATTGGTTTGGATGGTTTTGACGATGAGGGCGAGCGGATAAAATTCAAACCTTATTTGGATAGTTTGGCCGCTGTGTTGGGTACTAATAATCCCATCTATCAAGCGGCAGAAGCAGACCCAGCAGGGGATAATTTTATCTATTTCCGCGACTCTGTTTATGACCAAGCCACTACCACTCCAGCGGGCAGAAATGGGATAATTTGGCGTTATGATAAGTTTAATAACCCACAAGGCAATTCCTCACAAGAGCCAGATAATACCAACCAAACCATTTCTACCTCTACCAACGTACCCGACAATGAAGATATTAACCGCGATAATACGCTGAATGAAGAAGAAGCTTTTTATCAATATAGAATCCCAATCCGCCCTACAGGTATAGGCGGGGGAGAAGTAGCCGCTTCTGCGTTTATGACCGATGCCGTTTCCTTGCCTTATACGGGTGTGAATGGACAGGACTCAGTTTATTTTTATCAGTTTAAAATTCCGATAGACCAATTTACTAACGTAGTTGGCAATATGCAAGGTTTCCGTTCTATCCGCTTTGCGCGTATGTATATGACGGGATTTGATGATGAAACTGTGTTGCGTTTCGCCCGTTTGGATTTGATAAGAAACCAATGGCGTCGTTATTTGCGCCCGCTTACAGAAGCAGGGGTTTATATCCCAACAGAAAATGCTAACGAAACCAGTTTTGATGTAAATGCTGTCAATATAGAAGAAAATACAGAAAAAGCACCTTTCCCTTACCAAATGCCTCCAGGCGTACAGCGCGAGCAAGCTATTGGTACATTGAATAATGCTTTGCAAAATGAGCAATCTTTGCTATTGAACGTTTGTAATCTACAGGATGGAGATGCGCGCGCTGCCAATAAAATTATCAATATGGATATGCGCGTTTATGAGCGTTTGCGGATGTTTATACACGCTGAAGATGTAGCTGGTTATCCACAAAATAATCCTGGCGACATTACCGTGTTCTTGCGTCTGGGTTCAGATTTTGAGAACAATTATTACGAGTATGAAATTCCGCTCACAATGTCCGATATATTGGGCAGTGTAGATGATATTAACAACGTATGGCGGCAAGAGAATTTGATAGATTTGCCTTTGGCTTTGTTATCGCAGGTAAAATTGCAACGCCAAACTGTAGGGCATCCACTTTCGGTGATTTATAGCATACAAGACCCCAACAAACCCGCCAATTTGGTCAAAGTTATCGGTAATCCAGAATTGGGATTGGTCAAAGGGATGATGATTGGTATCCGCAACCGCAAAGACGACGGCATAGCGCGCTGTGTGGAAGTATGGGCTAATGAGTTGCGTTTGACAGGATTTGACGAAAGGGGAGGTATGGCTGGTATCGGCCGCGCCGATGTGCAAATTGCCGATTTGGGCAACGTAACAATGTCGGGAAGTTTCCGCACTATAGGTTTTGGTAGTATAGAACAGCGCGTTAATCAACGCTCTCGTGAGCGTGCGTTGCAGTATGATGTTACAGGTTCTATAGCTTTGGATAAATTTTTGCCCAAAAAATGGAAAGTTCGCTTGCCGTTTTTCGCTCAATACTCCAAAGATATTCGCACGCCAGAATACGACCCTTATCAGTTGGATATTCGTTTGAAAGACTTATTGAACGCTACTTTGGATGGGCAAGTGCGCGATTCGCTTCGCGACCAAGCACAAACCGTGCGCACGATTTCCAGCTTTAATTTTACCAACGTGAAAAAGGAAAGAACCAGCAAAATTCCATTGCCATTTGATATTTCCAACTTCAACCTTACTTACGCACAGACTCGAAATTTATTACAAACGCCGCTTATCCAGAGCGAAGACCGAACAGAGAAAAGATTGGTGGTGGAATATGCTTACGTAATTCCGATGAAACCACTCTTCCCGTTCAAAAAATTATTGGGCAAACCCAATAAATGGCTAGCGATTATCCAAGATTTTAACATCAAACCTTTACCCAATTCGGTGGGTGTGCGTAGTGAAATGCTAAGACGTTTTGGCGAAACCAAATACAGATTTGCGGACGATGCAACCAACACTTGGTATGATAAAAAATTCTCTTGGGATAGAAGCTATAACCTGCAATGGGATTTGACCCAATCCATAAAAATCAACTTTACCGCCACTAATAATGGGGTTATTGATGAGCCTTATGGGCGTTGGGATACGCAAGAAAAACGCGATACGATTTTAGACAATATCAAAAATTTGGGTAGGAATAAATCTTATCAACACAATGCTGTAGTGTCTTATACGCTGCCGTTTAAGAAAATACCCATATTGGATTGGATAGATGTACGCGCTCAATACCAAACCAACTTTAATTGGTCGGTGGCGAGTTTGAACACAGATTCTTTAGGAAATATCATCGGCAATAGCCAAAATAGACAAGTCAATGCGGATTTTTCTTTTGATAAATTGTACGCGAAGTCTAAGTTTTTGAAAAAAATTAGCACGCCTGCGCCCCAAAATGCGCCAGCCAAAGGGGATAAAGATATGAAAAATCCCCCCTCTGACGGCAAGGGCAAAGGCACAGATAAAATTGACCCCAACGAGGGCAAGGGCAAAGACAAGAAAAATGATGAACCTTCAGCAAGTATGCGCGCTTTAATCCGTCCTTTGTTGTTGATACAACGCGCGAGGGTTACTTATACCGAAGATTTTACCTCTATTATTCCAGGTATGCGGGTTAATCACAAGTATTTGGGACAATCTGCCGATTTTTCTCGCCCAGGGATGGATTTTGCTTTCGGTATGCAGCCCACTACTCAATGGTTGGACAAAGCCGCTGCTAATGGTTGGGTTACAGACAACATATTCCAAAACCAACAAGTACAACAGACACACAAAATTGATTACTCGGGCAAATTGAACATCATCCCATTCACAGACTTTAACGTGGAGGTTGATATTAATAAAACAATGACCGAAAGTTTTTCCGAAAACTTTAAAATGGATACTTTAGGCCCCAACGGAAAATTTAGCCATCTCAACCCTATGCGTATTGGTACGACCACTATGTCTTATCTGCCCATCAAAACTTGGCGCGATAGTGAGGGCAGTTATGGTAGAAATTCTTCTGCCAATTTTGATAATTTTTCCGATACAAGAGCTATTATTTCCAGCCGCTTGGGGAATGGCATACACGATGACACAGCAGCCAATAGAGGTTATACCAACGGTTTTGGGCGTTATCAGCAAGATGTGTTATTAAACGCGTTTATTATGTCTTACACGGGACAAGACGCCAACACACAAAAAATTATCAAAGATGTGCGTAATTTATTGCCCGCACCCAATTGGAGGCTCACTTACAACGGGTTGCAAAAACTAAAAGCCTTCAAGAAAATTTTCAGCTCGTTCAGTTTGACCCACGGGTATAAATCCACGCTTACTATCAACCGTTTTGCTACCGATTTGGATTATCAAAATGACCCAGAGCAAAAAGACCAAAATAGTAAGAATTTCTATTCTACCTTTGAAGTACCAGATGTGTTGATTTCCGAGCAATTTAATCCCCTTTTGGGTTTGGATATGCGTTTTGTCAACGATTTGTCGGCAAGAGTTAATTACAAATCTTCTCGCAATTTGGCGATGAGTTTCAACGATTATACTTTAGCTTCGACCACGACCGAAGAATTAACGCTTGGGTTTGGTTATCGTATCAAAAACGTAAAAGCCAAAGATTTATTCAAATCCAGAGCCCAAAAAGACAAAGAGGCCAAAGGCGAGGGCAAAAAGAAAAAACCAGAAAACGATAACTATTTCGATTTTGGCAAAACCATCCCCAAACACGAATGGAATATCCAATTTGATTTCTCTTACCGCAACGATGCCACAGTCAATCACATCTTAGACCAGCGCAATTCGCAAGCCACTCGCGGGATGAAAACCCTGCGCATAGCACCTTCTATAGATTATGTGATGAACAACCGAATTACCATTAGAGCATTTTTTGATTATTCGCGCACTACGCCGAGAGTTTCAAACGCTTTCCCAGTTACGAATGCCAAAGGTGGCGTAACCTTACGTTTCTCCTTAGCTCAATAGCCAGCAAAAAATAAAGCCCTCAACTTGTGCGGTTGGGGGCTTTTTTATCCAAAAATTTTTATCCAAATTTCAACTTTTATTTTTTTTACTTGTTCTAACTCTTAAACTTAACAAATGTATACAGGTTTATTACACACTCACTCGGGCTTACGCTACGTAATTTTATTCTTTTTGGTGGCTGTTTTGCTCAAATCGCTTTTAGGTTGGGCTAAAAATATGCCTTTTGGCAAATTAGATAACGGTTTATCTTTGGGCTTATTTATCAGCTCGCATTTGCAGTTAGTTATTGGCTTTGCGCTGTATTTTGTTAGCCCGCAAGTGCAATTTTCGGGTGCTGCTATGTCGGAGAAAACAATCCGCTACTGGACTGTAGAGCATTGGGTGATGATGTTGGTAGCTATAGTGTTGATAACATTGGCGCGCACGGGATTGCGCAAGATAAAAATTGATGATTTAAAACATCGCCGTCTATTTCTTTGGAATTTGGGTGCGTTATTGATAATTGTAGCTGCTATCATACACAGCGGGCGTCCATTTTTTGGCTGGGCAGGGCAATAATTAATATGAAAATGGTACAAAAAAATACAAAATGTAGTTTTTGGATACAAAAATACTATTTTGTTGAATTTTTTTGTTAAAATTTTCCTAATACTTTAAACAAAGTAAAAACTATCTTGTTACAGAGGTATAAATTTCACAAACAAATATCTCAATAACTTTAAAACAATTCATTTTAAAATGAAAAAATCAGTTTTTACTTCTATTTTCGCTTCAGCTGCATTATTTGCACAAGCACAAACCGCACAGGTTCAAATTATTCACAACTGCGCAGACGCAGCAGCCTCAATGGTTGGTGTGTGGGTAAATAATACCGAAGTAGCGGACAGTGTAATGTTTAGAACAGCTACTGGATTTGCTTCACTCACAGCAGGCACGCCCATAGATATTTCTATCACGGCTCCCAATAGCCCCGACACAGTGGGCGCGGTAGCTAGATTTACAGTTACCCTTACTCCTAACGAAAGTTATATCGTCGTAGCAGACGGTATCGTAAGTTCGACAGGCTACAATCCATCCAATCAGGTTGCTCCCTTTGACCTCAAAATTTACTCAGGGGCAAGACAAACCGCACAAATGATGACCAATACAGACGTTTTGGTACACCACGGCTGCACTGATGCGCCCACTGTAGATGTGCGTACGATAGGCAACGCAGTATTGGTTGATGATGCTTCTTATGGCGACTTTGCTGGATATTTGGCATTACCGAACGCGGATTATGTGATAAACGTAACAGACGCTACAGGTAGCACAGTGGTAGCTTCTTACCAAGCCCCATTATCAACGCTTAGCTTGGGCAACCAAGCTATAACCGTCTTGGCTTCTGGTTTCTT
>Ga0209812_10002006_pt1 | contig 12783 bp, 10 predicted proteins | sample JI71714BDNA_FD_187502 | JGI IMG/M metagenome (GOLD analysis project Ga0209812, IMG submission 187502) | Wastewater effluent complex algal communities from Wisconsin, to seasonally profile nutrient transformation and Carbon sequestration -... | ecosystem: Engineered > WWTP > Effluent > Algae...
GCAATGGCCTTTTGCGCAGCGCGCTTCGTGCACCGCCATACAGGCCATTTCTTGACCCGCGCCCTTGCGCATCAACCACCGCTCGGCCCTAACCCTATCTTGATGAAATCAGGGCGGCAGGTCACCCGCACGCGCGATCTGCGCAAAACTGGGCCCAATTCGGGAACGCAATTCGCCTTCACGGCAATGTTAGGACCAAAACGGTCAACGTTTGTTGATACAGGGCACCTGGCCTTCTCTAAAGCATTCTCACGTCCTGCCGTAGAGCGTCGCGTGCGGGGGGAGAGAAGTTGTCTGTTCTTGACCATGACAACGTAGCCTTGGCCGCCATCGTCTCAACACCAGCAAGGCCGAATAAATGAGCGCACGTTCCACTTTGCAGATTGTTGTGACACTCGGCCAGTCGCTGTCGCAGGGTTCAACAGCCAATTCTGCGCTCCGGGTAATGACCCGCCAGCCCCCAAACGCACAGCAGCTGCTTACACTCGACTTCGGTCCTACCCATAACGGCGCTCTTGGCTGGGGGCCAACCGCTGCTAGACTCTCGCAGTTTGAAGGCTTTGAGCCTTTGGTAGAAGGGAGAACGGAGACCCACGTCAGCGGCATGATGACTGCCCTGCTCGCCTCGTATGTCGAGGCCGGTCGGTCGCCTCCAACGCTTCTACACATAAATAATGGAGCCGGTGGTCGATCGATACTCGAGCTGATGACGTCCCAAAGCGATATATATGCTGACTTGCAGTCGGGCCTGGCTGCCACAGCGCCCAGAGACATAATCGTTATTCCCGCCACAAATGGCTACTATGATTTTTACCTGCGGACGGTCGACGGCGCCGAGTTCCAGGGAAATATGGAAGGCCCGATCGTTTTCTTTGACAACGTCGCAGATCAGCTCAGAATTGCCGTTGATCACGCCCGTTCACTTGGTTTCGATGTGGCGCCGAAGGTGGTTCTAAACTTCATACAGGGCCAAAGCGATGGCTCACCCAACTATGATCTTTACCTGAACGAGTTGATCGATAACTTCAATGGCCTTCTAAGTTCGATAGTGGGACCGAATGCAAATGCACTAATTGTTGTTTCGCAAACCCGTGGATACGGAGACAAGTCGATTTCCTTGGATCAGCTGCAGGTGATAAACCAACGTGACGATGTAGTTTTTGGTGCATCGGAATTCGAATATCAGGTCAGGTTTCCCATTGGTAGCCAAGGCGGGGGAACGCATTTGGACCCCGAAGGCTACTATGTAATGGGGCAGCGGATTGGACGCAATATATTCGCGGCGCTCGAGGGTGCGGAAAATGCTCCTCTCCTGATTGGATCAGTCACTCAGACCGGGGCCAGAACTCTGATCGTGGAATTTACCGGTGTTGACAATCATTTAGTTAGAGATGAATCGATCTTTTCAGCCGACGACTTCATTCGGCCACCATCGAATATGGGCTTTTTCGCCTATAATTCCTCTGGGCGATCGCCCACACCATTCGAAATCGAAAACGCTGAAATTGTTTCACAGAATCAGGTTCTTCTCACATTCGCATCAGATATTAGCGGTGAGTTTCTGCTAATGCTGGGCAGGACGCCAGAAAACCTGCGTTTGCCTGGAAGCGAGTGGGGATCTGCGAGAAGTTGGGGGGGCACGACGATACGCGACGCCGGACGTCTCGACGTCATGGTCCCGGTCGATGGGAGTGCGCTGGCGGATCCGTTCCTGTATGAATTTGCGCCGATCCAGTCCGTGATTGTTCGTGCTAACCACGCGCCGTCTATGCCGAGGTCGCTATCCATTCGTGTGGCCGAGAATCTCACCCATGTGACGGATGTTAATGCAACGGACGATGTTGACGCTGAAGGTAGCGGACTGCGCTACTTCCTCGCAGACACGCTCGACGGCCACTTGTTTGACATAAGTCCGCTGACTGGAGCCTTGTCATTCAAAAGCGCTCCAAACTTCGAGGGGCCCTCAGATAGTGACAACGATAACAGATACCAAGTCAGGGTTGGCGTTAAGGATAGTCTTAACGTATCAAGCTATTCGGCTGTAACTGTCCAGGTTTTAGATGCCAATGAGGCGCCTTCTGGGATAATTATCAGCAATGATGCTGTAACCCGGCTATCTCATGTCGGCCATGAGATAGGCACAGTTTCTGCGATTGACGAGGACGCAAATAGCACACTCTCGTATTCGATTGTGCGACAAGATGCCAACCTGTTCTCCATCGACCCTGGCACTGGCGCGCTTCGGATTTCTGATGGTGACGCGCTCCGCTCCTTTCCTCAATCATCTGTTCGAGTGACTGTTCAGGCTACAGATGCTTCGCGTCTTTTCGTTCAGCATGAGTTTGTCATTCAACTTGCCGGCGATCCAGTGACGTCGCCTGGTTATGTCGGCACGGAGGGGGCTGATGTCTTCACGCACCGTGCCGCGACCGCCTGGCGAGCTGAGGGACGTGGCGGCGATGATCGCCTTACTGGTTCGTCCTTGAACGATTTGGTTTTTGGAGGCGACGGCGATGACACCTTGGTTGGCTTGGCTGGGAACGATGAGCTGTGGGGAGAACAGGGCAACGATGTGTTGGATGGTGGCGAAGGTGACGATAGATTAATCGGCGGGCCTGGAAACGATCGCCTCATTGGTGGTCCAGGTGTCGATATTTTGTTGGGTGGTGCTGGCAACGACACCTATTTTATTGACCATGCTGGGGATCTGGCGATCGAGGCTGATCATTTTGGCAATGACAGTGGTGGAAATGACCGTGTTCACACGACTGTATCGTTTAATTCGGGCGGATTCATAGAACGGATCACGGCTTCTGAAGTGGCGGATATTGATATCAATGGTTCGTCAACCAACGAATTGATCGAAGGAAACAGTGGTAATAATCGCCTATTTGGTGCTGCCGGTAATGATACGATTGTCGGCGGCGGTGGGAGTGATCTGATCATTGGCGGAACTGGAATTGACGTCATGACTGGCGGTTCCGGCGCTGATGCATTTGTGTTCGATTCAGCATTTGAAGCCGGGGACAGGATAACCGATTTCGAGAGCGGCATCGATAAAATCTTCATAGCGAGATCTGTTTTGCAAGGCGCCGTCGCGGATGGCCCGCTTGACCCTGCTGTATTTGCATTAGGCCCGGGTGCCACAGATAGTGAGCACAGATTTATTTTCAATCCGAATTCACGAAGACTGTTTTTTGATCCGGATGGTGTTGGCGGGACGCCGCAACAGGAGGTTGCGATATTGTCTGGTGTTTCAGCACTGCGGCCGACGGACATCATAATTGGGTAGTCATTTGGGTCCCGGCCTAAGTTGCGTGAAAATTTCGCGCAGCGTGATTTGGCCGGGACGCCAGGCACTAGAACGATCGCGGAGTTTGGGACTGAGGTGCCGCGCTTACGAGATGGAAACGCTGCTATCCCTGCGAGGTGCTCCCGGCATGAATTTGGAACGAACGTTGAGATGTCGGCGATTTGGGGCCGTTGCAAGGCGAGATAATAAACATGGTCTCTTGCGCCAAAGTCGAAAGTCGTTTGCGGGAGTAGAAGTGGCAAACAGCACGGTTCGACTATTCTTGGTCATGAGCTATTTATCATTCGCTTCGAGTGCTTTTGCGGAGAATTTGGATCGAGAGTCGGAAGCTGTAACAAGGGAATCATCGGATCAGTGGGTATGGAATATTCTATACAGCGGACCTCGCGTTGTGGATTTTCCAGCTCGATTAAGAACTGCTGCCGATGCCTTGCCTGCCGTCGGGGAGGGGCTGGCAGGCGTCTTAATGGCCGAAGCGAGGACGCAACAGGAACGAAGTGGAGCTTTCCCCCTTCTTGGGTTTAGCGTTAGCAGCGCTGACACATTTGGTAGGGAGTTCAAACGCCAATCGACAACGTTTGAGAGCCTGGTTCCCCGTCGGCGCACCGACGCGGTTGGTTCCGTAAATCAGCTGTTGTTGGATTGGGGGGCAACGTCTGCTCGCATCAGGTCTGGTAGGGCTAACGCCGATAGTGCGCGTGCGCGTTATGAACTAGCCCGTGTCGACGGCATTCTGGCCCTCGGGGTGGCCTGGCATGAAGCCATCGCCGCTGCTGCATCGGTGGAGTTAACGCGTGGCCATGCCGCCCGGTTGAGACAATTGGTAGAGCTGGTGGGCAGCCGGGCTGACGCGGGCGTTGAAAGTCTGGCTGATCGGGCTCGCGCCGAGGCTAGTGCATCATTGGCGGATAGCAGGTTGAGAGATGCGGAGCGGCGTACCTCGGCAGCGCATGCTCGGCTTGTTGAATTGTGGGGTGCTCTGCCATTGCCCCCGGCGCGGGCGCTGCCTCCGCCAGATGTCGGTACTGTGGTAGAGCCGCCGGCCGTTCGGGCTGCGCGGTCTGACACGCAAGCCCTGACTGCGGCAGCGCGCGCAGCCAAATCTGATCGATTGCCGCGGCTCGAGGCCCGGGTGACGGGCTCTGTTTTTGATATCGTTGGTGCTGGCAGGCCCGATTTTGATCTGCGGGCTACCCTTTCCCTGACAACCCGATTTTCGATCGGTGGCGCGGAGTCGGCGCGGGTGGCCGAACTGTCAGCGCAGACACGGCAGGCCGAATTGGCCGCAATCCGCCTTGGTGCCGAAAATGCACGCGAATTGGCCGAGGCCGAAGCCGATCTGGCTGCGCGAAAGGCGAGTCTGCCAGCTCAGCGCCGCGCAGCCATCGCCGCCTTTCAGGCCCTTCGGCTGTTCGGCCTCCGCTTTGGCGCTGCGCGAGGCACTTTATTCGATTTGCTGGTGGCCGAGCGAGAAGCGCTGGATGCAGGGCTGGCGCTGGCAGATGCTGAGATTGGCTTGGATGCCGCGAGATGGCTGATTCTGGCGCGGCGGGGCACTTTGCTGGATGTGATCGACGGCCCCAGCACTGAGAGGCCGCAATGAAGGATTTCCTATGCAAATACCTGCCTGAGTGGTTAGCCGAGACGCTGATCGAACATCGAGGGACTTACGGCCGAGCAGCTGTTGCAGCGTTGTTCACCAACATCTTTGCGCTGGCATCGTCGTTGTTCTCGATGGTGGTTTATAATCGCATCGTACCTGCTGGCGCCACCGCATCATTGATCGCCCTGTCTGCAGGCATGGGCATCGTGCTTTTGTTTGATTTCATCCTGCGGTGTTTGCGCGGCTTGTTTGTGGATCTGGCTGCCAGGGATGTTGATACGGCTCTGGGGAACCGCATGTTTTCACGGCTGCTGGGCCTGCGAATGGGCGATCGCAAGGAGTCTGCTGGAGCCTTCTCCAGCTTGCTGCGTGAATTGGAAACCATTCGGGAGACCCTGGCTTCCAGCACCCTGATCGCTCTGGTCGATTTGCCGTTCACAATTTTGTTCTTGGCTGTGATCATCGCCATCGGAGGCCAGCTCGTGCTGGTGCCTTTGTTGATGATCCCGCTTGTGGTCGCAGCCAGTATGGTGGTGCAGCCGGCACTTGATCGGTTGGCCCGCGAGAATCTCGGCCAAAGTTTTTCCAAACAGGGTGTAGTGGTCGAAACGATCTCGGGCTTGGAAACCGTGAAGGCCGGGCGTGCCGGGCCGATGCTGGCCGCGCGCTGGGACAAGGCGATGACGGGCAATGCCGCCAGCGCTTTGTCGAGCCGGCTGCTGTCTTCGGTCGCGATCAACGTCGCAGCGTCGGCGCAGACTATCGCTTATACGGGTACGGTCATCCACGGCGTCTTCTTGATCACGGCTGGAGAGCTTACCTCGGGCGCATTGATCGCCGCTTCGATCCTGTCAGGCCGAGTGGTGGCGCCGCTGGGGCAGGTGGCGGGCCAGCTCACGCGGCTTTCGGCCACCCGCGCTGCCATAGGTCGGTTCGACAAGTTCATCGCAACCAAGCCAGAATCCGGCACAGAAACCAGCGTACGCCGCTCACGCCTCAGTGGGGCAGTTGAACTTCGTGACGTCACGTTTCGCTATCCCGGCAAAGGACAGGCGGCATTGCGGGATGTCAGTCTGGTAATCAGGCCGGGTGAACGCGTCGGCATTATCGGGCCGGTGGGCTCTGGAAAATCCTCTATCGCCCGGATCGTGCTCGGCCTGTATGCGCCGGATGAAGGCCAGGTGCTGATCGATGGTGCCGATGTGCGCCAACTGCATCCAGATGATATGGCAGCCAATATCGGCACAGTGCTGCAGGATGTGACGTTGTTCTCCGGTTCGATCCGCGAAAACATCACACTCGATGATCCCGCACTGGATGATGATGAACTGATCCGCGTGGCCAGATTGTCGGGCACCTATGACGTGGTAGGTGCCATTGAAAACGGCTTTGATCTGAAGCTGGCCGACCGCGGTGAGGGACTTTCGGGCGGGCAAAGGCAGGGCATTGCTATTGCACGCGCGTTGGCCGGGCGGCCACCGATCCTAGTGATGGATGAACCAACAAGCTCGATGGATGAGGCGTCAGAAACCGCTTTGCTGCGGCGCCTGCTGGAAGAGGTGCGCGGACGTACGTTGCTGCTGGTTACGCACCGTCTCCGCCCGCTGGCCTTGGTCGATCGGTTAGTGGTGATGGGGAACGGTCGTATTCAGCGCGATGGCCCACGGGATGAGGTTTTGAAGTGGTTGAAAGAGCGCCAATCATGAACCTTCTGCCTGATCGAATGGGGGGGCGGTGGCTCAAGGAAGCAGATTTTCCTGGGCTGCTGCTCTACGCCATTGCCGGTTTCACTTCGGCTTCGCTTCTGTGGGCAGCGTTGGCAAAGGTAGATGTGGTAGTGGCTGCCAGAGGCCGGCTGACTCCGACTTCGCAATTGCAGACCTTATCCAACCTGGAAGGCGGCACGATATCGCGCATCGCAGTTTCGCCTGGGCAAGTGGTAAGGGCCGGGCAAGAGCTGCTGCTGCTTGATCCGGTGTTGAGGGCATCTGATGCCGCCGCCGGGCAGGCCAGCGTGGATGCGCTGTCAGCGCGTGCAGCGCGGCTGTCGGCCGAAGCGCGAGGCAGCGGCACGCCTATCGATCTGCCACGGGTTGATCCGCAGTTGCTGGCTAGCGAACGGGCTCTTGCGCAAAGCGATGCAGCTTCGTTGGCTTCCGAGCGCGGACTGGCGCTGGCTCGGCAGGACCAAGCTCAGCGCGCTGTCATAGAGGCTGAAGCCCAGCTGGAACAACGGCAAGAAGCGCTGCGGTTGGCTGTGCGAGAAGAGGCGGTCATTCGACCACTGGTGGAGCAAGGAGCCGAACCTCGCTTGTCGCTCGATCGCCTGGCGAGCCAGCGCTTGCAAGCGGAAGCCACGGCGCGCGCTGCCGAAGCTGCACTCAGCCGGGCTAATGCTGGTTTGGCCGAAGCGGACCGCGCTGTGTCTGCCGTAGGCACGCGCTTCCGCAGCCGGGCCGCCGAGGCGTTGGCCACGACCCGAGCTGAATTGGCCAGTCGCAGCGGCCAACAACCGGCATTGGCCGATCGCCTAGCTCGCACCAAGGTTCGTGCACCTGTTGCCGGCATTGTCCTACGCCTGCTCGTGAATACCCCAGGTGCTGCGGTTTCCCCGGGTCAACCATTGGTAGAACTGGTACCAGTGGGTGATAAACTACAGATAGAGGCAAGGGTCACGCCGGCCGATATCGGATTCGTTAAGGCCGGCCAGCAGGCGAACGTGCGCATAACGGCTTACGACTACAGTCTCTATGGCGCAATCACCGGGCTGGTGCACAATGTGGCACCCGATGCTGTGGTGGACCAGCGCACGGGCGAGGTGCACTTCATGGTTCGTATAGCGTTACCAAGTACATGCTTCGCTACCCAAGATACCGCCTGCCTATCGCTGAGGCCTGGGATGCAAGCGGATGTCAGCATATTGGGTCCAAAGCGGTCGGTTCTTTCCTATCTGCTTAGTCCATTGAACGCCATCAGCAGTAGAGCATTTCAGGAGAGATAGAATTCTAAATCAGATATTTACCTTTTTTGAACGATGAAGTTCAAAAAATAACAACCATGTTAACAATTGTTATTTTCTATTCAATCATAAGATAAACTAAAAGGTTTTTGATATTTGAAAAACTCGTTTTCATCAGAAAATATGTTTTCCGATTGGTCTGAGCCCCGCAGTTTCCTCCAGATTTGGGTAGAGTCCGGCCCATCTTTGGAGTCGGACGATGAAGCGCAGCAGGTTCAGCGAAGAGCAGATCATAGCCATCCTGAAGGAGCAGGAAGCCGGGATGGCGACGGCGGATGTGTGCCGTCGGCATGGCGTGAGCAGCGCCACTTTCTACAAGTGGAAGGCCAAGTTCGGTGGGCTTGAGGTGTCCGAGGCGCAGCGGCTTCGGCAGTTGGAGAGCGAGAACGCCAAGCTGAAGCGGCTGTTGGCGGAGGCGATGCTGGACAACGCCATGCTGAAGGAGATCACCGCAAAAATTGGTGACGCCCGCGGCCAGGCGGGAAGCCGTGGCCTATCTCGAAGAGTTGTTCGAGGTGAGCCAGCGGCGGGCGTGCGATGTGCTGGGGGTGGACCGGACGACGGTGCGGTATCGCAGCCAGCGGAGCGACGATGCTGGCATCCGGGAACAGATGCGGGCACTGGCGGCCGAGCGCCGCCGGTTCGGCTATCGCCGCCTGCACTGGCTCCTGGGCCGCGAAGGCGTGTCCATCAACCACAAGAAGTTCCGGCGCCTGTATCGGGAGGAGAAGCTGCAGGTGCGCCGCCGTGGCGGCCGCAAGCGGGCACTGGGCACTCGGTCGCCAATGGCGATCCCGCAGGGGCGCAACCAGCGCTGGTCTTTGGACTTCGTGTCGGATGCGTTCGCCTGTGGGCGAGGGTTCCGGATCCTGGCCGTCGTCGACGACTTCACGCGCGAATGCCTGGCGCTGGTGGCTGACACCTCGATATCCGGCCTGCGGGTGGCCCGCGAGTTGGACTGGGCAATCGCCGAACGGTCACGCCCGGCCATGGTGGTGAGCGACAACGGCACCGAGCTGACCAGCATGGCGATCCTGCGCTGGTCGAAGGAGCGCGACGTGGAATGGCATTACATCGCGCCGGGTAAGCCCCAGCAGAACGGGCTCATCGAGAGCTTCAACGCCCGGCTGCGAGACGAGTGCCTGAACGAGACCATCTTCACCAGCCTGACGCAGGCCCGTTCGGTGCTGGCCGCCTGGCGCCACGATTACAATAACCATCGACCGCACTCGAGCCTGGGTAACAAGACCCCGGCCGAGATGGCGGCGTTGGCAAGCGGCCAACCGGGCTGGGGGTTAACCCCCAGCCCGGTTGCCATCACGCCCACACACGGGCATCAACAGGGCCGCCGGCTCTACTCTTAACTGGAGGAGCTTCGGGGCTCAGACCAGACCGCGTGGCTCTGCGAGGGGGGCGAATCAACGTGTAGGCTGTAATCCATATTGTGCATTGAAATGGGGATAGGTCGCGTGTAAATAAAATTCACTTTATACTAGATCATTTGGAATAAATTTGTCCAATTACTATCATGCTTCGGTGAAAGCGATATGGTTGAGCTCCCATCGAATTCGACGCAATTTGATTGAATCGTACACTCCAAATGCTCGTTGATCCATGATTTTAATTTGGATATGTTATAGAAATTGAATAATTTTGATTCTGAAATTTCATTGCCTGTGTATTGTTTGTTATGAACGTATTTACTGAATGAGGCATTTTCCCCATAATTGTTATTTCCAATTTCAATCGACAAGTTCGAAAATTTTGCGCTAATTTTATCAATATAGAAAGAAATTATAACGAATTCAATAATGTTCGAGTAATTGATATTTATTATGATCGCAATCTCAAAATAGCGATCAAATTTCGCACTATCCATGTAAACATGATCTATCGCACATTCAGAAACATCAATTATTTCATCCTCCATAGAAGAAAAATACGGATCTTTAGACAAATCGCAAATACATGGCATTTTAGAAATTAAATTGCGAATATTTTCTTTATCGGTAAATCTGTCGCATATAATCTGGGCGATACTCGTCATATGATTATCAAAAATATAATTTACGTCATTGATGCAATCAAACAGACACTCAATAGCGGTGTCATCAACTCGCGTAGAATGCGAGATTTCTACTTATAGCCGGGCCAGTATTGCTCGATCATCCAGAACGGTTCATCTGGATTAATTGATCGAAGGATATGGATGGCTTCCTCATACTCATCCGAATTCCAATTACTCCACGCGGCTTCCCGAAGTTTCCTAATGGCCCTTGCTCTGTCGAACTCCAGTATGCCGGCCTCAAGAATCTTTGATAGCAAAAGTCGATCTATTGGCGGGTGGGCTACACTTGCTGCCGGAAGCCCGGTTGAGAAGCTGGTGATGAAGCGAGCCTTCAAATAACAATTGAGCAGCTTGGCAGCCTGGCCATGGCTCAGCGCGCCATCAGAGGCTCTGATCAGCGCTCCGCGTAAATTGCGATGCCAGACGTCAAAAGCCTCCGCGGTTTCGGGCAATTGCTCAATTTGGAGGCCTGCATGCAAGCCCACTGCAACCAGCCAGGATTCGCCAACGGAAACGGCAAAGCGCCGGTTCGTTGTTGAAGCTGCTCTCGCTGCCGCCCATGCTGCAAAGCGATGTTGATGCTGATGGATACCGTAGTGCAACTCGACACTCCATTCGCGAGGGATCAACCTGATATTCCATCTCAACACTTCATTAAATGAATCGGCTAAGCTCTTGTCAAGATTGAGTAGGCTTTCCTGTTCGGGAATAGGTGATATCGTGCGCTCCTGATTGGCGCCGGTCAGGGGTGCACGTCATGGCCTGCCCACCAGGCACAAAATTTTTTGGGGGCATTTTTGGGGGCACTAGATGGAAGAAATGCGATCAAAGATAGAAATAACAATGTGTTATAGAACGAATACGAATCCCTCCCGCTCCGCCATTTCCTTCCCAGTGCTGGCCGCTTGATAACTGTCACCACCAAACCTGCGGCATGTCAGGGCTTTGTCCGGACGTGAAAGCACCGCTAAATGTGGCCGGTTGGCAAGGAGGCCCAGGCGTGGACGCACGTGATGACATCGATCCGCTTTGGGCCCCGCAGCCCGATGCACTGCCCGGCTGGTTTCATGACGCCCTCGCCGTGCCGCGCGAGGAAGGCTTCATCGACGTCGCGGGCACGCGCATCCATTATTTTCGCTGGGGCGACCCCTCGCATCCCCCGATCCTGATGACGCATGGCTTTCTGGCGCATGCGCGCTGCTTTGCGTTCATCGCACCGTTCCTGGCGGGGGACCATCACGTCGTCGCCTATGACCTGTCGGGAATGGGCGACAGCGCCAATCGGCCGGGGTGCGATGCGCAGGCGCGCGGCGCGGAGATGGTCGGGGTGGCCGAGGCGCTTGGGCTGTTCGATGGACCGGCCAAGCCCATCATCATTGCGCACAGCTTTGGCGCGTCCGTTGGCTTGACCGCGATGGCGTTGGCGGCGGAACGGTTTTCCGGCCTGATCCTGTGCGACATGATGGTTCTGCGGCCTGAGGTGCTGGCGGAGCGGAACCGGCAGGGAAACGGGCGTCCAGGCTCGGGCGACCCTGACAAGCCGCAGCGCCGCTATCCGGACTATCCCACGGCGCGCGGCCGATATGTGCTGTCCCCGCCGCAGCCTGTCGGTGAGCCATTTCTGATGGATTACATGGCCTTTCACTCGCTGCGTCGCAGCGGCGCGGAATGGACCTGGAAATTTGATCCGCAAGTTTTCCGCCAGAATGACGCGGAGCCGGGGTGGCATGAGATGGGCAAGCGCGTTGTTGCAACGGCGGGCCGCAAAGCCATCGTCTATGGCGCGCAAAGCCTGTTGTTCACAGCGGACTCGGCCGCATATGTGCGGGAATTGGGCGGCAGCGATATTCCGATCATCGCCATTCCGCAGGCGCGCCACCACCTCATGCTCGATCAGCCGCTGGCGTTTGTCACGGCGCTACGCTCAGTCGTCGAGATGTGGCAGGCCAGCGATGATCGGCAACCCGGCGTGCCGTGATCAATCGGCGAAGCCGGCTCCGGTGCTGGCATGGGCGACGCCGCCATCCACGGTGATGGTTTCGCCGACAACATAATCCCCGGCGCGGCTGGCGAGGTAAATGGCGGCGCCGGCCATGTCCTCGTCAACACCAATGCGACGGGCGGGGATGAACTTGGCAATCGCGTCGCCGTGATCGCGGGCGACCCGGTTCATCTCGCTGGCAAAGGCGCCCGGTGCGATCGAGGTGACATGGATGGCATCGTTCACCAGCCGCGCCGCCATGCGTTTGGTGAGATAGATCAGCGCCGATTTGGAGGCGTGGTAGCTGTAGGTTTCCTGCGGATTGAGCCTTATGCCGTCGATCGACGTGATGTTGATCACCTTGGCCGGCTGCGCGCGTGTGCCTGATGCCTTCAACAGGCCATGCAGCGCCTGGGTGAGGAAGAACGGCGATTTGACGTTCAGATCCATCACCTTGTCCCAGCCGCTTTCCGGAAAATCCTCAAACGCGGCGCCCCAGGCGGCGCCGGCATTGTTGACCAGAACGTCGAGCCTTGTTTCCTGCGTGGCGAGCTGTGCGGCCAGCGCCTGGCAGCCGGCGACGGTCGAGACATCCTGGGGCAGCGGGATGCAGTGTGGCCCCAGTTCCGCCGCCGTTTCGAAGCAGGCCGGCGCCTTGCGTGACGAGATGTACACCTTGGCACCCTGGGCAATGAAGCCGGCGGCGATCATCTTGCCGATGCCGCGGCTGCCCCCGGTAACGAGCGCCACGCGGCCATCGAGGCGAAACAGGCTGCTGGTGTCCATGATCTGTGTCCTT
>Ga0209812_10002021_pt1 | contig 12737 bp, 9 predicted proteins | sample JI71714BDNA_FD_187502 | JGI IMG/M metagenome (GOLD analysis project Ga0209812, IMG submission 187502) | Wastewater effluent complex algal communities from Wisconsin, to seasonally profile nutrient transformation and Carbon sequestration -... | ecosystem: Engineered > WWTP > Effluent > Algae...
GGGGGAGGTGGTTCTTACAGTCAGTCCGACAAGGGCGATTATAACCTGTATAAGCTTACCATAACTCCTAGACTTGGATATTTTGTGACAGATTATTTGTCGTTAGGCTTTCAAATGAACTATTCCATTTCGTACGATACCAACTACACTTCTGCGCTAAAATTCACACCTCAAATAAAAGCTTATTACCCGCTTAACGACCATTGGTTTATTATCGGCAACTTTGAGGTAGGAGTTGATAGAACAACTGTTTTTGCAGACAATAAAACCATTACTGACCATACCAGCATATCATTTGGTCCTGGTGTATCCTACTTTTATAACAGGAGAATAGGGTTTGAATTAAATCCGTTATATCAGATTTACATTAACCCTGAAGACAATTATACTAACCGTTTTTATACAGAGGGTGGTGTTGTATTTAACATTTTAAATAAGAGCGAGCGCAACAAAGCCAATCGCAAAAAAAATGTAGAATACGATGAATCAGAAGATGAATAAATAACTAGTTAATTAAGTTCAGCAAATTTTTTGGTGAACGCATATAACAAACGTACGCCAACTCCGCTGGCACCTTTCAATTTGTAAGGCTCATCATCTTTTAAAATGGCCGGTCCTGCAATGTCGAGATGTAACCAAGGATAATCAGTAAAATGTTCGAGGAACTTGCCGGCTGTAGCGCTTCCGCCAACCGCACCACCAATATTTTTCAAATCTGCGATATCACTTTTAAGCATGTCGGCATATTCGCGCCAGTAAGGGATTTCCCATAAGCGCTCATAAGTTTCGTTGCCACAGGCCATGAGGGTAGGTCTATATTTGGTATCAGTGCCCATTAATGCTCCACCTAAAGCACCGGTAATTGCTGCTGCAGCACCAGTAAGTGTTGCAAGGTCAATTACTAATTCAGGTTGAAATTTTTTCGCGTAACTCAATGCATCACCTAAAATTAAACGTCCTTCAGCATCGGTATTTAATACTTCAACGGTAGTTCCACTGTGCATGGTAATAATATCATCCGGAACAAGGGCATTGGAATTTATTCTGTTATCTGTAGCAGGAATTAACCCGATACAATATACAGGGAGTTTGTTTTTTACGATGGCATAAAATGTCCCAACAACAGCAGCCGCGCCCGACATGTCCATTTTCATACCTGGCATCCCTGGTCCGGTTTTGATGCTGTATCCACCAGTATCATACGTTACGCCTTTGCCAACAAATATAAGCGGTTTAACGTTTTTGGCATTATCAGGCTTATACTCCAAAATAGAAAAAGTAGGAGGTACTGAGCTTCCCGCATTTACTCCTAACAAGCCACCCATGCGCAATGCTTCGATCTGGCTTTTATTTAAAATATCGGCTTTGAATCCAATTTCGTGACTCATTTTTACGATAAAATCACCAAGGTCAACGGCATTTAGCGATACCACAGGTTCATTGCCTAAATCACGGGCAATTTGGTTAGCAGTAATGATATTATTTAATTCGTCTATTTCAGCAGGTGAGATTTCTGCATCCATTAACGCTACATTGGTTAATGCGTTTTGTTTTTTATCGGATTTGTATTTAAGAAATTGATAATTAGCGAGCGCAATGCCTTCTGTAAAAGCGAGCAATTCTCCTTTTGACACACTATCGCTTCCTCTCACTACTACAGCATGTGCAGACTTTTCGTAGTTAATACGTTTACAAATATTACCACCTCGAACGCGTGCTTCTTCATGAACAATTCCTGTTTCAATATGGGTATTTACTTTTAACGCCACAACAGCTATAATGCGATCAGCCTCGTAAAAAATGGTAATTCCATTGTCCTTATCCTCTAATTTTTGTGATAGGATTTTTTGATAAGGTTGCAGCATCTCATGCGACAAGTCAGCCTGGTTTTTTATCAAAATAGTGATGAAAGAAGCCTTGCTTACCTCTGTCACTGCTAGTGTTATGGTCATCTCTTTGATTGAGTAGTTGTATAAAAATGCAAATTTAAGGGAAAAAAGCCTTAAAACCTGTAATAAATAATCAAAAATGTGACAGGCAAAAACGGAGTAAAATCAGGCTTTCGGGATAATGGTTAACCCCTGAGTTACGGCATGTCTGCTTATGTAGCCGCTTAAGATACGCTGAACATCCGGTGTGTCAGGTCGCCATTTTATTACATCAATTAATATTTCAGGGTCGCCATTATACCAATCTGCATCAAAAAAACCAAAACCCAGGTAATGGCCTTTATCGATATAAATCACACTTTTTTCGTTTCCAGCCCGGCCCTTTCCGACAATAAAATAGGTATCGGTTTCATCGCGGAAAGCTGCTATGGCATTTTCTGCACGTTCGTTATAAGTTTCAGGATTTTCCTTTTCTACACAAGCACCTAAACATATTCCTAATTCGTGATTATAACAGGCTTTTTTTACTTTTTGGAGATGACAGTATTTCCCGCATAATTGAAACGCATGCATTTTTTCATTTAAATAATTGCGTGCACTTAAAAAATCAGCAAATACTTTTAGGACTTCCTTTTTTACATGATAGCGTTCAATCGCCATATGGATATATCCTCTTTGGTCAATGTATTTAAAAATACAATAATTGCGGTCCCATTGTTTTTGTGCATTATTAAATTTAGGAAATTTCCGTTTTATCTCTTCACTTTCGAGCAATAATGCAATTAATTCGTTGCCTGTTAAGGTATAGGTGATATCAAAAACTGAATTGCGTAAATCATTTTCTTTGCCATGGTAATCGGCGTAAGTAAAATGCCCGAATATGCGACTTTTAATATTTATTGCTTTGCCAACGTATATAATTTTACCTGCCGCATCATGAAAATAATATACACCGCAAGCCTCAGGTAATTGCTCAAGTACAGCCTTTTCCATATTGGGTGGCAGTAATTGTTCTTTGCTGTTACGTTTTAATGCAGTTGTTACGTGGTTGCCGGTATCCTTTTGTATCAGCATGCCAAAAATTTTCGCAGTTGCCAATGCATCACCTGCAGCGCGATGTCGGTTTTCAATTTGCACACCAAGCGATTCACATAATCGCCCCAAACTATAACTTTTAAATCCGGGAAATATTTTTCTGCTCAATCGAACAGTACATAATTTTTTACTCTTTAATTCGTATCCATTTTCCAATAAATGCGACTTGATAAATCCATAGTCAAAACCTGCATTATGTGCGACAAATATTTTATCGTGCAGCATGGTGTAGATTTCTTCAGCTACGTCGGCAAACTCCGGTGCATCAGCAACCATTTCGTTGGTAATCCCTGTCATTTGAATAATAAACGGAGGAATTTCCCGCATTGGATTTATCAGCGAATGCCATTCGTCCACTATTTTATCGCCATCATGCACATAAATCGCCACCTCGGTAATGCAATTATAAGTAGCATTGGTTCCCGTTGTTTCTATGTCGACTATGGCATACATGCTTCAAAATTATCGTTTGTTTATCACACCATTGTTGAATTGGAAAAAGAAATTTATACACATACAAGCCGGCTTGGTGAAGGATTTATAAATTGCCGGTAATTTCGCTTTGTATTTTTAACAGTACTGTTTATCTTGCAGGGTCATGCGGCCAATAATCAATTTTTTAAAACTCCTGTATACTATTTATACGGCAATTATATTTGTTTCACTCGTAATAATTACATTGCCATTCTTTTTTATTTTTTCTGCCATTTTTAAGGACAAGGCATTAATTTATGTGATGACTTTATGCAGAATAATTTCTTTTGGGTTGATGGCTTTTTGCGGAATTATTTACCGTTTTCACACCAATAAACGCATCGATAAAAAAAGAACGTATGTATTAATTGCTAATCACAGGTCTAATCTTGATGCACCTGTTGCGGCATATTCCTGGGGAGGGAAAGTACGTTATCTCGCGAAAAAAGAATTATTGAAAATTCCATTATTAAGTTCCATTTTCAAAGTAACAACGGTGAATGTAGATAGGTCGAGTAGAGAAGACAGAAGAAAAAGTGTGGACAGGCTTAAAAAATATCTTTCTGAAGGTGACAACATTTTTATTTTCCCCGAAGGCACCAGAAATAAAACGGAAAATGACCCATTAATTCCATTTAAAGATGGGGCATTTAGTATTGCCATTCAAACTCAAACACCAATTTTACCAATGGTGTATTACAATACCGATAATTTAATGCCGAACAAGTTGCCCTTAATGCGTCCCGGTATTATTCATATTTACCAATATCCACCATTTGAAGTGGCCGGTTTAACGGAAGCTGATCTTCCTGCACTAAAACAACAAATCTATGATTTTATGGAGGCGAAATATCTTGAAGTGAGTGGGAAAAATACGAAATCATAAGATGCAGGTTTTGTAATTCTTCTGTAAAAACAACATAAGCGTTTCACTTGCCTGTTATTTTGTTTAGATTTGTATTGCTTACATGCTGCGGGTTTTTTGGTAACCTAATTCAATAACATGACCGAACAAGCTTCGTTCGACACTTGGACTATTATTTTTTTGCTGGCAGCTGTGCATGGATTTGTAATAGCAGGGTTACTCTTTTTTCATAAACGCGGGAATATTCATGCCAATAATATTCTGGCTTTAATCATGTTGCTTTTTGCAGTCAGTATGGTTTATTATGTCCTATACTGGACCGGTTACGCTTATGTTTACACCTGGACAAATCATTGGATTGACACCATTCCGTTTTTATATGGTCCGCTGCTCTATTATTATTTGGTTACATTAAATGAACATAAACAAGAATTTAAACTCAAATGGCACCTTTTACCTTTTGTGTTACATTGCATATTTAAAATTCCGTTTATTATCCGCGAATTATTTAATAAACCACAATGGTTAAGAGAATATTTTTTCCAACCATTGATGCCATATTTAGACCAAATTAATTTGGCATTTATTATAGGGCAATGTGTGAGTTTAGGTGTGTATGCGGTAATCATGTATCAATTAGTTCGAAACAATAAAAAAGCGATTACCACATTTGCTATACCGGAAGAAATTACTACCTACAAATGGTTGCGCAATACGTGGATATTTTTTGTGATTTTCAGCATTGGAACAATTAGTTATTGGGTATTGGTTTTTGCCGAATGGTTAAAAATTGAATACGATTATGCCATATCTGTTATAATGACGGCATTTATTTACCTCGTTGGTTATTACGGATTTCGGCAACCGTCGTTGTTTTCTGACCGAATTGTAATGCAGGAAACAGATGTGCAAGAACACAATACTGCTACTCCAATATTCACACTCACCACTTCTGAATCCACTTATAAAAAGTATAAAAACTCTTCATTAAAGGCTGAAACTGCATTAGCACTCAAAAAAAGATTGCTCGAACGCATGCAAACTGAAAAATGGTACTGCGACAACACCTTAAAAATTCAGGATATTGCAGTCAAACTGGAAGTTTCTACCCATCATTTATCTCAGGTAATAAATGAACTTTGTGGACAAACCTGGAGCGACTTTATCACGGAGTTCCGGATTGAAGCGGCTAAACAATTATTAGCTAACCCCGATTATGGCGATAAAATTTTGGCCATCGCATTCGACTGTGGATTTAACAATAAGGCCACATTTAATGCAGCATTTAAAAAAATGACAGGTATGTCTCCATCTTCCTATCGCAAACAAGCTGCTACAAAAGCAACAGGATAAAAATGAGGTCAAATCCGATAGGATAGAACCTTTTTATTCTTAGTGCAGCACAATTTTGAGCAAAATTCGTGATGTATGAAAAAATTACTTTACTTTTTGCTTTTGTTGCTGCCTATGCAAGCCATTCAGGCGCAATTGTTTACTGTTTTTGAAAGTGAAACAGATGATTTAGTGAATGCTCCCGGAGCAGCAACCGGTGCTTATAATGGTTGTTCGTTCGTAGATTATGACAATGATGGTTGGCTCGACTTGTTTTGGGTGAGAGGTGGTTTATTCAGAAATAATGGTGCAGGTGGATTTGAAAAAATTACCACAAGTGGTTTGAGAACCGATGCCGGATTTGGTAACACCTGGTCCGATTTTGATAATGATGGCGATATTGATGTTTTTGTTTCAGGAGGAAATACACGCGGCTCATCCATGCATAAAAATAACGGTGATGGAACGTTTACTAAGGTAACAGATGGCATACTCGACGACAGCCTTGCATTAAAAGGATGGGGAATAGCATTCGGTGATTATGATAATAATGCATACACCGATATCGTAATTGCTGCACCTTTCGGATTCGCTGGAATTACTGATGGCAATAAATTACTTTCGAATAACGGAACAGGTTCATTTATTAGAATTGATACTTCAATTATTTGTCAAGGCACAGCACCATATACCATTCCATCATGGAGCGATTACGACCACGATGGTGATGTAGATTGTTTTATTGGCTCCGGTCCTGCAAATGGAACTGTAGCTGTTGATTATCTCTATAAAAATCAATTCAAAGAAACAGGGATAGCTAATTATTTTACGCGTATTACTGAAGCACCAATCAGTACCGATTTAGTGGATGGTCAAATTTGGAATTGGATTGATTATGATAACGATGGAGATTTAGATGCGTATTTGACAAATTATTTGGGAGTTTCATTGGGACTAGGAATGCCTAATAATTTATATAGGAATGATGCAGGTACTTTTACTAAAATGACAGCAGCTGAAGTGGGTCCGATAGTGAGTGATCCGGGACTTTCATTAGGTTCGGTTTGGGAAGATTTTGATAACGACGGCGATTTAGATTGTTTTGTCACCAAAGACGGACCTGCTTATTGCAGGTATTACGAAAATAATGATGGCGTATTTACAGGCATTACATCAGAACCCATAACGGATTTTTACGCTGCTCATTATGGCGCAACTTCTGGTGATTACGATAAAGATGGCGATGTTGATTTGTTTGTTTCTGCAACAAATCCGGGTAAAAAATTATTTATTAATTCCGCATCCGAAAATGGTAATAAATGGATTAATATTGAACTCAAAGGAGTTGGTGCAACTTTAATTGCCGGCTCTAATTTTTCTGCAATAGGAGCAACTATAAGAATTAAAGCAACTATTCATGGTGAAACAGTATGGCAGATGCGAGAAATATCTGCACAAAATTCATTTAACAGTATGCTGTCGCTGCAAGCTGAATTTGGATTAGGAGATGCCGCATCTATAGATTCTTTAATTGTTGAATGGCCTTCCGGTATTATCGATTATTGTGGAAGTTTATCAGCCAATCATTTTTATACCATGTTTGAAGGTGCATGCCCTGAAGATATGGTTAGCATAAATAATACATCCAATAATATTTCCTTTTCACTTTCACCAAATCCGGTGACAGATGTGTTGACTATTGTATTTGATGTAAATGTTCAAGCTCCGGTAACTGTAAGCATTACCGATAGTGCCGGAAAAAATGTTTTGGTGCAAACCTTTGCCAGTTTATCACCGGGTGAAAACAAATTAGATTTTCAACTGGGCAAGCTTCCTGCCGGAGTTTATTATTGTAATATAACTCAAGCGCAACAGCATACTACTAAACTTTTCACAAAAAACTAGTCCGTAAGGATGGTAAGCAGGGGTCCGATTGTGAAAACAACGGGCCTCGTTTTTTTTTGACATGGCGCTGATAGTGGAAATAGCAGTATTTATAATATCCTCAAAATAATATTACCTTAGTTGCGCTAAAGACTTAGGTATGAAATTAAAATTTTGTGGTGCAGCAGGCACTGTTACAGGTAGTTCTCATTTATTAACGCTCGACAATGGGACTAAGATATTATTAGATTGTGGTTTATATCAGGGCGCAGAAGCTGGTTACGAAAATTTTAATGAGAAATTTTTATTTAACCCGTCAGAAATTGATATTGTAGTTTTATCACATGCACATATCGACCATTGTGGTCGTTTGCCTAAATTAGTTAAAGATGGTTTCAGGGGTAGAATTTATTCCACTCATGCAACGCGAGATTTAACTGCCATTTTATTACTCGACAGTGCACACATTCAGGAACGTGAAAGTGCATTTACCAATAAACGCAGAAAAGACGATAACGAAGATGAGCCGTTGTATTCTCCGGAAGATGTAGCGTTAACCATGGACTTATTTCGCACCGTTGGATATAACCAGTGGTTTGGCATTCATCCTGATGTTGATGTGGTATTTAAAGATTCAGGACATATTTTAGGTAGCGCAAGTGTTACGATGAAAATTCGCAGACAAGGTTTGAAAGATTTTATTTTTGGATTTACTGCTGATATCGGTCGCCCTAACCGCCCAATTTTGCGCGACCCGGAACCAATGCCTGCTTGCGACTTTTTAATTTGTGAATCTACTTATGGCGACAGATTACATGAAGATTCGCCGGAAGAAAAAAATCATTTTTTACATATCATTAAACAAACCTGTATTGAACAAAAAGGGAAATTAATTATCCCTGCATTTAGTGTTGGACGCACTCAGGAAATTGTTTATATGCTGGATCAATTGGTGAAAGAAAATTTATTACCCAACGTTCCGGTTTATGTTGATTCGCCTTTGGCAGTAAATGCTACACGCGTTTTTGAAATGCATCCAGAATGTTTTGACAAAGATATTTTATCTTACATGCAACACGATGCCAACCCATTTGGTTTCGATAATTTACGTTACACGCGTTCGGTGGATGAATCAAGAAGTATCAATACAAAAAAAGGATGTATCGTAATTAGCGCAGCAGGAATGATAAATGCCGGTCGTGTTAAACATCATGTATTTAATGCCATTGAAAATCCTGCAAATACCATATTAATTGTAGGTTATTGCGCCGATAATACACCTGGAGGCCAATTGCGCAATGGAGCAGAAACCATCCGATTGTTCGGCGAATACAAACAGGTAAATGCGAAAGTAGAAATAATGAGTTCATTTTCTGCACACGGCGATTATCGTGAGATGATTGATTATTTGCGCACACAGGAAAAATCAAAACTGCGTAAAATGATGCTTGTACATGGTGATAAAAATGCGTTATCTGGATTTAAAGACCATTTAGAAGAGGCTGGGTATCAAAATGTATTTATTCCTCGTTTAGGCGATACGGTTGATTTATAATAACATTATACATGTCATTTTTAGCCAAACAATTTCGTGTTGCACGTCCTACTCAACAATTGGAAAAAGTAATTGAATTTTACACCAAAGGTTTAGGGCTTGAAATAATTGGCGAATTTTATAATCACGCAGGTTATGATGGTGTGATGATAGGGGATAAGCGTTTATCCTACCATTTGGAATTCACGGTTCATCCAAAGCACACGCAAACCAATCCGCCCGGGAAAGAAAATTTATTAGTGTTTTATTTTGAAACTGAAACGGAAAGGCAACAAACTCAGGAACAAATTCGTAATTTAGGATATACACCTGTAGCACCCGAAAATCCGTATTGGCTCAACAACAGTGTAACATTCGAAGACCCTGATGGTTGGCGTGTTGTACTTTACTGCGGATTATATGCAATAAAATAGCGCAATCCGTTTCCGGATCACGCTATATATTAACCCCTATTCATTCAGCTTTTGATACTTATTGTAAAAATTACAATAAGTAAGTATTATTCAACTTCAGTAACAAAAATTACTTCCACATCAGTATCACCGGTTAAGATATTGCCATCTTTAATATCCGGCTGATGTTTTAAGGTAACAGTTGTTGTTCCTGTGCTGGCATCTGTAGTTGCAGCCATGGCATATAATCCGATAGGATCGCCATTTGCATCCTCATCATCGTAACTAATAAATAAATTCAAGCCACCTGATGTTACATAAAATAATTGGTGATCAACACCTTCCTCTGCCACTTCAACTGTAATATCATCTGCAGGACTTACACTTTCATTCAATATCGAAACTGTAATATGATAACTGGAATTATCGTCCAGGCGAATAGTGTCAAAATCAACAGGCTCACTTCCTCCCGGCCCGTCGGTGTCGCGGAATTCAAAAGTGCGCACTTCCCCTGAAATGGTATTTTCAAATTCCAAAATTAAAGTAGTAATTAATTCTTCTTCATTTGGCTCTTCCGGGATTTCTTCCTCTTTACAGCTTGAGAATAAAAATACTTGCAGGCTCAATAAGCCAAGTAAGCTAAATAAAATTGTTTGCTTTTTCATATTCAATAATTTTTTAAATTGTGAATGGAATTTTAATTCTTAAGGTGATATTTCTTCCGAGGTCATCGGCAAAATATCTAAAACGGTTTAAATAATCGCGATAGGCGACATTAAATAAATTTTCTGCTTCCAGGCTCCATGAAATGGAATGATGCTTACAATTAATATCACTGCCAATCGACAAGCTAGTTAATGTATACGCTTCAGGAGCAGGTAAATAATCGGCTTCGGCATAGGTGCGGTTTTGTTTAAATACATGGACTACAGCAACACCAGCATCTAAATTTTCGATTTTGCCAAAATTTTTAAAAATGTAATGCACTTTACCAGTTAATTTATCCGCAGGCATCATTACTACCCAAACATCATTTTCTAAATCGCGGGCACGCAACATCGAAAATTTTGTTTCAACCATAAATGGCTCTGTAATATGATAATGCGCAGTTGCATCTATGCCCAAAATATTGGCATTAGTTTGTTGATATTCAAATACAGGAAATGCCCCACGAATAGTTAAAGCGGGAGGTAATACCGGTTGTAGATAAATGAAATTTTGCATATAATTATTATAAGCACCTATCTCAATATAAGTTTTTGGCGTTTCATATTCAAATCCGGTAATCAATTGATACGACCTTTCTTGTAATAGACCTGGGTCGCCATATTCCAATGCTGCAGCACCGTGATGCAAACCATCACTATAAAGTTCATTCATGGCAGGTGCGCGCCAAGCAGAACTGAAATTGATGTTAAACGTGGTGTGATTTCTATCGAAATAGGTGCTGCCAATATTCCAGCTCAATGCACTGTATTGATGTTCCGGTGTTTGTAATTCACCTTCATCATAAAAAAACGCTTTTGTCCATTTATAATCATATCGTAAACCTGCTTCAAGCGACCAGTCATTTAACTGATAGGTTTCTAACGCATAAATACCACCGGAGTAATTTTTGAAATTGGGAATAAATGTACTATAACGCGTAATGTTTTGCTGATTCATTCCGCTTAATCCAACAGAACCGGAAAAATTATTTTTTTTATGATGTTTCCATTCTAATTCTGTGGTAATAGTACCAATTTCGAAATATAAAGAAGGTAAGCCTAATGCTGCAATACTGTCATCAAGTGGAACATGTGTATCATATTCTTTACGAATATTATTTTGCCATGCTGCAGTTAAGTATATATTACCAAATTTATCATTGTGGTAATGCGAAACCGATTTTACTAAATGGTGATTAATTAATTGATAAGGTCGGCCAATATCATAAGTAAAATTACCTGCGATATACGGAGTATCAGATACAAATGCATTTTCTAAATCGGTGAGATTACCAATATGTGATGCAGAAAAAATACCAATGGTATTGTGAAAATAACTATAGTATAATTCTGTTTCAAAATCATTTTTATGATACTTAACCGCAGCCGAACCATTTGCTTCGCGATAGGCAGTATTGGCTAAATAATATTCAGGCGTTTGTGCAGTACCTTCTGCTTTCAGCGTACCTTGTAGTCGCCAAACAAACGGTGAATAATGCGATTGAATGTATGCAGATGCTGCACCACCTTTGGTGTTGGAAAAACCTGCAATTTGAAGTGCACCGCGTGTACCACCGGTGTCAATTAATGGAGCGGGATTTACTAATATCACACCACCCATTGCATCGCTTCCGTATTTAACACCTGCTGCACCTTTTATTACCGTAATATTATCTGCAATAAAAGGGTCTATCTCCGGACCATGTTCGTTGCCCCATTGTTGCCCTTCCTGGCGAACCCCATTATTCATGATTAAAATTCTATTACTATGTAAACCATGAATTACCGGTTTTGAAATACTGTTTCCTGTTTGAATGGTATTTAATCCATTCATATCTTTTAATGCATAACCCAGCGATTTCCCTGCGATGGCTTCCAATGCTTTACCTTCCAAATAATCGGTGGTAAGTGTGCCTTTATATGTTTCCATACTTACATGCACTTGAATGACTTCAAGAACCGAATCCTGATGATTTAATTCAAACTCAAGAAATACCGATTTTTCTAATTGTATATTAACGGTATCGGTAGCACAACCTAAGTGAGAAATTAATAATGTGTAATTGCCTGCGCATAACTCCCCAATGGCAAATAAGGCATTGTCGTCACAAACTGCACCCGTTTGTAATTCCAAAATATAAACTGTAGCATACGACAACAACACTTCATGTTCTTTGTCGGTCACCCTACCACCAATTTGCAAATTACATCCCTGTTGCTGCGCGGCAACGTGAAATTGTAATACAATAATAGAAAATATAAATACCCAAATCTTTCGCATACATTCAAATAATTAAATTGCCCGGCACCATAAATGCAGGCAAAAAATAAAACAATCATCTAAAAATTATGCGATTGCGGGAGGGCCGCGAAGAAGCAATGCGCCCGTTGTTGCAGGTAAATGCGGCACATCAGGTGTTGCAATGGTTAGTGTTTGATGAACAAAAAAGGAGGTGGTTAATGCCTGTTCGTCTGGAGTGGAAAAAATGGAAAAATCAAGGTGACAAAATGCGCAATAATCGCCAGTTGCTGCAACACCTTCAT
>Ga0209812_10002026_pt1 | contig 12724 bp, 10 predicted proteins | sample JI71714BDNA_FD_187502 | JGI IMG/M metagenome (GOLD analysis project Ga0209812, IMG submission 187502) | Wastewater effluent complex algal communities from Wisconsin, to seasonally profile nutrient transformation and Carbon sequestration -... | ecosystem: Engineered > WWTP > Effluent > Algae...
TTTGATCGATTCAGCGGTAGATAAGTTTATAAAATTAATGCAGCCCGTTAATACAAGAAAAACAGCAATGAGTATAAGCGCTAAGATTTCCCCTTTACTGGTAGTATTATAGGAATATCCATGATAACGGGTGTCATAATGAATGGTGCTAAGCGGCTGAATATTAAACAGCCGGTGTTCATAATTTTCTTTCCCAACGTGTTTGTCCGTGAAAGCAGCCATGCGGCCCTCCAGTGTTTCGATGTTCGCATCATCCTTTAGCAGGAAATAATTATGATTATTACTTGACGTGCTGCCCCAGCCGTGCTCTTCATACGCTTTCCGGACTGTTTCATAGGAAAGCATAATGGTAAACGGAAAATCGGTGTTGCTCGGACCATCTTCAACCACCGCGGTTATCTTATAGTCTACATTATCGAATGTAAATACTTCCCCTACAACATTTTCTTTCTCAAAATATTTTAGCGCTATTTTTTTAGTGATTACCGCTTCGTTCGGATTTCTGATTGCTGCGGTTAAGTCGCCATGAATTGCCTTCCAGTCGAAAATGCTGAAGAAAGATTGTTCCGTGAAAGCAATTCCATCTTCCTCATAGTATTTTCTTGGTTCACCACTTCGCTGCGGAATCAGAATCAGTCCGCCTTGTTCATAGGATGTATACGCTACGTGCTCAGCCTCCGGAAAATCAGTTTTGAAAGCAGGCGATAAAATGTTTGGGATGCCAGGTGTATAAAATTTCTCGCCATTATTATCTGACTGGGTCACCACGCGGTATATTCGATCGTAGTTAGCATGAAAGCGATCGAACGTTAGGGTTCGGTACAGCAACAGGAATAACACAATACTTCCTGTAATGCCCAGTGTTAAGCCGGCAACATTAAAGAATGTGCTCGTCCGTTTTCTTAGCAGGTTGCGGTACGCAGTGACAAAATAATTTCTTAGCATGTGAGGTTGGTTAACAATATGCAGATGCGAATCAGCCTTGAAAGGTTTTTTTTTCAACACTAAATCACTCCCTCATTTCCAAGATTGGTGCCAGCGGGTAAAAATGTTCATTTCAACCCCCAAAGGCCAATTTTTTTAATTGCACTTGTTCAGTAATGCCGTAAGTCCGTCCGTTATCGGACGGTGAATTATTTGAATCTTAAAATCGTTGTAACTCCAGATTCCGTAATTTTGAGCATGATTCAACAGGTAGTCATCATCCTTCTATTTACAGCAGCTCTGGCGTATCTGGGCCGGATGATCTATCGCGCATTCCAGTCAAAATCCTGCGCTACCGGCTGCGGAAAATGCGGTGCGATTGATTTCGATAAGATTGAAAAGCAGCTCAACACCAAATTCGCTGTTGAGAAAGATCGCGCCTGATTCTTATCTTACATTCCTAAACCTTGCTTATGAGAAGACTCCTCGCACTTGCCTGCGTATGCGTTACTGGATTTGTGAATGCTCAGGAAATGACATCAGGCGGAAAGCTGAAGCCTGAACAGGCCATCATGGATATCCGGCATTACACAGTTTCCCTGAATGTCGATCCAACCCAAAAATCGATTGATGGTTATGCTGAAATTGATCTGATCACCAGCAAGGCAACAAACGTCCTGTTGTTTGATTTCACTACAGTGTTAACAATTCGAAAGGTCTGGGTTAATAAGAAAGAACAACCCTATACCCATAAAGACAATCTTGTCACAATCACGTTACCGGCTTCGTTAGCATCCGGAAAAATAAAAGTTAAAATTCAATACGATGGCAAGCCTCATGTAGCTGCCCGCCCACCCTGGAACGGAGGCTTCAGTTGGGCAACCGATTCAAAAGGAAATCCTTGGATTGACATTACGTGCCAGACCGATGGCGCCAAAATTTATTTTCCATGCAAGGATCACCCAAGCGATGAGCCTAATGAAGGTGCCGATGTAATTGTTACGGTACCCAAAGGACTATATGTAACGGGGCCAGGCCTGTTGATCGATCAAAAAACAAAAGGTGACAAAACAACTTTTCATTGGCAAACCAAATACACGATAAACAACTACAGCATCCTATTCAACATTGGCAAGTTCAAGCCGGTAATGCGTACTTACACAACCATCAATGGTAATAAAGTGCCCATGTATTTTTACCCGCTCGAAGAGCATGCCGATCAGGCAGAACGCTTCCTTGATATTTTTGAACGTTCATGTCGCGTACAGGAAAAATATTTTGGCGAATATCCCTGGATAAAAGAAAAGATGGCCATCACCGAAGCTTCACATCCGGGTATGGAGCATCAGACATCCAATACGTACGGAGCCAAATTTAAATACAGAACGGTGGGCGGAAAGGACTTCGATGATCAGATCCATCATGAGTTCGGGCATGAGTGGTGGGGCAACAAAGTTACCGGAATTGATTGGGCTGATATGTGGATTCAGGAGGGCATTGACACGTATGGTGATGCCCTGTACATCCGTGAATACGAAGGTGAAGAAGGCTATCAGAAGTTAATGCAGCAAACTGCCCGCAACGTTGAAAACAAACAGCCGGTCGTGCCCGGTAAGGATGTTGATACCGACTCTGTTTACCAGCGTGATATTTATGGTAAGGGCGCTTTCTTTATGCACACAATCCGGTATGTTATCGGAGACGAAATATTTTTTCCGGCTTTAAAGAAATTTGTTACCAGTCCGGACTATAGCTATGATAATCTCGTGGATACCGATGATGTTGAAAAACATTTTACTAACGCCTCCGGGAAAGACCTAAAGCCAGTGTTTGATTTATTTCTGCGGACCACTGACAAGCTTACTATTTCAGTAAAGCAAACGGGTGAAAAGAAATACCTGATTAAAATCTTAAACTCCGGGGTTTCAGTTCCATTGGATGTTCAAACCGATAAGGGAATTGAACGAATGAGTCTTGATGGAAAAGGAGTTACTGTTGAGAGTTCAGTCATTCCGGCTATAGATCCTAAAGTTTTCTATTTCAAAAAAGTAATCCTTGAATAATGAGACTAATCCTATTGTTTCTTTTTGTTTCGCTTACTGTAAGTGCAACCGATAAGTATCCGAAAAATGCGGATATCGATGTCCAGCATTACAAATTTGATATTACGTTATCCGATGAAGCGGACGAGATAAAATGCTCAGCAACGATTGATATCCTGTTAAAGAAAAAAGATATCCGGCAGGTCCGGTTGGATTTAATCAATGCGGATAAGGGAAAAGGTATGACTGTAGCTTCCGTCATGCAGAATGGCAAGAAGCTTTCCTACACGCATCTTAAAAATGAATTGATTGTTACCCTCCCGAATCCATCGCAGGCTGGAGATTATGTTCAGTTCACCGTTACGTATTCAGGTGTTCCGGCTACGGGCCTGCACATCAAACCGAACAAATACAATGACAGAACATTTTTTAGCGACAATTGGCCCGATCTGACCCGGAACTGGCTTCCTGTAGTAGATCACGTGGCCGAGAAAGCAACCTGCGAATTTATTGTAACTGCACCAATTCGATATCAGGTTGTATGCAACGGGCTGCTGCTGGAGGAAACAAATCTTAACGCGACACAAAAAATAACGCACTGGAAGCAATCGGTTCCTATCTCAGCGTGGCTCTACGTGTTAGGTGTTGCGGAGTTTGCTGTTCAGTATGTGGATACATTTAATGGAAAATCAATTCAAACTTGGGTCTTTCACCAGGATCGCGATGCAGGATTTTCTGATTTTGCGAAACCAACTAAAGAAGTGCTTGAATTTTATACACGCTATGTTGGTCCTTTTGCGTATGAGAAGCTGGCAAACATTCAGGCGAGCAGTGTGGCAGGCGGCATGGAATCTGCTTCGGCAATCCTGTACAATGAGAAAAGTGTAGTGGGTGATGGAAACTTTCGTTGGAAAAAAGTTGTGGTTCACGAGATTGCACATCAATGGTTTGGTTGTGCCGTTACTGAATCGGATTGGGATGACGTGTGGCTGAGTGAAGGCTTTGCAACATACTTCACTGCCCTGTTTATTGAGCATGCCTACGGCAGAGATGAATTTATAAAGGAAATGCAGGATTGCCGAAGAGTAACCTTCAATTTTTATAAAGACAACCCGACTCACACCATTGTTCACAATAATTTGTCGGATATGAGTAAGGTCACGTCAAGCCACACGTATCAGAAAGGAGCTTGGGTGCTGCACATGCTTCGAAGCATGATTGGCGATGATGCCTTTGAAAAAGGAATTAAAAATTACTACCGGCTTTATATGAATTCAACGGCCAGCACAAAAGATTTTCAACTTGAAATGGAAAAAGTCTCCGGACTGAATCTGACCACTTTTTTCAAACAATGGCTTAACCAGGGTGGAAAGCTCACCCTGAATGGAAGTTGGACATTTAATGCCGGCTCAAAAACAATTGAACTGGATCTTAAGCAAACCCAAACCGATGGAACAACATTCAGCGTTCCCGTTGAAATTGGTATTTATAAAAAAGGTCAGCTGGTTCCGGATGTCAGAAAAGTTGAGTTGACATCAGTATCTGGTCAGTTTAAAATTCCGTATGAAGGTGAAGTTGAACGAATTGTGATTGACCCAAAAACTGTTCTGTTAGCCGAGTGGAGCTTTGAGAAGAAAAATTAAACAGATCAGGTAATTATTCGCTTCAACTGTTCGGAAACTTCATTGGCTCTATTCACGATCATAAAATGACCACCTCCGTTAATGATGATGTCGCCCAGAGCGCCAGGGAATAATCTATCGTGTGAACCACTAATGAGAACTGTATTGTGTGGAATAATTGTATTCTTCCATAGAACAATTTTGTCAATTGCCCAAATCAGAAACTTGGAATCGGTATCTCGAACAATATCAGATAAAAGTTTTTTCTCATGATGATTCTTCACCCCAAAGAGATAAAACAACAATCTTCCGGGGGATTTCAACCATGCTTTCGGTAGGAGTTTATGGAATCCAAAAAATCCAATGAAACGCGTGTATGCCGGGATCTCATGCATAGTACGCGCAGATGAAATTAGTATAATCTTCTCAGCCTGTAATAGTTTTCCAATTTCAACGGCCATCATTCCTCCAAACGATACTCCGATAATAACTGGATTGCTCGAGCTTATTTGATTGGACAATCGACCCGCATACTGTTCGATTGATTCATTGTTGAAAGGCTCAATCCAGGAAACAACCTGACGTTGATAACCGGAAAGATTTAGAAAATCGAAAACCCTGTGGTCAGCACCAAGACCAGGAATAAGAAAAATTGTCTTCATTGAATAGACTACTATCTCCTCCTACGCCCAGACCTTCGTTCCTTCCGTGCAATTTTTGCACATCTCAATCTCATCGCGTGAACGAAGTAGCGAAGCGCGGAAGTCGTTATACTTTGCGCTTTGCCAGATTTCTTTGAATGATTGTGTTTGCAGATCGCCCATTACATAATGCGCATCCTTATCAAAGCAACAGGGAACGACTTTGCCATCCCAGGTAATTACGCAGCTCTGCCACATCTTCCAGCAATGGCTTTCCAATTCGTTCTTGATGGAATACGAATCATCCGCATTCTTCTGATAGCGTGAGTATTTATCGATTGTTGGTATTAAATCAGAGCCGTTTTGGTAATCGTAAATCTGCGCAGTCTTTAACGCAACATGATCAACACCAATTTCTTTAGCGAGTTTGTGTACTTCTTCTATTTGGTGTTCGTTGGGTTTCACAACCAAAAACTGGAACACCACAAAAGGCGTTAGTGATTTCAGTTCCTTCTTCCAGCGAACAATGTTGCGCGCGCCTTCAATAACCTTGTCGAGCTTACCCCCCACCCGATACGATTGATATGTTTCTTGCGTGGTCCCATCAATCGAAATGATCAACCGGTCCAGGCCCGATTCAATCGTACGCTTCGCCATTTCATCACTTAGATAATGGGCGTTCGTAGAGGTGGCCGTATAAATATTCTTTTCAGCAGCATATTGAACCAACTCCAAAAATTTTGGATGCAGATACGGCTCACCCTGAAAATAAAATGTCAGATAGGATAACGTATCGGAGAGCTCATCGATTACTTTTTTAAATAAATCCGCCTGCAGCATTCCGGTGGGCCGTGTAAACGACCGTAAGCCGGACGGACATTCGGGACATCTCAGGTTACACGAAGTAGTAGGCTCAATGGATATGCTGGTTGGTAAAGCCCAATGTGATGGCCTCTTAAGTAACCTTGAATAATGATAGCTCGAAAGGACTTTTGCTGCATTATACGCACGCGCTGGCGTTGTTTTCCTGGCAAGATTCAATGTGTCTCTGAAATTTCCACGCAGCGCATCCATCCGTCAAAATTACCGATTGTTTTTATCTTTAACGGATAATTTTACCCCATGAAAAAAGCTCTTCTACTGGTTTTTGTTCTTTTATCAACGATTGTAGTTGCACAGCGGCCGCTTTCCGACAGCGCTCAAATTTCCGTTCTCACACTCGGCCCCTACCAGGGCGAGCTTTATTCAGCTTTTGGGCATAGCGCTATCCGCGTTTACGATCCGGATACACAACGTGACTTGGCTTTTAACTATGGAGTTTTTGATTTCGACCAGCCTAATTTCTATCTCAATTTTACGCGCGGCCATCTGTTGTACATGCTTGGGTATTACGACTATGATCTGTTCCGTGACCATTACATTTCACACAACCGGTTCGTACACGAACAAGTCCTGGATTTAACGCCTCAACAAAGGCAACGGGTTTTCGATTACCTTGTATGGAATGCTCAACGCGAGAACAAGAACTATCTCTACGACTATTTTTATAATAATTGCGCCACTAAAGTACGCGATGTATTTGTTGACATTTTTCGTGACAGCATAAAGTTTGATTTGTCGTATGCCAAGCCTGGTTACACCGTTCGGGATATAACCCATGCATATCTCGGCCAACAGCCCTGGGGTGAGCTCGGAATTGAAATTTGTCTCGGCCAGCCCATGGATAAAGAACTTACTCCTTATGACTATATGTTTATTCCCGACTATATCGAATCCGGTTTTAACCACGCAACACTAAACGGTAAGCCAATCGTAAAAGAGACGGTTCCCGTTTATGAAGCCCGGCCGGAGAAGGAAGCATTCAGCATTTTTCATCCATGGATTGTATTCGGATTGTTCTTAGTGATTACCATCGTCCTTACACTTCGCGACCGGAAACGCAGGCAGCTTACCAAATGGTTTGATGTAATTACATTTTCGATTGTGGGTTGGCTGGGACTATTGTTGTTCATCCTGTGGGTAGCTACCGACCATCGCGCTGCAGCGAATAATTTTAATTTGCTGTGGGCTTTCCCGTTGCATGCTGTAGCAGCCCCTATGCTGTTCCGGCCGAAATATTATGGGTTTGTCAAAAAGTATTTTACCGTTGCCGGAATCGTATTAACCGCAACATTAGGCATGTGGGTTGTGTTGCCACAACAATTAAACATATTTCTAATTCCGTTTGTAACCGCACTGGTAATCCGGGCATTTGCCATACGAAAATTATTGTAACAGAATAATTATAAGCATGTATTCTAATCGTCCATCAACGATCCAGATCGCTATGAAATCCATCCTTATTCTGTTTGTGTTGTTTTCTCCACTCGCTGTTAGTGGGCAATCATCCATCGATTTATTTACGCTAGCGGGATCGTACGGCTTCCCTGCTGCTTATCAAGAACCACTTAACGGAAAAGCTACCGAGTCAGGAATGCTATCCAACCTGAAGGTGCCACTTAAGATCAGTGATAAGACAATCTGGTACAACGACTTCACCTATACATTGCATTCTATTAACAATGACCTGAATCCTGAGCCAGCGGATATGCTGACGTCCATGAACCTGCATGCCTTTATCTTTCAAACCGGCATCGCGCAAAAAATCAATGACAGGGATGGCTTTCATCTTTTGCTTGTGCCGCGCTACACCACCGATTTTGAAGGATATAGCCGTAGAAACTGGCAGATGGGTGCAATAGGATTGTATGAACACCGTGTTCATGAACGTTTATTGATGCGCTTTGGCGCTATGTACAATGGCGAATTGTTCGGACCGCTGCTGGTGCCATTGGTTTATCTCGACTGGCAGCTGCATGACCGCTGGCACATTACAGGTCTGATGCCGATCAGTCTCAAAGTCAGTTATAAAATTAACGAACGCCTTTCCGGTGGATACAGCCATTTCGGATTCATCACTACGTATGCGATTAATCAACCAGGGTTTGATACAGATTATGTTGAACGCAACAGCATAGACGAAACATTGTTTGTACGATGGAAAATGCTAGGCAACCTGCATATTGAAACCCGCTTTGGATATTCGTTAAGTCGCGTGTATGCGCAATACGATCAAAATGAAAAAATGGATTTACGCCTGAGCATTATTGGCTTTGGAGATAACCGGACGCAAAAAAATGTAAACTTCAACAGCGGAGCGATTACGTCTTTGCGGTTGGTCTACAATCTTCCGCTGGACAGTCGCGCGGAGGAATAATCTATTGATGGGGGTTCGGACCGACTTATCGACAGACCGGATTTTGCGATTCTAACACAAAAAATTAATGAGTGACATGCTGATCCAAAATCTGTCGTTGGTCATTTGTAAAAAGATAAAACGGAAGGTGCATTCGGTTGGCTCTGGTAACGTGAAGAACATAGTACCAGTTCTTTTTTGATATTTCTTCAAATCCCTCAAACATGATTTTACTTTCCGAAAACTCATCTGTTATCACGATAAAGTCACCCTGAACCTCAATTGCTACATCAACCGTTTTAAAAGAATTCAATCTAAATAGAATCCAGATCAACGGTTTAACAATCAGGTAGCTGCCGTATATGATAGAGAAGTAAGCAAAAGCCGGCTCTCGATACGTATTTAGGAACTTAATTCCCACATAAATTATTAAAGGGCCTGTTCCAATTCTGATCAGGGTAAGAGCTTTTGAGGGTCCGAAATAATATTCCTTCAGAAACATTAACACGCGATCTTTTGCTAACAGCTTAACCGGGGCTTTCATTGCTTCTGATTTATCATTTGATTATTGTTTTACATTTAATACATGTACGGACAGGAAGTCACAATAAAACAAGAATCGTATCGCTTTAAAACACGTAGAGACGCTGCCGTATGTGCGTCTCTACATTTGATATTGATATACCAACAAATTACATATGAATCGGCCGGTTTGCCGTTGCCGCAAGGCACGCCTCTTTCACACCTTCCATGTAAGTCGGGTGCGCGTGTGACGTACGCGCAATGTCTTCCGCAGAGGCGCGGAACTCCATGGCCGTAACACCGGCTGCAATCATATCAGCCGCACGGGCGCCAATGATGTGTACACCTAAAATTTCATCGGTGTTTTTATCGGCAAGGACTTTTACAAAGCCATCGAGATCCATAGATGCTCTTGCGCGGCCTAAGGCCTTGTATGGGAAGTTTCCGACCTTATATGCTTTGTTATCAGCTTTCAGTTGTTCTTCTGTGAAGCCCACACTGGCAACTTCAGGCCAAGTGTACACAACTCCGGGAATCAGGTTGTAATTAATGTGTGGCTTTTGTCCGGCTAATTGCTCAGCAACCAAAACACCTTCTTCTTCGGCTTTATGTGCGAGCATGGCTCCACGAACCACGTCCCCGATCGCATACACATTATCAACTTTCGTTTTCAAATGATCATCTACCGGGATTTTTCCCTTGTCGAGCTCAATGCCGATTTTATCCAAACCAAGTCCGTCTGTGTAGGGCCTGCGGCCAACGCTTACTAAACAATAATCTCCTTTCAATTCAATCGCTGCTCCGCCATTTTTGGGTTCGGCTTTCAGCACAACTTCTTTACCCTTGTTTTCAACCGCAGTAACTTTGTGGCCCATGTAAAACTCCATACCTAGCTTCTTCGTGGACTTCATTAATTCTTTCCCAAGCGCAAGGTCCATTGTGGGAATCAGGTTGTCCATAAACTCAACCACCGAAACCTTTGATCCAATTCGTGCATACACAGATCCAAGCTCCATGCCGATAACGCCTCCACCAATCACAATCAAGTGCTTCGGAATTTCTTTCATTTCCAACGCTTCCGTGCTGGAGATGATTCTTTTCTTATCAAAAGCAGCAAACGGTAACGGGGTTGGTTTAGAACCCGTAGCAATAATTACCTTTTCCGTTGTGATGGTTTTATCCTTTCCATCCTTGCCGGTGATTTTGATCGTGTTCTTATCCACAAACGAACCGACTCCCGTATGAACCTCAATCTTATTTTTCTTCATCAGGAAGGCAATACCGTCTACGTTTGCTTTCACCACTCCTGCCTTGCGCTTGATCATTTGCGTGATGTTTGCTTTCGGTTCGTTGATATCAATACCGTGTTCTTTAAATGTGTGCGCAGCATTATGATAATGCTCGGTTGAATCGAGTAAGGCTTTCGATGGAATGCAGCCCACATTCAGGCACGTTCCGCCAAGCGTATCATACTTTTCAATCAGCGCGGTTTTAAAACCAAGCTGTGCACAGCGGATGGCGGCTACATATCCTCCGGGGCCAGAGCCGATAACGGTTACGTTGTATTGCATATTGACGGGTGTGTTTATTGTTTAACCGCAGAGGCGCCAAGGTCGCTGAGGTTTCTTTCTTATTGAGTGTCTGTTATTTAGTATTGCTCATTCTTTGCGAACGCTGCGTCTCTGCGGTTTTTTCTTACACTCCAAGAATCAAACGGCCCGGATCTTCCAGCAATTCTTTCACCCTCACCAGGAAGCTTACTGATTCACGGCCATCCACAATGCGGTGATCGTACGAAAGCGCCAGGTACATGATCGGACGAACAACAACCTGTCCGTCTTTCACCACAGCACGTTCAACAATATTATGCATACCGAGAATGGCAGATTGCGGAGGATTCAAAATTGGTGTCGACATCATCGAGCCAAATACTCCACCGTTGGTAATAGAGAATGTTCCACCGGTCATTTCATCAATTGAAAGTTTACCATCACGGCCTTTTGCCGCGAGACGAATTATCTCAGCCTCTATCTGGTCAAACGATAAGGATTCAGCATTTCGGATAACCGGAACTACCAATCCGCGTGGCGTTGATACCGCAATTGAAACATCGCAATAGTTGTGGTAGATGATTTCCTCTCCATTGATCTGCGCATTAACCGCAGGCCACTCTTTCAATGCTATACAAACTGCTTTGGTGAAGAACGACATGAATCCTAAGCCCACGCCATATTTTTCTTTGAACTTGTCTTTGTACCGCGAACGCAGATCCATTACAGGTTTCATGTCTACTTCGTTAAACGTAGTAAGCATGGCTGTTTCATTCTTCACGGATACGAGACGCTTTGCAATGGTCTTGCGAAGCGAAGTCATTTTTTCAGAACGCTTATCGCGGCTTCCGCCTGAAGCAATTACCGGAGGTGTTGCAGCGGTTTTAGCTGGTTCAGTCTTCGCTGAAGTCTTAGCCTGAGCTTTTTCTGCGTCTTCTTTCGTAATACGCCCGTCTTTTCCACTTCCGTCAACCTCGGATTTCGAAATACCTTTCTCATCCAGAATTTTAGAAGCAGCCGGAGAAGGATGTCCGGAGGCATAATTTTTATCGGTTGACTTAGCTTCCTCTTTCGGGGCGTCTGTTTTCTCTTTCGGAGTAACTGTTCCGCCTTCCGTGATTTCAATTTTACAGATCAACCCACCAATTGGTAATGTTTGACCTTGTTTCGCTACTACGCGAAGAATACCGTTTGCTTCAGCCGGCAATTCAAACGTTGCTTTGTCGGATTCTACCTCAGCAATGATCTCATCCAGCGCGACCGTATCGCCATCTTTCTTTAACCAGGTCGAAATCGTTACTTCCGTGATTGATTCACCAACTGCAGGAACTTTCATTTCTTTCACGCCACCGGTTGCCTTTGCTTCTGATTTTGCAGGAGCTTCAGATTTCGTTTCGGTTTTAGCTGCAGGTTTTGATTCTTCTTTCTTCGGTTCTTCTTTTTTAGAAGCACCGCCCGCGCCTTCAGCAATTTCACAGATCAATTCTCCGATCTTAGCCGTATCACCAGCTTGCTTAACAATCTTTAATGTTCCGGCTTGCGGAGCAGTCAATTCAAATGTGGCTTTATCCGATTCAAGCTCGGCAATCACTTCATCCATCTTCACAACATCACCATCTTTTTTAAGCCAGTTGGCAATCGTTACTTCTGTGATCGACTCGCCAACGGTTGGTACTTTTACTTGTGCCATGTAATTATTTTTATTGTGAATTATCTTTTCATTTACTCCGAACACCTCCCTCTCCCTGGGGAGAGGGCTGGGGTGAGGGATTTAGATTTCAAATGCCTGGTTAACGATTTTCTCCTGCTCAAGCTTATGAATTTTGTTGTAACCAGTTGCAGGTGATGCGCTCGCTTTACGCGTTACACCCTGGATCTTCTCATCCGGCATGATGCGCTGAATGTACGACCAATAGCCCATGTTCAACGGTTCTTCCTGTGCCCACACCAGTTTAGCGCCCTTGTATTTTTTAAGAACGTCTTTCAGTTGTTTTTCAGGGAACGGGAACAATTGCTCAAGCCGAACAATCGCAGCATCTTTAATTTTCTTTTTCTGCTGAGTTTCCTGCAGATCATAGAATACTTTTCCGCTACACAGGATTACCCGCTTCACATCTTTAGCGGTCGCATTCGGATCGTCCATCACTTCTGTAAATGTTCCGGAAGTAAACTCACTCACCGGAGAAGC
>Ga0209812_10002027_pt1 | contig 12723 bp, 9 predicted proteins | sample JI71714BDNA_FD_187502 | JGI IMG/M metagenome (GOLD analysis project Ga0209812, IMG submission 187502) | Wastewater effluent complex algal communities from Wisconsin, to seasonally profile nutrient transformation and Carbon sequestration -... | ecosystem: Engineered > WWTP > Effluent > Algae...
CGATCAGGTGCAGTGGCAGCTCTCGCCCTATCTGTCCCTGGCCCCGGAGCTGATCCTGACCCGCGCCCGCCGCGTGCTGAGTCCACCAGCGACCGTGCAGGTCGACTTCAAGGACGGCGCACTGATCCTGAGCGGCACCGCGGACGCCGACTGGGTCGCCAGCGCCCGGCTCCACGCCCGGCTGCTGCCCGGGGTCGCGGCACTCCGCGACGAGGCCCTGCAGCAGCAGCCGGTCTTGAGCGACGCGGATCGACTGGCCCAGGCCCGAGTAGCGCTGGCCCGCACCGTGGTGCCCTTCGCGTCCGGCACCACCGAGTTGCTGGCCTCCGCCGAATCGCTGGATACGCTGGCGCAACACGCTCAGGCAGCCTTGTCTGCAGCCGACCGACTGGGCTTGCCAGTGGTCTTGCTCATCCAGGGCTGGAGTGACAACAGCGGCAGCGAACGGCGCAATACCCGTCTGCGCAGTGCCCGCGCGGAGGTGGTGCGCGACGCACTGTTGAGTCGTGGTGTGGCCGTCGAGCAGCTGCAGCTGGATCTCGAAGGCCGCGCGCTGGCGCCCAGTCCCGGCGCCCGAATCAGCGTCAAGCTGCTGGACTCCCAACCGGATTAGGCCCTCGATGAAGTCTGCGCACGATGTCAGCGAAACCAGGGGCCAACGACCGCACCGGCCACCCGCCTTGTTGTTGGAACGCGACGGCACCCGCTGGCGGATCTGCAGCGGCCGGCCCACCGATTTCGGGTTCGACCCCCATGATCTGGACCCGCTCCATGAAATCCTGAGCGCGTTGCTGGTCGGTCGCGACAGCGAATACAGCGCCAGCTGGCCGATGGTGATGCTGCCGACCGGACGCCCGGTCCAGATCCACTATCACCTCGACAGCACCGGCAGTCAGTTTTTTCTGACGGATGCCAGCGCCTGCTATGACGACTTGCTGGAAAGCCAGCAGCGCGCCAATGACGTTGCGCTGGCTCACCTGCAGCAGACCCGCCTGATCGAACAGCTCAAGGCGGCGAACGCCGCACTGGAAACCCGCGAGCGGCAACTGCAGGAAGCCCAGGCCTTTCAGCGACGGCTGCTGGCGGCATTGGCGCACGACATCGGCACGCCGTTGACCTCGATCATCGGCTACGCCGAACTGGTGGGACGCACATCGAACAGCGACAGCGACACCGGTCGTGCGCTGCGGGCCATCCAACGCGGCGCCCGCGTATTGAAGGACACCGCGGACAACCTGCTGGAACTGGGGCGGACCGGGCAAGTCGCCGAACGCGCCCCGGAATCGCTGGACCTCGCGGATATGGTGGCCGACATCCGCTCGATGATCGAACCGCTGGCCGCCGCCAAACGATTGCGATTCGACTGTCAGCTACAACAGCTGGCCACGACACCGCCGGTACTGGAACGGCTCAAGGTCAACCGGATTCTGGTGAACTTGCTGTCGAACGCGATTCGATACACCGCGCACGGACATGTGGAAACACTCGTTCAGTGGGACGGAAAGTCACTGTTGCTGGTGGTCCGCGACACCGGCATCGGCATACGCCCCGAGTTTCAGAAACGCGTGTTCGAACCGCTCAACGAAGGCGCCCAGCAAGGTCGCAAGGGGAGTGGTCTCGGTCTGTCGATCGTCCGCGACCTGGTCGAGTCGATGGGTGGCGAAGTGTCGCTGGAGTCGGCGGAAGGGCGCGGCACCTGCTTCGAGATCCGTTTGCCCCAGCAGGAAGCCCCGGCCAGCGAGCCGCCCGAAGCCCTCGCCGACAGCTGGCCCACCGCCCCGCTGGGCAATGCCCGCGCATTGGTGCTGGACGATGACCCCACGCTCGGCGAACTGCTCAGTTGGGTGCTGAGAGACGCCGGTTACGCGGCCGAATCCGTGCAGGACGTCGACACCGCCCTGCAGCGGGTGCTGGAATCCCAACCCGGGCTGGTCATCAGTGACCTGGAAGTGGGCGGCGATACCGGCCTGCGTCTGTTCGAGCACCTGCGCCTCGCCGGCTACGACGGCGTCGCGCTGCTGATGTCCGGCCACGACACGCCCGGCCTGCGGCGCACCGCCCTGCGCGCCGGCGCGAGCGCGTACCTGACGAAGCCGCTGGATCTGCGACGCCTGCACCAGTGGCTGACGCGCGTGCTGCCTCGATCCCCTGAGGAATCCTGAGGAAGCCGCGAAAGCTCCCGATTGAAACCGCTGGAAGCGATCAACAGGATCGCTCGAAAAAGACGCGCTTCGAGCGTCGGGGAGCTACCGCAAGGCTCGGATGCCGAAGGTTCCGATCCGGAAGGCGATCGGGGTTGTTCGAGGTTCTCAACCGTCCGGCTGGATGGACGGTCATCCCATGACACGCAAAGCGACTACGCAGCGGTGAGCGACGCCCACCGCCCTTCCAGATACCGCGTCGACGGATGCCGGGACAGCAGCGGCCAGACGCTGGCCCAGAGCGTTTCGGCTTCTTCGGGACGGCCTTCGGCGCGGAGCGACAGGGCGGCGAAGGCTTCCATTTCCGCGGTCAGCGTGCTCACCAGCGGGTTGCTCTTGAAGGCGGCGAGGCTGTCGATCGCCGAGCGGTACTGGCGCAATGCCGGGCCGTGCTGGCTGCGCTCGGCCAGCAGCAGACCGCGAGCGTAGTGGTAGCCGGCGATGCCAGTGGCCGACAGGCTGCCCGGGGCGACACCGGCGAGCAGCGCTTCGGCGCCGGCCGCGTCACGCCGGTAGCGCAGCAGCGACATCGCCAGATCGATCTTCAGCAGGGTCGGGTCCTGCGCCAGTTCCATGGCGCGGCGTTGCGCATCGATCAGCGCGGCATGGTCGCCGCTGGAGCCGAGGCTGGCCGCCAGCGTCTCGAACCAACCCGCGTCGTCCAGCGCGGGACGCAACGTCTGCAGCCGCTGCAGGGCGGCCTCATGGCGACCCATCGCGAACTCGATCGAAGCCAGTTCGCGCTGGATCTGTGCGGCGGTGATGCCCAGTGGCCGGATCAGGCGCAGCACGGTCATCAGGTTCTTGGCGCCGGCAAAGCGCGCACTGGCCTTGTGGGCCAGCACCTGGTTGTAGAGCACCATCGGCAGCACCAGCCACAGCAGCGCGCCGATGGACAGCAGCGCATAGCCGACGGCGACGCCTTGCCACAGGCCGAAGCCATCGGCCCCGCGGAAGGCCCAGGCCAGCACCAGCAGCGGCGGCAGCCACAGCCAGATGTTGGCGACCAGTGCGCGCAGCAGCGCGCGGGTGATCGACTCCCCGGCGGCGCGCGCGGCCTGTGTGGCGGCGTCCGGCGTCCAGAAGCCGCGGTCGCTCCCGCCCGACAGCGCGTTCGGCTCGATCAGGATCTCCGCGTCGGCCACGCCCATGCTGCGCAGCTGGGTGCGGGCGTCGGCCACGCTGATGGCCAGTACCGAGCCGGACTCGCCGCCGTGGGCTTGGCGCCAGACGTAGGTTCGGGTCTCGGCCGGCGCCTCGGCGGGCGGCTGCGCGGCGTCGCGCACGTACAGTCGCAGCGGCACCGGGCGATTCAGCCAGGCGAGCTCGTGGCGACGCTGCCCCAGGCCCAGCCGCTCGACCACCGCGGCGTACCGCCGGATTCCGGACAGGCCCTGCGCCGCGGTCTGCGTCAGCAGCTGATCGGCCAGGTCGTCACCGCCGAGCAGCGCCTCCACCTCCGCGTCGCTGATCGCCTCCGGGACGACCTCGATTTCGTGCTGCAGGCGCTCCCAGGTCTCGGCGTCGGGCTTCGTGCCCTGGCGCCAGACATCCAGCGCGGCGGTGCACAGCCGTTCGCGCCATTGCTGTTGGTGGGTGGACAGCGCTTCCTGCAGAGTCTGTGGCTCGACGGACAGCCCGGCCGCGGCCAGTCGGGCCTGCACGGTGTCCGGCGTCGGTGGCTGCGACAGCTGCTGATCCATCCAGACGGCATAGCCACGCTCGATCGCCGCCACGGCGACCCGCGCATCCAGCGGGCGCGGCGTCTGGCCCGATTCGGCGCAAAGAGCCTGCAGTTCGGCGCAGAGTTCTGCTGGCTCCGCGGACGTCGCGACCTTCCACTGCAGCTTCGGCGTGTTCGCCCCCATCGCGGGCGCCTCGCTGACGGCGAGGAAGCGGCCGTCGGCAGTCACCGCATACACCGTCGCGCAGGGCTTCTGCAGCGGATCGAGGGCGAGGCACAGCGTCATCCCGGACGGGTGACTGGCGAGCCGCAGGCCGGCCAGTTCGCCGTCGCTGCTCTGGTAGTCGCCGAGTCGACTGAAGCCGGCCTCGACCCAGCGCGCCCAGTGCAGCACCAGCGGGTCGTCGTCGGGGTCGACCTCACAGCCGCTCAGCTGCAGGCGGGCCGGCCAGCTCAGCAGTGGATCGCGGTGGCGCTGGGCCTGCGTGGCCCGCGTCATCGTGCGCTTCCACCAGCGCCGCAGCCACCACAGGCCGATCACGACGGCAATCAGGACGATCAGGGCCAGGACGCCCAGCACTTGCAGAAACCACATGTCGCGCACCGATTCGGAAGACGGCGCAGGGTGACGGAATCGTGCTGGGTGATGCAACGTGCATTTCACGGCGACGTGCAGCGGTTCCTCGACCGGGCCGGGACATGCCCGGCGGCTTCAGCGCGGCATCACGAGGCGGTGGATGTCCGGTTGATCGGGCAGGTAGCGGACAGTGCCGCGCCCGAGTTCGCGCAGCGCCTCGGCGACGGCACGCGGGACGGTCTGCTCACCCTCGCGGACGACGCCGCGGAGTTCGAAGCGATAGTGCAGCTGCCAGTTGCTGGCGTCGGCGCTGCCGTTGACCGCGACGATGTCGGCGGCAATGGTCAGTCCGCGCATCGGCAGTTCAGCCCAGACATCGTCCGGGTTGCGTCGAAGGAACTGCGCCGCCTTGCTCAACAGGAGCATGGCGGCGAGTCCGACGATCAGTAATGCGGTGTTCAATGCTGGCGGCTGCCGCGGTGCAGTTCCCGGTCCAGCTCGTAGCGCGGGGAGGTCATGTAGGCCTCCATGCTGCGCAGCCGCGACTCCAGCTCCCGCATCCGATGCCGCATTTCACCGAAGCTGTACTGCGGCTTGAAGGTCGTGGTCCGCCAGAAAGCCTCTTCCTCGGCATCCTTGTAGAGCGGCTCGGCCGGCCGCCTCGGGATCATGAAGGCAGCGATCAGGTAGACGATCAGCAGCAGCGGGAAGGTGGCGAGCGTCAGGAAGATCGCCAGCAGCCGCATCATCGTGATGTTCCAGCCGAAGTACTGGGCCATCCCGCCAACCACGCCGGCCACGATGCGCTGGTCGCTGCGGTAGAGCCGGTGCGGGTTGGCCCGGCGCAGGAAGGGATTGCTGTCCATCAGTGACTCCTCCAGTTCGGCGTATCGGCATCGAGGATGCGTTCGAGGGTGCGGACCCGCTCTTCCATGCGGCGGGCGCTTTCCCACAGGTCGGCCAGCAGTTTTTCGTCCTCGGGCGTCAGGCCGTAGCGGGCGTTGCCCTTGTGCCGGTAATGCAGCACCAGCCAGATCGGCAGGACGATCACCATGAAGATGATCAGGGGTGCTTCGAACATCAGACTTCTCCCGGTCGGCGACGTCGTTGGAATCAGTTGCTGGACGACAGCTTCTGCTTCAGCGCAGCCAGCTCCTGGGCAATCCGGTCCTCGGCTTCCAGGTCGGCGATTTCGCGCTTCAGATCACGACCGCGTCCGAGGTCCAGAGCCTCCGCCTGGGCTTCGAGGCCGTCAATGCGCCGTTCGGCACGGTCGAAGCGCTCGATGGCGTCGGCCAGCTTGTTCGAGTGGATCTGGCCGCGAACCTTGAGGCCGGTCTGGGCGTGCTGGTAGCGCATCAGCAGCGTGCGCTGGCGGGCCTTGGCGTCCTTGAGCTTGGCTTCCAACTGGCCGATGTCGTCATTGAGCTTCACCAGTTGCTCCCCGATGATTTCCAGCTCGCGGCGGACGTGGCCGATCTGCTCGTTGACCGCGGCCTTCTGCAGCAGGGCACTGCGGGCCAGATCCTCGCGGTCCTTGCGCAGCGCCAGCTCGGCCTTCTGTTCCCAGTCCAGTGCCTGAGTCTCCAGCAGTTCGAGGTGTCGACCGCGCTCCTTGCGTTCGGCGATGGCCTTGGCGGCGTGGGTGCGCACTTCGACCAGCGTGTCCTCCATCTCCTGAATCATCAGCCGGACCAGCTTTTCCGGGTCTTCGGCCTTGTCCAGCGCGGCGTTGATGTTGGCGTTGACGATGTCGCTCAGTCTCGAAAAGATGCCCATGGCGCGGTCCTCGTGTCGGTGGATTGGGCAGCGCCTTGCTGCCTGCAGTGGTCATTGCAAGCAGCGTGCCAACCAATCTGCGCGGGTTTCGGTGGGCAGGGGCCCGTGGTCGGAGTGGATTTCACCGCACTGCCGGCAATCACGCCAATCCGCGGTGGAATTGGCTACGCCTCGCGCCGCGGTCGCGCGCTGGCACAGCCTGAACGTGTGTGGCCGGGGGCCTTTCACCGGATGGAGACCTCGGAAAACCGGCCGCTATGATCCGGCCGCTGCGCAGCCGGGAGCCGCCGAAGCTCGGGGAACTCCGCGGATCGTCGCGCCACATGTGCAAGCCCTGCAGGCTCAAGGAGTTTTTTTCGATGACGAAGATCGGGTTGGCGGCTGCTGTCGCCATGGTGCTCAGCGTGTCGGTGGCCCAGGCTCAGGAGGGCGCAGCGCCGCAGCGTCCGGCGCCGGTGCCGCTGGACAAGGCCAAGCTGGGTTATGCGCTGGGCTACAAGCTGGGCAATGACATCAACCAGAGCAAGACGGAAGTTGATATCGCCCAGGTGATCAAGGGCGTGCAGGATGCCAGCGGCAAGAAGGACCCGGCGTTCTCCCGCGAGGATCTGGCCAAGCAGCTGTACTCGCTGGACGAGAAGCTGCGCACCGAAGCCCGCGCCGAGTTCGACAAGGTGGCCACCGAGAACAAGGCCGCCAGCGACAAGTTCCTCGCCGACAACAAGGCGAAGAAGGGCGTCGTCACGCTGCCGAGCGGCATCCAGTACCGGGTGATCGACGAAGGCAACGGCAACCGTCCGACCAAGACCAGCACGGTCAAGGTGCATTACCGCGGTTCGCTGCCGAACGGCACCGAGTTCGACTCCAGCTTCGCCCGCGGCGAGCCGGTCGAGTTCCAGGTCGACCAGGTGCTGAAGGGCTGGCAGGAAGTGCTGCCGCTGATGCGCGTCGGCGACATGTGGCAGATCGTGCTGCCGCCGGATCAGGCCTTCGGCGAGCAGGGTCCGCGCGGGATCGGCCCGAATCAGGCGCTGGTCTACGACATCAAGCTGATGGAAATCAAGTAAGCGATTTCGCTCGGCAAGATACAAAAAACCCCGCTTCGGCGGGGTTTTTTGTGGCCTGCGTTCTGCCGATGCGGCAGCGAGGCGCTCAGTCGGCGCCTTCGATGCCATCCCGGTAGATCAGCCCCGGATCGGCGCTGCCGGCGATGGCAATCGTGAGCCGCAGCGGCGCGGAGCGGTTACCGGCTTCGGTCAGCGTGATGCTGCCGAACACCGGCGTGGCGATGGCGGTGGTCGGCCTCGCGCGGATCGACAGGGTCTGCAGGGCACCGAGGTCGCCCGTGAAGCCGAAGCTGGCCGGATTCACCGTCAGCTCGACGCCTGGCGGGGGCGAGACGCTGACGGTCCAGCTGCTGGTGCCACCCAGCGTGTTGCGGAAGCGCCGTTCGAAGCCACACTGGCCGACGCAATTGCGATGCCGGATCGACGGCAGGTTCAGCCGTCGCGGCTGGCCACCGGTGGCCGGGTTGGCGGCGAGGTAGGCCTCGAAGACCTCCGGCATCACCAAGCCAACGCGCACCGCGGCGGCCGCATTCAACATGCCGCTGCCGGCGAGGTCCGGACTGGCGGCGAACTGGCCCAACGGCTCGCGCACCACCGGATTGGCGGTCAGCATCAGGGCCGAGCGCAGCTCCGCGGGGCTCCAGGTCGGCTGCAGGCTCTTCAGCAGCGCGGCGGCGCCGCTGACGTGCGGTGTGGCCATCGAGGTGCCGGTCAGGAAGCCGTAGTTCGGTCCGGATTGCAGCGCCGAGTAGATCGACGTGCCGGGCGCGGCGAGGTCCGGCTTGGTCAGGTCGAGCGTGAGTGGCCCCTGCAGGCTGCTGCTGTTGAGCAGATTCCCGGCTGCAGCGACGTCGCGACGCTCGGCGGTGCCGCGTATCCGCACGGTTGCCGCCGCGTTGGCCTGAATGGCGCTGCGCAGGCTGTTGCCATCCATGGCCGATACCAGCACCGCCGGCAGCGTGCTGCTGGTGTCGAAGGGCGAGAGCAGCGCCGGACCGGTCTCGACGAAGACGGCCCCGCTGGCGCCGGCGTTCCCCAACTGCTGGGTCTGGGTCGACAGCGAGCAGCCCGTGCGGCTGACGATCGCGATACGGCCGGAGAGGCTGCCGGCTTCCAGGCTGCACGCCGTGCCCGCATCGGCGGCCGTGCCGATCACGTCGCCCGAGAACACCGCCGAGGCCGAGCGCAGTGCACCGAGCGTCGGACCGCCGGCCACGACCACGCTGTGGGAGTTGATGCGGTCGTGGGTGGCGTTGGCCACGCTCAGCACCCAGGGCCCGCGGTGCAGCGTGTTGCCGACCACCGTCGTCATCGGCGGCCGGAAATTGCCGGCCGACGCGACCGCGAGGATCCCGACCGCATCGGCCGACAGCAGCGCGCGGTCGAGGTCGTTCCACGGATCGGTGCCGCCGGACAGCGAGGCGTTGAGGATGTCGACCTCGTCGGTCACCGCCGCTTCGATGCCGCTGGTGATCGTGTCGACGTCGCAGATGTTGTTGTCGCAGACCTTGTAAGTGATGGCCTGCGCGCAGGAGGCGATGCCGGCAATCGGAAAGGCCGGCGCCGGTGCGCTGGCGAAACCGACTTCGTTGCCGACGCCGATCGCCGCGACATGGCTGCCATGACCGATCAGATCCTCGCCGCTGATCGGCGTGCAGTCCGGGTCGAAGATGCAGCTGCGCACCTTGACCAGCTTCGGCGTCGGCTGCGCGTAGCCGCAGGCTGCGCCCATCGGGGCGAAGGACGGATGCGACGTGTTGACGCCGCTGTCGAGGAAGCCGACGACCGTGCCCTGGCCGCGCGTGCCGACGCCCCCCGGGACCGCGGCGCCGGACCAGACTTGATCGGCGCCGACGAAGCTCGGGCCGCGATCCAGCGTCAACTCCAACCGCTCGACCGGCCGCACGCTGGCCACCCCGGGCAGCGCGGCAATCGCGGCGGCTTCCTCGGCGCTCAGACTCAGACTCAGCGCGTTATCGACCAGACGCACCCGACGTACCGCCGCCACACTGCGGCCCAGTTGCGGGGCCAGCGCATCCAGCAGTTCGCGCTGATCCTGCTCGACACGGCTGCGCTCCCGGCGTCCGGCGTCGGCCTTCAGGGCCGCGCGCAGGGCCGCCGGATCGCGATGCTGGCGGGCCAGCGCCTCGATGGCGCCGGGTTCCGTCAGCCGGACCCAGTAACGACCAGTTTCGGAGGCGGCCGCCGCAGAAGCGGTGCCGAATGCGAACAGCAGGGCAGGGATGACGGCTCTCATCCGCAAAGCTTAATGCCGAGGCCCTGAGAGGCCGTGAAATCAAGCGTGACGGCGCTGTCGACGCCGACCGGCAGGGCAAGTTGCCGCAGTTCGGACGCTTCGGCTTGCCCGTTGCGCCTTCGGCATGCACGCTGTGTCGGCAGCGCCAGACGCCCAGCACCCGCACCGAGGAGAGCGCCATGACGCCCACGACTGCACCCGCGCCCGCACGTCCAGCACCGAACCACCCTGACTGGCATGCGCAGCCGGCGGCCACGGTGCTGGCGGTTCTGGAGGCCGACGCCCACGGCTTGAGCGGCGCGCAGCCGGCGCTGCGGCTGGAGCGCTACGGCCCGAACCGGCTACCGGAGCCGCCGCGCCGCAGCGCACTGCACCGACTGCTGTTGCAGTTCCACAACGTGCTGATCTACGTCCTGCTGGTGTCCGCCGGCGTCACGGCGGTCCTTGGCCACTGGGCCGACACCCTGGTCATTCTGGCGGTGGTGATCGCCAACGCAGTGATCGGCTTCATCCAGGAGGGCAAGGCCGAAGCGGCGATGGAGTCGATCCGCAAGATGCTGGCACCGCGCGCCACGGTGCTGCGCGACGGCGCACGGCGCAGCGTGGCCGGCGATGAACTGGTGCCGGGCGACATCGTGCTGCTGGAAGCCGGTGATCGGGTGCCGGCCGATCTGCGGTTGCTGCACGCCCGGAATCTGCGGGTCCAGGAAGCGATCCTGACCGGCGAATCGGTGCCGGTCGAAAAGCAGACCGCGCTCGTCGGTGCGGCGGCCGCACTCGGCGATCGGACCTGCATGGCGTTCTCCGGCACGCTGGTGGCCGCCGGTCAGGGCCGCGGCGTCGTGATCGGCACCGGCGCGGCCACCGAAATCGGTCGGATCAGCGGATTGCTGTCCAGCGTCAGCCATCTGCGGACGCCGATGGTCGAGCAGATGGATGCCTTCGCCCGCTGGCTCAGCGCGGTGATCCTCGCCATGTCGGTGTTCCTGCTGCTGTTCGGCTGGCTCTCCGAGCGCTACAGCCTCACCGAAATGTTCCTCGTGGTGGTCGGCATCGCCGTCGCCGCGATCCCCGAGGGTCTGCCGGCGGTGCTGACCATCACGCTGGCGATCGGCGCGCAGGCGATGGCGAAGCGCAACGCGATCGTCCGCCGGCTGCCGGCCATCGAGACGCTCGGCGCCGTGTCGGTGATCTGCTCCGACAAGACCGGCACGCTGACCCGCAACGAGATGATGGTCGCCACGGTCGCCGTCGAGGGCGCCCGCTGGCGCGTCGAGGGCGAGGGGTACGCCCCGATCGGCAGCCTGAGCCCGGAGGGCACGCCCCCGGATGCCGACGCGGCGTCGACGCTGTCCGAACTCGCCACGGTCTGCGTGCTCTGCAACGACGCCGAACTGCACGATCGCGAGGGCGAGTGGCGGATTGAGGGCGATCCGATGGAGGGCGCGCTGCTCTCCTTTGCCGAGAAGGCCGGCAGCGAGATCGCACTGCTGCGCGCCAAGTGGACGCGTACCGATGCGATTCCCTTCGACGCCCAGCATCGCTACATGGCCACGCTGGACCACGACCACAACCGCCACGCCTGGGCGATGCTGAAGGGCGCGCCGGAGCAGGTGCTGGCCATGTGCGACCGCCAGCGCAGTGGGTCCGGCACCCGGCCGATCGATCGGGACGCCTGGCATGCGCTCGCCGAATCCATTGCCGCGCGGGGTCAGCGGGTGCTGGCCATTGCGACCCGCGCGCTCAAGCCCGAGCACACCGTGCTGGAGCACGCCGATGTGCGCGGCAGCTGCACGCTGCTCGGTCTGGTCGGGCTGATCGATCCGCCACGCGCCGAATCGATCGCCGCGGTCCGCGAATGCCATGCCGCCGGCATCGAGGTGAAGATGATCACCGGCGATCACGCCCGCACCGCGGCCGCGATTGCCCGCGCCATCGGGCTGAAGCGGCCCGATCGCGTGCTGACCGGGGTCGATCTCGACGCGCTGGATGATGCCGCACTGACCGGGGTCGCCCACGACTGCGACGTGTTCGCCCGTGTCAGCCCCGAGCACAAGCTGCGGCTGGTGATGGCGCTGCAGGCCCGCGGTCAGGTGGTGGCGATGACCGGCGACGGCGTCAACGACGCGCCAGCCCTGAAGCGCGCCGATGCCGGCATCGCGATGGGACTGTCCGGCAGCGAGGCCGCCAAGGAGGCCGCCGAAATCGTGCTGGCCGACGACAACTTCGCCAGCATCGTCGCTGCCGTGCGCGAGGGCCGCACGGTCTACGACAACATCAAGAAGGTCATCAGCTGGAGCCTGCCGACCAACGTCGGCGAGGGCATGACCATCATCGTCGCGCTGCTGGCCGGCCTGACGCTGCCGATCACGCCGATCCAGATCCTCTGGGTGAACCTGATCACGGCGGTCACGCTGGGCGTCGCGCTGGCCTTCGAACCCACCGAGGCCGGCACGATGCGCCGTCCGCCGCGCCCGCGCGATACCCCGCTGCTCGGCGCCGAGCAGGTCTGGCAGGTCGCGCTGACCTCCTTCCTGTTCTGCTGCGGCGTGTTCGGCATCTTCTGGTATGCGCTCGCCGCGGGTCATTCGGAGAACCTCGCGAGAACGCTGGCGGTCAACGCGCTGGTGGTGATGGCGCTGTTCCACCTGTTCCACAGCCGCAACCTGCACGGCACGTCCTTCACCTGGGACGCGCTCCGCGGCACGCCGGTGGTGTGGCTGTGCATCGGCGTGCTGGTCGTGGCCCAGCTGGCCATGACCTATCTGCCACCGATGCAGGCGGTGTTCCGCACCGAATCCGTCCCGCTGCTCGAGGGCGTGCTGGTGATCCTGATCGGCGTGTTGTTCCTCGTCGTGCTGGAAGGCGTCAAGGCCATCCGCCTGCACTTGCAGCGAGCGCCCGCCCGATTACCGTCCTGAGTCGAGGTCCTCCTGGTGCGGGCGTCCTCGACATCGACAGCCAACTTGCGACGGCGGCTTTGTTGCCCAGTCGCTCCGGACAAGGAGTGAAGCATGTTCCTGAAAGGCAAACGCGGCCTGGTGGTCGGCATCGCCAATGACGCCTCGATCGCCTGGGGCTGCGCACGCGCCTTTCGCGCTCACGGCGCCGAAGTGGCGGTCACCTGGCTCAATGACAGGGCGCGGGGCTACGTCGAG
>Ga0209812_10002029_pt1 | contig 12722 bp, 3 predicted proteins | sample JI71714BDNA_FD_187502 | JGI IMG/M metagenome (GOLD analysis project Ga0209812, IMG submission 187502) | Wastewater effluent complex algal communities from Wisconsin, to seasonally profile nutrient transformation and Carbon sequestration -... | ecosystem: Engineered > WWTP > Effluent > Algae...
GTAGTGGATTGACGATAACCATAACACTGCCTGTACTCTCACAACCATTACCATCACTTACTGTCACACCATACGTTGTCGTTACTATTGGATTTACTGTGATGCTAGTTGTCGTAGCACCATTACTCCAAGTGTAGTTGCTGCCGCCACTCGCTGTCAGTGACGTGCTTTCTCCTACACAAATCTCTGTATCGCCACTGATCGTGACTACTGGTAGTGGGTTCACCGTGACTGTAACTGTTCCCGTATTTACACAACCGTTCCCATCTGTAACTACTACTGTGTATGTCGTCGTCTCATCTAGATTAACATCAATATTTGGTGTAGAAGCTCCATTACTCCAGTTATAAATGGTTCCACCACTTGCCGTTAAAGATGTAGTTTGGCCTTTACAAATTTCAGCATCTCCAGTAATGGTAACTATTGGTAAAGGATTTACAATCACTGTTACATTTGCAGAATCATTACATCCATTTATATTTGTTACAGTTACACTGTAATTAGTATTTATAGATGGTGCAGCATTAATAGAAGCTGTTGTATCGCCAGTATTCCAAATGTAAACACTGCCGCCACTCGCTGTCAAAGTCGTGTTGTCTCCTATACAGATTTCGGTATCTCCACTTATAATTATAGTAGGTAAAGCATTTACTATTACTTGAATACTACTTGTTTCTGAACAACCATTTAGGTCGGTTACAGTCACAGTGTAGGTAGTTGTGATACTTGGATTTACAGTAATGCTTGCTGTTGTAGAACCATTGCTCCAATTATAGATATTGCCACCACTAGCTGTTAGTGTAGTACTTTCACCTAGACATAATACTGTATTACCAATAATGCTTACTGCTGGAAGTGGATTGACAATAACAGTAGTTACTGCTGAATCACTACACAAAAACGCATTTGTTATTGTCAAAGAATATGATGTAGTCACAATTGGAGTGACAGATATTGAAAAAGTTGTTTCTCCTGTACTCCACAAATATGATCCACCACCAGATCCATATAAAACAGCTGTATCTCCAAGACATATTTCTGTATCTCCAACTATCACTGGAATAGGTTTAGGATTAACTGTAATCGTTTTTTGTGATATGTTCTCACAATTATTAGAATCTGTGACTGTTACGCTGTAAGTTGTTGTTTCGGTTGGTGAAACTGTTATTTCAGCTGTTGTTGCACCGTTACTCCATTTATAATCGATTCCGCCACTAGCAATTAAAGAAGTAGAGTCTCCCAAACAAATCGTGTCTAGCCCTGTAATAGAGACTATTGGAAGTGGGAATATTGTAACAACAGCAGAATCCATAGCAGAACATCCATTACAATCAGTGACTGTGACCGTGTATGTTGTGGTTTCATTTGGGGTAACAATAATTTGTGCTGTGGTATCACCAGTAGACCAAAGATAAGAAGATGATTCAATTGTCGGAGATGACGGACATTCTCCACCATATATTTTTATATCATCTAACTCCCAACCAGGCATATTGCCACCACGATCAACTGTACAATATCCGTAAAACTCAAAAGTGAAGGTCGTGGTAGTTGTCAAATTATTAAATTCAGCATGATTAGAAAAATCAAAAGTCTCTACATTCCATGCTCTTTCAGTTGATAATTCATTTTGTGAGAAAACTAATTCACCATTTTTATATACCCTTATAAGATATTTTTCATTGTAGTCATTGATACCAGATGACCCATTTGTCGTCACCCATATGAGTGGTGATTGCTCTCTAAAAGTCAATTTTGTAAGGCTACCAGTTTCATTTGGATCTAGTATAACTGAAAACTTAAGGCCATTAATTGGATTATAATTATTAGGGTCACAACTTTCTAGTACACCAAAACAAAGACCAGCTCCTCCATTGCCATCAGGTGTACAAGAATGGTCGCCTCTTTCACGACTCAAGCTCGATCCTGTAACACTAGATAAACCACCATTGAATATATTAATGGCAGTAAACTCTTCGTAATTGTTCTGATTATTTGCACCATTGGCATTACATGCATCAAGATTCCAAATTAATAATAATTCATCTTCGCAATCTTCTTGACAAATAGTTGTACCTGTTACATTTGCAGTCAAGGTTGCACTGCCTCCAATACAAAACTCATCGGATCCAGATACTTCCAACTCTGGATTAGGATTTACAACTACAGCAAAAGCACTTGTGCCAGTACATCCATTCGTATCCGTGACTGTAACTTTATAAGTTGTTGTGGTACTAGGTGTTACATATATTACATTTTGAATTTCACCAGTATTCCATAAAAATTGAACACCACCTGTTGCTGTCAATAATACTGAAGAACCTTCACAGATCTGATCTTCTCCATTAATATTTACATCAGGAAGTGACATTACTGAAGCCATTCTGCTAGCTGTTGCAGTACATCCATTCACATCGGTAACCGTAACCGTGTAGGTTGTATTCAAACCAGGATTTACCATTATAGAAGTTGTCACAGCACCGGTACTCCATTCGTATGAAACTCCACCTGATGCCGTAAGTAATGATGACTTACCAACACAAAAACTATTGTTTCCAGTGATGATAGCAATTGGAAGAGGATTGACCGTTACTGAAATACTTGCTGTGTCAAAGCAACCAAATATATTGCTTACAGTAACTACATAATCTGTATTAACTATTGGACTTACCTTAATGGAAGCTGATGTCATCCCATTAGACCATAAATAACTGGAGCCACCCAACGCCGTTAATGTAGTACTATCTGAATAGCAAATCACAAGATCACCATTAATCTCAGCAACTGGCAATGGTCTTACTACCACAATAACTGTTGTGTATTCTTGACAACCATTGGTATCCTTGGCCATAACCATATAGGTGGTGTTTACAATAGGTGTTACGGCGATACTCTCGGTGGTCTCCCCCGTACTCCATTCATATTCCATACCTCCTGATGCTGTCAATACCGTAGACTCACCTAAACAAATCTCCAAATCTCCTGATATGACTGGAGATGGTAAAGGATTGACTGTTACTGTGGCACTCGTACTTGACTGACATCCATTTTGATCTGTCACTGTCACACTATAAGTTGTCGTTTCTGATGGCGTTACTGTTATAGAAGTAGTGGTTTCTCCAGTACTCCACAAGTATGATGCTCCTCCTGATGCTGTCAATACGGATGAACCACCATTACATACACTCAGTAGCCCATTTATAGATGGTGTAGGCAAATTATTGACCCGCACCAATACAGTATCAGCATGCTGACAACCTTTACAATCTGTGACAGTCACACTATAAGATGTAGTGGAACTAGGATTCACAACCAAATTGCTTGTGGTGTCTCCTGTAGACCATAAATAGGTAAAATCATCATTTGATGCTAAACCTGAACAACATCCACCAAATAATTTTAAATTATCAATCTCCCAACCAGACATATTTCCTCCTACATTGGTCACACAGTATCCTCTCAACTCAAATCGAAATACCGCAGGCTCCGTAATCGCAAAATCTGGATCAGTACTAAAATCAAAAGATTCAATATTCCATTTTCTTTCTGTCAATAAGTCGTCTTGCGAAAATATCAACAAGTCATTCTTATATACTCTGATTAAATATTTCGTATTAAAATTATTTTTTCCTTTAGATCCATTAGTTGTCATCCAATCAAAAGGTGACTGTTCATTAAAAGACAATCCTGTGATTCTTCCTGCCTCCGCGGGTGTCAATGTCACTTCAAATCTAATGGCATTGTCTGAGTTGTATTCTGCAGGATCACAGCTATTCATTGCAGGCACACAAATGCCTATATCACCAATATAACTTCCATTAACAGGGGTACAAGAATGTTCACCAAGAAGTCTGAAAATATTTGTAGCAGATACATTCGTACAATTCCCCAAAGAAGGATATACTGGAGTAAACTCTGAATAATCTGATTGATTTGATTGATTGCTCGCATCACATTGATCTAATGTCCAATTTACTAATAGAGAATCTAAGGACTCAGGACAAGTTTCTTTACATACTGATTGACCAGTTACGGTGGTCTCAATGACTTGCTCAGTGCCTATACACCCTACTTTGTCTGGCCCTGCATTGACCGTGATTTCACCCACATTTAGCATTATGCTTGTGTATGAAATACATCCTTTATTATTTGTATATTTTATCGTATAAAGACCAGATTGTGCTGGTTGTACATTATTAAAAGTCCAAAAACTACTGCCATTAGGCGTATTATCTTCAAAACCATTTGGGCCTGTGATTAATAAATTTTTTATCCCTAAAGATTGTACTCCTAGATTTAAATTTGCACCTCGGCAAACGTCTACATTATTGCTCTGATAGCTACCGATACCAAGATTTACATGAGGTGTCAGTTTTGTAGGTGTGCCTCCTGATAATGAAATAATTTTGCCTTCTACCACAGGACAATTACAATCATTAAGCGCTACCACTTTATAGTCCCAAGAACTTAAGTCTGAAACTGTAAGTGCTTCTAATCCCTCAACAAGAAGTACATCATTAACATAAATCTGAATACGTCTTTTGCATGGGTTTCCAATTTGACCTGTTGCAAACACTTCAAATGATCCGTCTTGTGCATAACAAGATGAAGGGTTCGTTATATTCCTAAAATTTAACCCACATTGGGCAAATCCATTATTGGAAAGACTAACAAGGAAAATAAAAATTAGGGACAATTGGAAAGCCCCTTTAAAAAGTTTTTGAGTTGAGTTGAGCATACGTTACATTTTTTATCCAAAAAATTCTACAAAATAAAATATCTAAAAAGCCATGCTAATCAGAATATCATACATTGCACCTAACTAATTTGGATGGTAAAGATATGAAGTCTACCCAACACTTTTTTATTTTGTAGTAGCGAAATTTCATATAATTATTTATATAAACTATAAGCCCCTTTGTAATAATCTTCTTATACAAATGTAAAAATTTAAATGTATAAAAGAGTAAGTATCCGATTACTAGATAAAAGATTAAACCTATGACCCCAACGTGACGTACACTTCTTTTAAATCATCATTCCTTTTAAACTCAACCTTTACTTTCTCACCTGGATTGTATTTTTCTAAAGTAAGAATCAAATCATTGTTTGATGTCACTTTTTGATTATTTATAGCAGTGATAATGTCACCAAAAATGATCTCCCCAGAATTATTTCTATTAAGCGCTTTTAACCCTGCTTTTGCAGCACCACCATTCGCTGTCAATGAAAGAATCATCGCACCTTCTACTCCCCAATTTTGAGCATATTGTGTAGGTAATAATTCTACACCCAAAATAGGTCTCTTAAGTTTTCCATATTTAATCAAGTCTGAAACTACCCAATTCACCTCGTCAACAGGAATAGAGAATCCGATACCTGCCGAAGCTCCTGATGGACTGTAAATCATAGTATTAACGCCAATAAGTCTTCCCGAACTATCCAATAAAGGTCCTCCAGAATTACCAGGATTGATGGCTGCATCGGTCTGAATAACATCCCTGATAGGTCTTCCTGTAAGTGATTTTATTTCTCTGCCCAATGCACTGATCACCCCTGTAGTTAGGGATTGGTCTAGTCCAAATGGATTCCCGATGGCATAAACTGATTGGCCAACACGTAGAGTAGAAGATTGACCAACGGGAATGGGTTTAAGTTTTACTTGTGGGACATCAATTTTTAATACTGCAAGGTCTTTATTAGGTTCAACACCTACTACGACTGCCACCCAACTTGATCCATCTGATAAAGTCACTTTAAACTTATTCCCACCTTCGATTACGTGAAAATTGGTAATAATATGTCCGTTTTCATCCCAAATAAATCCCGAACCTGTACCTCTTGGTACTTCAGTCACATTTCTTGTCCATTGATCTTCTCTAGAATTTATAGTTGTGATAAAACAAACTGATGGTGCAGATTTTTCAAATAAATCTATGGTCGCTTGTTCAGAACTTGTTAGATACTGCATTGGAGAGACATCTCTTCTATGTCCGTCTTTTTGCACATTAGATTGATCATTAGTACTCTTTATTTCTGCTGTGAGTGCATCTGCATCAGTATTTTTATTCTTAAAATTTGACCCAATTAGAAAGCCAAGACTAAGTACAATGATTGCTATTATGATATTTTTTATGTTCATCTTGTTTAACTTTATTTTCCATTAAACATAAAAACAACAAAATTGTGTTTATAAAAAATCTTAAATTTTTGCTAATTTTTTTAAATAGGGAGAAACCCTATATCTTTCTTCATGGTATATGCTATAAAGATTATCTAAATGTTCTACAATTTTTACATATCCTAGATTATTGCCCCACTTTAGTAATCCTGTAGGATAGTTAACTCCAAGAGTCATTGCAAGTTCAACATCTTCTGCAGAACAAATATGGTTATAAACCGTATCAGCAGCTTCATTGATTAACATGCTAATGATTCTAGTAAATATCGAATCCAATAGGTCTTGGTCTTCACTCGGTGTCAGCACATTGTCTTTGCTATAATCATAAAATCCACGACCACTTTTACGGCCAAGATAACCTGCTTCCATAAGACGTTGCTGTGTAAATGATGGCCTATATTTGGTATCGTAAAAAAATGATTTCCACACGGATTCTGTCACCTTGTAATTTACATCATGGCCTATAAAATCCATGAGCGTAAAGGGTCCCATTTTAAATCCATTTTTGGTCATTGCATAATCAATAGTAACGACATCAGCTATACCTTCTTCTAAGATTCTTATGGCCTCACTATAAAATGGTCTAGCTACTTTATTGACAATAAAACCCGGCGTATCTTTAGCAATTACAGCTGTTTTGCCCCATAATGTGATGATGTCCTTTACTTGCGATGTAATGAAAACATCTGTTTGAACAGCAGGAATAATCTCCACTAATTTCATCAAAACAGGTGGATTAAAAAAATGAATTCCTATACACCTTTCGGGCTTTTTGAGAACTGAAGCAATGGAAGTGATGGATAGTGATGATGTATTTGTTGCAAGAATACAATCTAAAGAAACGATCGATTCGAGTGCTTGGAAAATTTCTTTTTTTATATTAATATCTTCGATTATTGCTTCAATAATCAGGTCACAATCAGATAAAGTCTCAAGCTTTTCGCAAAGGTATATTCTACCTATTATTGCAACTCCTTCAGATATAGTGATCTTTTCTTTTTCGACAAATTTGTCAACACTAGACTGTATATTTTGTAAAGCTTTTGATTTTGCCTCTTGACTTTTGTCAAAAATTCTTACTTCAGTTCCTGCCATAGCAGCTACTTGGGCTATGCCTGCTCCCATTGCACCTGCGCCAACTATTCCTACGATCATGATAAAATGTGTTTATGATTAAGCGAATAAATTTAGTCTTGAAAAGGATCTTTTTCATTCCAAAAATCCAATTTATGAAGATTTAAAGAAAAACTAATTCTTTTAAAAAATGTATCATGTTGCCCTTTGTAAATATTGCCAAGATCTTCAGAATATATGATTGGTATATGTATAGCAAATATATCCTTAACATTAAATGAAAAACCTGCGTTATACATGAAGTTGTTTTTAAACTCCTTTATCTCAGGCATGTTTTGGTCTATGCTTTCATATGTACTAAAGCTACCCGCATCAAAATAAGCCCTTAAAGGCAACACTGGTAAGTCAAAACTAACATTTATAGAAGCTGCAAAATGATTGCTCGAACCGTAACTAAAAGCAGAACCAATAGGTGTTTTGAACCCACCACCTTGAGCCAAACTTGTGAAATTATCATGCGTCCTATTTTGGTTTTGTCTTGAGAAAAAATATTCATCATAGGTGTAATCATTATGACCTTGATGTATCAAAGCAATGCTACCTCTACTAAATAGATTTTGATAACTGTTTGACTCTCTTTGAGAATTGATCAGAAATCCTGAAGCAAATCCTCTTATATAAATATTTTTTTCATCTGCATACATGTATCTCTGATCAAGAATGACGGTCAACTTTAGATAGTGTTCTTTTTGTTCAAAAGATTGTTGCTCTAATGCTAAAAACACATTCGAAGATGATAAGGTTGACAAGGATTTGAACTTATATTCCATCCTATGAATATAAGAATTTTGATTTTCTAACCCTACAAATTTCTTATCGACATACTGTCGTGGATATTCTTCACTTATCAAAAATGATTTTAGCGCTAATGATGACCTTTTGACTTTATTGCCTTTATGTTTAAAATGGATGGTGATGGATGGATCTATTCTGATATATCTTTGTGCATAATCCAATTGCCTGTTTCGATCCATGCCAAATGACTTTATACCTGCTCGATATTCTATGCTTTGAATTTTATTGCTATTCGACATAAACTGATGATAGCTTGCCCATGCTTGCCCAAGTAATTTCTGGTTTACAAATGAATAAAATGGTGTGATTGCATACCTAAATGTTTTTGGATCATTAATATTACTATTAGAAAACGACGTACCTAACATAATACCATCATTGTCATTATACGCAGGTGCTAGCATAAATCTCAAGTCTCTTCTTCTTGTATCACCTTCTGAAACCAAACCGATCATCTTTATTGGGCCTCTTCGACTATTTCGCTGCGGAAAGTAATGATTGTTTTCTCTTTCTATCTCTGGCAGTGTACCTGATTTATCGATCGTTATGATACTGAAGCTGTCTAGACTTTTAATATCCGTTTTGACTACAAAATCACCCATTCTGCCATCTACAAAAAACTCTTGGAGTGACCCATTATTTTCTACAAATGATAGAATAAATGGTAGAGAATCTGGACCACGATTTTGTATAATCACAGAGTAAAACCCATCATCATTCCTCAAATCGTTAATAGCATAATCAGTTACAGGATTTTCATAAACGTACTTTTTTAATGGTAAATCTAGGGACCTTCCATTTTCAATACTAAATTGTTTGATAAAAATGTCTGGTGTGATTCTTACTTTCTTTTCAGATAGTTGCTGTAATGCTTTAATAAAATTTTCTTCGCCAGCCAATTGATCTGTGTACATAAAAAAAGCAGCGGATTTTTTATTTTTTTTGATCCACTCCTTTTCAGGAATATTTTCATCAGAAGTCGAGTTTAAAGGTGACACCATTCTTTGCCTTTGGTTTCTGTACATATTTTTTACACAAAAATTTGTAAACTCACCTTTATTTTCAACAACATTATTAGTTATCGTAAATTGTTGATAATAATATTCGTTTAAACCACTTTGGATCCAATTGTGATGGTATGTATTAATATTGAAATTACCACGAACCCAGATCTCAGATAACAGTTCTCCAATGTAACCAATTTCTTTGCCAATAATTTCTGGTGCTTGCTCCATTACAAATCCATCGCTCAGAAAACAATTCAGACATTTTTCACCTATCATGATAATCAGTTTTTCATATGGATATGGACCAAATTTCTCCGACATTCCTTTAAAACTTTTTTCTAATCCACTCACCATTTTCTCAAGACTATCTTTATAAAGAGAAGAGTCAATCACCACAATATCAAAGGGAATATCCTTTTGATTAGGATAACTTAATATACCCGAAATATTTCTTTTTTTCTCACTAAACATCGTAACTGTGAGATCCAAAATATTGGTCGCAGAAATCGTCACAAAATAATCATTTAAGACTATCGATCCATTAGTATAAAAATCAAAACCACCTGGTGTCGTTAATTTAAGTTCAATGACACTTCGATAACCTTGTTCATCCGCAAACTGTCTATGTTGGCTTACTTGCCATTGATTTTCTTCATAAATAGCAAGCTTCGGATAAAAATTTCTTAAAAAATAATCTCCTTTTCTATAACCCAATCCATCTCTTAGGTAAGGAAGTTTGAGTTTGTAATTAAACGAGATGTTGCCATTAAATGACGAAATATCTTTTATAATGACTCCCACGATCTCTTGTCCATCATCCTTAAAAACATAGCTTAACGACTGATTACCAGCCTTTACGATCAAATCTGATATTTTTGAAAGTTTGATTTCTTTTGTAAAATAAAAATTAGTGCTCCCAAAACTGAGTTGCTCTTTTGTGAATTCATTATTGGTATTGCTATAAGCATTGGCCCATAAATGAAACCAAATGGTATCATTGGGTAAACCAAGAGATGCGGGAATATCTATTTTTGTCAAAACAGTTAATGTACTATTGGAAGTATCAAGTTCAGCTTCTATTTTGTAACGTGGTTTGACAATATCCTTAGCATGAACTAAACCAAAATTTGTAATAAAAATAAATATAAATAATCTCCAAGTCATATGGCTTCTATTTTCCTGCAAAACTACATTTAAATAGTCATTATGCTAAAAAATAGACCAATAAAACCTTTATTCTAATTACAATCTCGCAAAAATCACTCTTTTATTTAATCGTCTCTGAAGGGGTTTTTACTTCCACTTGTGGTGGAATCAACTTATATAAAATAGGCGTCACCAATCTACTTAAGAGCGTACTACTGATCAAACCACCAATCAAAACAATAGCAAGTGGACTTATCAATGGTGAACTTTCTAACACCAAAGGTGTCAAGCCACCAATAGCTGTCATTGATGTAAGTAAAATGGGTAAGAATCTTGTCTCCGCACCATCCATAACTGCTTCATAAAGTCCCATACCTTGTTCTCTGAGACCATTGGTATAATCTACCATCAGGATGGAGTTTTTGATTTCAATACCAATCAGTGCAATTATTCCCACTGAAGCTACAAACGACAATGATTCGCCAGCAAAATATAATGCCAATAATGCTCCAATGATGCCCATAGGAATGACACTCAATACGATCAAAGTAGATTTGAATGTTCTAAATTCAAGAATTAATATCGCCAATAATCCGAAAACTGTCAATACTATGATCGTACCTATTCCACCAAACGACTCTTCTCTGGACTCTCTTTCGCCTGCTGCAACGATTCGATATCCTTGTGGCAATTTGATAGCCTTACTTATGTCATCCAAAATTGATGTTGTAAGTGCATCAACATTAAATCCTTGTTGGGCAAAACTACTCACCAAGGCATATCTCTCTTTATTGTAATGTCGTATGATTGAAGCTGAAGGTCTCAGTGCGATAGTTGCAATACTATTCAAAGGCACAAGCGCCCCACTAAGGGCAGTAACGTTGATTTTATTGAATGTTTCAAGGGCATTTTCAGTATTTTGGGGGATACTTACGTTCAATTTGTATTCATCACCATCATCATTTTTGATATTTCCTATTTCAATTCCTGCGATGGCTAGACGCACAGTTTTTGCGATTTCACCACCTGTCAGTCCATACAATCCAGCTTTTTGTTTGTCCACTTCGATGACCATATCCGATTGTTTGTATTTCAGGTCATTTCTCACATAAAGCGTGCCTTCTCTTTCTTTAAAAAGATTTTCTATCTCCGTACTAAGTGCATCTAATGTATCCAAATTATTGCCCAAGACCCTTATTTCTACTGGCGCAGTGATAGGCGGACCTTGCTGAAATCTTTTAACTTCAATTTTTGCACCAGCTAAAGAAGATAATTCTTGACGTGCCTTTTCGGCAAATGCAATAATCTCAGGTACATGGGCTTTTTCATCAAGATAGACGATGATTTGACCAAGATTTGCTGCGGTTTGTTTTTGAAATTCATTATAATAAATACGTGGATTTCCTTTCCCAACATTACTTGCGATGTGATGTACTTCTGGCATTTGGAGCAATTGACGCTCTATTTTCCTTACCACGACATCGGTGTGCATTAGATTTGATCCAGGTTCCGTCTCTACATCTATGGTTATGACAGGTTTTTCTGATTCTGGAAATAAACTAAACCCTAATGTTGGAACCAATAATAAAGACGCCATAAATATCAAACCTGCCACCAACAAAGTTAACCAAGGATGGCCCATGCACCATTCCAGCAGTCTTTGATAGGGACTATTGACGTAAGTTTTGAAAGCTCTGAAGAAGAAATTACCTTCATTTTGGCTGTCACCTTCATGTGCTTTCAATAAAATACTAGCCAAAAAAGGAATAATCGTGACGGAAACAAATAATGAAGCCAATACAGTGACCATTACTGCCATAGGCAATGACCTGATAAAGTCGCCCGAACCTTCTGGCAAATTGGCAAGTGGAAGAAACGCTAATAATAGAGTAGCTGTACAACCTAAAATGGCCACCATAATATGATTGGTTGCTGATACGGCTGCTTCTTTGGCGCTGATGCCTTTTCGCATATATCTTTCAATATTTTCAACAACTACAATACTGTCATCTACTAATAGTCCAAGCGCTATTACCATACCTACGATGCTAAGTTGATTGAGTGTATAACCCATCAAATCTAGGAGAAACAACCCAATACTTAATGACAGTGGAATAGATATCATTACAATAAACGATGCTCTTGTCCCCAATGGTAGCAAGGTCAGCAATACCAAAAAAATGGCTATGGCAAAATCTCTTCCTAGTCCACCTAGTCTATTCTTCACGCCTTTTTCTTGGTCAAATGCTTGTTCCAATTTGATACCTTCAGGCAAAGTGTTTTCAAATTCGTCTAATACTTTTTGAATTTGTGCTCGAGTAGAAATGATATTCTTTTTGTCTTTCATAGCAGAATTGACCCAAATAGCTCGTCGGCCATTATACCTTGCGATGTGGTCATACGATTCTTCTTCATAATACACTTGTGCAATCTGATCTAACTTGACCATTCGACCTTCA
>Ga0209812_10002036_pt1 | contig 12704 bp, 13 predicted proteins | sample JI71714BDNA_FD_187502 | JGI IMG/M metagenome (GOLD analysis project Ga0209812, IMG submission 187502) | Wastewater effluent complex algal communities from Wisconsin, to seasonally profile nutrient transformation and Carbon sequestration -... | ecosystem: Engineered > WWTP > Effluent > Algae...
TAGCGCGTGTTGGCTATTTTGATACCCCGATGAAAAAAGTGCGTTCACGGACCGACTTTTTTAGTGACAAAGTGGGTGATGCCCGCAATATCGTCTCTGGTGGCGGCGTTAATTTAGATAAACGTTTCAGAAACGGCGTACATTATCAAACACCCGCATTTAATAATTTGCAAGCAGAGCTGCATTACTCAACTAACGATTCAACCGGCAGCACCGTTGAAAATGAAGACGATGCTTTCAGCAGCGCGATTTCATATAACGCCTATGGGCTGTTAATCATGCTCGCTTATGAACGACAAAATCAATTACCTAATGCGCAAGGCAATGCCGTTGCCGCCAGAAGCGGTATTCGTATGGGCAGTCGCTACACACTAAACGATCAGTGGCAACTTGCCGCCTTTGTACAGCAAACCAAGAATTTTACTGGCGGCGATCGAACCGCCTGGGGCGTTGGCGCTAGCTATAAACTGCAAGATTATCAAATGACAGCGCAATATTATCGAGCTAATAAAGCCGACGCAGCCGCGTCGGATGCGACTATCTGGGCACTGGGGATTGATCGAGATTACAGTAAATCACTGAATTTTTATGCCGCTATCGCGTTTACAAACAATGCAGATGCAGCCAACTTTAACGTGTCTGCCGCAGGCCATGGAAAACGATTGACAATTGAACCTGGGGCCGATCCTGCTGCATTCTCGGTTGGCACAATTTTTAAATTCTAAGCCTGTATTTTACTGCCCCTTATTACACTATATGGGGTTTTAATTGTTCCCCTGAGCAATAATTATTGGCGAACATAAAAAAACCAGTTAATGTTGCCAAGATAATAACTACGGTCTACAGCTAAGAGGTCCGTGTTGTAATGGAAATATTCATGACCCTTTATCGCGCTATCGAGCAAACGTTTTTCTACACGCTTAACCGAAAAATTGCAGGTAATATGCTCTTTGTCGGCGTGTTTTTTGCCCTCGCACTCTATCTAGCCTATCCCGCAGAAGGTTCACGCGCGCTTTGGTGGCTACTGTTGATTACGGGTAGCGCTGCGTTTATCTTTACCGGATTATATTTACGTCACCTTATCGTTCGCCCAGTGCGGGCCCTGGTAGCCACTTTACATGAAAGTAATCGCTCTGGAGCAGATTTAACCCAGCGCCTACCGGCCTTTACCTTTGACGAGTTTCTCACCCTATCAGAAGAATTTAATCATTTTGTTGCGCAGCTAAGTGATGTTCTAGCAAATGTGCATCAACAAGCCAGTAAAACACATGAAATTAATGAACAAGTATCCGGCGCAGTAAAAAGCACACGTTCCAATTTGCGTGATACTGAGGAGTGTAACAAACGCATCCGCCATGATAGCCACGACGTTGTCGCGTTTTTGGCTGATATCATTCAGCACAGCGATAAAATGGGTAATGTTACGCATGTTGCGGTGGATAAGGCTAAAATTGCCAGTGAGCAAATGCAGCACTTAACAACACAATTAATTGCTATAGCCACTTTATTAGAGTCTTTTGGCTCCACGATCGCTGGTTTACAAAAAAATGCCGAAAATGTGCGTCAAATCTTAGTGATGGTTGAAAGTTTTTCTGATCAAACCAATTTATTGGCGTTAAATGCCGCTATTGAAGCAGCGCGAGCGGGTGATGCCGGCAGAGGCTTTGCGGTTGTTGCCGATGAAGTGCGTACGCTTGCAGCCAAGGTTAATGAAGCCACCAAGCAAATTTCAGGCTTTCTAAATGATATGGAACGCTTAGTTAATGAAACGAAACAAGAATCAGACAGTTTAACGGGCCAAGCACAACATGCTAGAACGCAAGTTAGCCAAACTACAGATGAATTCTCGCAATTACAGCAAGCGCTCTTAATCGCACGTGGCGACGTGCAAAATATTAACTCAAGCGTGTCCAAGCTTGAGCATAAATATCAGGACACTCAAGTCAATTTAACAGCAATTGAACAGATGACTAACCAAGCTTATCAGCAAATGGCCGCCATTGATGAAGCCGCACGCAGCTTGCTTGCCGGCACGGCCGCCACACAGACACAATTACAACGTTTTGCTAAACAAGCCGCTTCTGGGTAAGCTAGATGCTTGGTTGCAGTTACAGGAGTTTGGCTCTGAGCACACTATGCCGTATTTTCGCCCTTTAAAGAACAAGCAAAAACTATTGAGTTTACTACTCTTACTGGTTTTCAGTAGTGGTGCAATTGTACTGGTGGAGTATTTTCATCATAGTTTTCTTTACCGAGAGCAACAGCAGCAACAACATCATTTAACGCAGGAATTGGCACTCGTCAGAGCGAATATTGAGTCAGAACTTTATGCCAATGTATTTTTAGCAGACAGCTTAGCAACCCTTATCACTGTTAATCCTCAATCGGGTCCAACTGAATGGCAAAAACTCAGCGAAACCCTTTTTTTAAAAGCGACAAGTTTACGCAATATAGCTGTAGCGCCAAATAATGTAGTGCGTTTTGTCTATCCGTTATCTGGTAATGAAGCCGTATTGGGGTTAGATTATCAACAATTACCTGAGCAATTCCTTACCATTGAGCACGCTAGACATACCCAAGAGATCTTTATTGCAGGCCCACAAGCCTTAGTTCAAGGCGGCAACGCGATTATTGCGAGAGTGCCCGTATTTATTGATCCACCTCATAATCAGCAGTATTGGGGGATCTGCAGTTTGGTGGTTGATGTTGATAAGTTATTTCATTTAGCTGGCGTATTTGCACTCTCTCAAGAAGTCGAACTGGCCATTCGAGGGAAGAATGGTACAGGTGCCACTGGCGAGGTTTTCTTTGGTAATCCCGCGGTATTTAACAACGCATTTGCCACCGAGACCATTCGCTTACAGAGTGGTAGCTGGTTATTAGCCATTGCCGAAAAGCCAAACCTCACTTTTGCTGATCTTAGCTCCGCTAGCACCCTGTTTAGAGTGGTTGGCTATACGTTAAGTACCCTGTTGTTACTGGTGCTTATTGGGCTATTTTACGGCTACCAGCTAGCACGGTTTAACGCACTCCAAGATCCTCTTACTTTATTACCCAATCGTCGATTTGCTATGCAACATTTAGCAAAATTAATCACCCGCCATACTGAGTTCAGTATTTTGAATTTAGATGTTGATAACTTTAAACAGGTAAATGATCTTTACGGCCACGCGATTGGCGATGCGTTATTGCAACATATTGCCGTTACCTTAACACGGCATTTTCGCACGCAAGGTACCCTATGCCGTTTATCAGGAGATGAGTTTCTGGTAATTTTACCTCACGCATCAGAAACCGAATCATTGCAATTACTGGTGCGTGAGATACACACGACGTTACTCAATCATCCTTTGCAGATTAATCAAATCACTATAGCCATAACACTGAGTATTGGCTGTGCCCGTTTCCCTGTAGATGCAGATGATTTACAAGCGCTACTGCATCATGCAGATATTGCGATGTATCAACAAAAAACACTTTATCGACAGCTTTCGTCCTAATTTTATCCTCGATTAAACGGTGTCTTGTGCAGAAAACTGCTAATGTTAATACTACCGAGCCACAATTTTAATAGGGTGAATTATGATTAGGTTTTCTACACCAAATGGTCGTGCATTAAGTTATTTACCCTCACATGGCCACTTAATGCTAGAGCTTATGGGTTGTATCGCGTCTAGCGCAGCAGGATCGAGTATCCAATCGCTAAGTAAATTAACAGGTGTTATCCCAGTAGATGCCTTGGCTGCCGCCCATTCTGCTTTGACGGCAAAAAGTCAGGATTTAGACACAAAACTCGCATTAGCAAAAGAACAAAAAAAACTCGCCGCCAGCGCTGCGGCATTAATACACGAAACGCAAGACGATAATAAAGAGCAGGCAGAGGAAGAAAGCCCGCGCATTTCAAGCCGTGCCTATCCATTATTAATGTTGTTAGCTGCGGCATTAAGAGAAGAGCAACCAGTAGTGTGGGAATTGCAATAGTGTTGATAACACAGAGAGCAACCGACTGAACTACCGCTTAGTTAAAAAGCAAAAAACCAGCACTAGGCTGGCTTAAAGTGGCGGAGCGGACGGGACTCGAACCCGCGACCCCCGGCGTGACAGGCCGGCTAAGCTTTTAACAGAGAGCAACCGACTGAACTACCGCTTAGTTAAAAAGCAAAAAACCAGCACTAGGCTGGCTTAAAGTGGCGGAGCGGACGGGACTCGAACCCGCGACCCCCGGCGTGACAGGCCGGTATTCTAACCGACTGAACTACCGCTCCGCGCTGGAGTGAGCTTTCGCTCATTTGGCATAACTCGCTTACTGATATGGCGGAGCGGACGGGACTCGAACCCGCGACCCCCGGCGTGACAGGCCGGTATTCTAACCGACTGAACTACCGCTCCGGATCAGGAAGCTAATTTGATGCAAGTGGCGGAGCGGACGGGACTCGAACCCGCGACCCCCGGCGTGACAGGCCGGTATTCTAACCGACTGAACTACCGCTCCGGTGTGCATCAAAAATTTGGCGGAGCGGACGGGACTCGAACCCGCGACCCCCGGCGTGACAGGCCGGTATTCTAACCGACTGAACTACCGCTCCGAACCAAGCATCAGACAATTTCAATTGGGTATCGTCTGGTGCGGCGGGAATGATACGGATTAGGCTAAAGCCCGTCAACACCTTTTTTTAGCCTTTTGCCTATTCCTTAATCATCCGGTAATGAAAGGTCTAAAATGTCATCTGAATCGGTGTTTTTTTGCGCTTTCTTCGGTTCGGTTTTATCTTGCGGGTTGCTTGCAGGTATCTCTTCCGGCGTTTTTTTCTTACGCCAAAAAAGCAATGCGGCAAAACCACGTCCTGTAAATACCAGCCAAATTGCCATCCCGCCCGTCAATAAAATAATCAGATTAACACCAATAACCCATCGCCACGGAAAGGTTAACGCTTCAGGTTCATCTGCGGCAACAGGCTCTGCACTAGGTTCAACAATAACCGGCTCAGGTAACGCAGGGGCTTCTTGAGCTTGTACCGTTACCAGAAAACGCTCTTCAGGTAAATTTAACACAAACTCCCTACCATCTAGCATTTGACCAAACACCGCCACATTTAAGATATAACTGCCCGGCCCACGATTTTCCATCGCAACCTCTCTACTCTGGCTGGGTTCAGTTAACGCAAAAGGCTGCATATCACCATCGGGGTAACGTATTTGCCCTTGAAACAATAAAGACGCAGGATCAACTAACTCAGAAACAGGCTCAAATAAAACGCGGTGATGTTGCGGCTGCCCCTCTGGCGTAGTCGTGCCAGCTTCAATCTTTAACGCTACAGGTGCGGGTGCAATGATAACAGGCGCTTGTTCTATTTCACGGCTGTATAAAGGCGTTGTAACACTATACTTAGGTGTCCACTCCCCCGCGCCAAAAGCGAGGTTAATTTCACCGGTAAAAATACCATCCCGAGCGCTAGCATCATAACCACGACCATCATCTCTAAAGGTCGCTACATCAACAATGCCCCGGCCAAAATTATCGTATTCTTTATTATTTGTACTGACAAAATGAACTTGTAAATTAAGAATATCTTTAAATTCTCTTACATCAACCGTACGTTCGCCATCCATCAATCTTGCAGTCAATTTAAACGTTTCGCCTACCATCAACGGTTCAGGAAGCACATCAACTTTCAGCTCAACATCGGTAAGCACTAAGATTTTGCTATCGGGTAAGATCCGACCTATGGCTTGCCACGGTCCAGGCATAGGATTACTAATTTCGATTAAATCGTAGGTCGCGGCGTCATGCCAGCGCATGCCATTATCTTTTGCTGTGTTATAAAAGACTTTACTGCCATCCGGCCGAACCAAAACGATCGAGGCCGTGCCACGTCGCCGAAATAACACCATGGTAATGCTTTCAATACCATCATCGATGCGGAAACGATTATCTAAAAGGGGAATTTGATTACCTAGCGGTAAGTCAGCGAGCATGTTTAAACCGGCTTGCGCGGTCTGTTCATCCATTTCCTGTGTTTGTTGCGGTTGTTGTGTCTGAGCCAGACTTACGGCACTTAAACACCACAGCAACAGCACAAGGCTTAATTTCGCCATAAACAACTGCCTCCTTTTTTCTGAACTAAATCAAGCCGTCCTTCATGTGCAGCCAGTTCATCCACGTTGGCTTTAATCACCTTAAGCTTACCATTGCGAGCAATGGTTAAGGTATTGACAACATCATGCTGTGCAGTGTGCTCTTCTGCCGCTAGATTGAGGCTGCCCTGCCCGCCGGTCATTAGCAAATACACATCAGCCAAAATCTCAGCGTCAAGTAACGCGCCATGCAAGGTTCGATGACTGTTATTGATATCATAACGACGGCATAAGGCATCGAGATTATTTTTTTGCCCTGGATGAAGTTCTCTGGCTAGCTTTAAGGTATCGACAATCGCGCAATAGTCGGCTACAGGTGGCAAAGTGGGTTTTAGTAAAGAAAACTCGTGATCAATAAATCCCACATCGAAAGCCGCATTGTGGATAACCAGCTCAGCACCTTGAATATAATCAAAAAAGCTTTGTGCTATGTCACGAAACTTCGGCTCGTGCCGCAAACGTTCATTTGTTATACCGTGAACCGCGATAGCCTCAGCTTCAATCTCGCGTTCAGGATTGATATAAACATGAAAATTATGGCCGGTAAAACGTCTATTGATGAGTTCAACACAACCAATTTCAATAATGCGATGGCCCTCTTTGGGGTTGATACCGGTTGTTTCAGTATCCAGAATAATTTGTCGTTTTAACATGGCTCAGTTGGCATTTATCTGCAATTGAGGTTGATTATATACCCAAACAACCGCAATATGCAGATTTTAGCAAAGCATCCTAAAGCAGCTAATTTGCTCAGGGTTGCGTAAGTGCTGATAGAGGTAAACAAAAGCTGTATGCAGAAAAGTATTGCTATTTTTACGGATGGCTCGTGCTTGGGTAATCCTGGGCCAGGGGGATACGGTACGATTTTGTTATTTAAACAACATCGCAAAGAACTCAGTGGTGGTTTTCGGCTAACCACGAACAACCGTATGGAGTTATTGGCAGCGATTGTGGGATTAGAGGCATTAAAAGACCCATGCAGTGTTGAGCTTACCACTGATAGTCAATATGTACGGCTTGGTATTACCCAATGGCTGGCAGGTTGGAAACGTAATCAATGGCGTACTAGTCAGAAACAACCGGTTAAAAATCAGGACTTGTGGCAACGCCTAGACCGCGCATGCCAACAACATACCGTTAACTGGCATTGGGTAAAAGCGCATAATGGCCACCCTGAAAATGAGCGTTGTGATCAGCTAGCGAGAGCGGCAGCCACGAACGAAGCTACCGCCATAGATGAGATATTTGAGCAAAATAACGCTTTACTTGGCGGCTAACATCTTTTCAAGTTCAGCAAGAAATTTCGGATCATCCGGGCTGGTGCGGCTACCAAAATGCACCACCTGTTGCTCATCCCGACTTACAATGTATTTATTAAAGTTCCATGATGGACTTTCGCCCGTTTTCGCAATTAACGCTTTGAAAACTGGATTCGCTGTGTCGCCTCGAACACTGGTAGTAGAAAACATTGGGAACTCGACACCGTAAGTTAGATAACAAACTTCGGCAGTTTTCTCTTCGTCATTATGTTCCTGACGAAAATCATTCGATGGAAAACCTAATACCACTAAACCTTGATCTTTATATTGCTGATAAAGCGCTTCTAACGCTTCAAATTGAGGCGTAAAACCACACTTACTGGCAGTATTAACAACAATCAGCGTTTTACCCTTGAATTGCTCGCACAAATCAACACTTTCGCGGGTTTTTAATTGTTGCACCGAGTGACCTAGAATATCACCGCACTGTGCAGCCTCAGCGGGCGCTGCCCAAGCTAAAGCCCCTAACATGGCCACCGCTAACATTGTTTTCATTCTTATCTCCGTTAATCAGAATACACAAGTTGTTAGTATACGCCTTAGACAACGAGTTGGATTCTTATTTATATATGAATCGTATTGCTCATCGTTAGCATAAAAAGAATTCACTGTTTTTAACCTGAGAAACTCGGTAAATAGTCAGAAAAATTGATGAGGCTTATTTAATGACATCTTTACCGCCTATAGAACCAGAGTTAGATGATATTGTGGATGATCCAGAACTTGAAAAAAATTTAAATAAAAAAGATGTTAAATCGCGTCAAAAATTGGAAGCGCGCAAACGTATTGATGAGTTATTAGAGCAGAAGCGCTTGCGACAATTACTCGATGATTGGGATCTCAATGACGATGCTTAGATAACACATGCAAAAACTGCATTGCCCACATCTAGCGAAATATATTAAGGCCGTACCCCAAAACAGCAGCTACGGCCTATAAACACCAATAAACAAAAACTAAACTAACGGGACAAAAATTCAGCGCGAGTGCGTGCATCATCTTTAAAACAGCCGCCTAGTGCTGTAGTTTGTGTTTTGGAATTAACATCCATTACGCCACGCGATTTTACGCAATAATGAATAGCATCCATAGTCACCGCAACGTTATCAGTATCTAACAGTGTTTGAAGTGCGACCAATATCTGCTGCGTCAAACGCTCTTGTACTTGGGGGCGCTGTGCGAAAAAACGTACTATGCGATTAATTTTTGATAACCCAATGATACGATCTTTAGGAATATAGGCGACAGTAGCACTGCCATCTATCGTCACAAAATGATGTTCACACGTACTGGTAAAGCTAATATCCTTAACTTTGACCATTTCACTTACTTGCATTTTATTTTCAATAACGGCTATTTTCGGAAAAGTGGTATAGTCTAAGCCGCTAAACACCTCGTCTACATACATTTTGGCAATACGATGAGGCGTTTCACGTAAACTGTCGTCGTTCAAATCCAGCCCTAACGTATTAACAATGTCTGTCATCAATTGACTGATTTTTTCATACTTTTCGTTACGAGATAATCCATTGTCGCGCATGGGTGTTTCAAGACCTTTAGCTTCCAACACACTGCGCACTAATATCGCTTCTTTTGATAACATAATGCTTCCAAAACCTGATAAGGATACGGCATATACGCTTTGCTTTACCAAGCAGTTTAGCGACCGTGTAACATAATTGTATTTTACACCCATAAATAGCGAAAGCCCAGCAAGGCTGGGCTTTCCTTATTGCACTAAACGTCGTTTTACTGAACCAAGGCTAATGCTTCTAACAATTCTCGCGGTTCCACTTCTGGGCCATTTAGCGATTCATCCCAGTTAGTTCCAATTAACACGCCATCATCGTACATTTCTTTTAACCAGCCTTCGCAAAACACATCAAGTGGGATCGCCTCAGGTTTATAATCAGCCCACTCGTCTGAACAATGTGCCTGTGCGTCGGCTTTATTTGACCAAAACGGCATCACATCCGTTTCTTCAAACTCAACCGATTCAACAACCAGTAAATCCTCGCCATCAGCCAGGGTCCAAACCACGCCTTGGGTTTTAGCTTCTTCAATAAAACGTTGGAAACTCGGATCGTGTGCAAACTCAGCCATAATAAACCTGCTAAAAAATTAGTTATCGACGACTATTAAAACAGAGATCGGCTAGCAAAAGCCAACTTTATTCAGTAAGTATGGCATTCACTTTCCCCCTTGGCGAAAAATAACGTACAATTTGTGCTGGTCTGATAGCCCTTAACGGACGGTAGCATAAGAATGGCACAATATATTTACTCTATGTATCGGGTATCGAAAGTCGTTCCCCCGAAACGTACAATTTTAAAAGATATTTCACTCTCCTTTTTTCCAGGCGCGAAAATTGGTGTCTTGGGCTTAAACGGCTCAGGTAAATCAACATTGCTGCGTATTATGGCAGGCGTTGATAAAGAGTTTGAAGGTGAAGCTCGGCCCCTTGCTGGCACTAAAATTGGTTATTTACCGCAAGAACCCCAATTAGATCCTACTAAAACCGTACGTGATATTGTGGAAGAAGCCGTAGCCGACGTAAAAAACGCCTTTACACGCTTAGATGAAGTTTATGCCGCCTACGCCGATGAAAATGCAGATTTTGACGCTCTTGCACGCGAACAAGGCGAACTGGAAGCATTAATCCAAGCAAAAGACGGTCATAATCTTGAGAACACCTTAGAACGTGCCGCAGATGCGCTTCGCCTTCCCCAATGGGATGCCAAAATTGAGTATTTATCGGGGGGGGAGCGCCGTCGCGTTGCTATTTGTCGATTGTTACTTGAACGCCCTGACATGTTGTTACTCGACGAACCGACCAACCACTTAGATGCGGAATCGGTAGCGTGGTTAGAACGTTTCTTACATGACTATCCCGGCACCGTAGTAGCGATAACTCACGATAGATACTTCTTAGATAACGTAGCAGGTTGGATTTTAGAACTAGACCGCGGCGAAGGTATTCCTTGGGAAGGCAATTACTCTTCTTGGTTAGAGCAAAAAGATGCGCGTTTACAACAAGAAGAAAAAACCGAAAATGCTCGCCAGCGCTCAATTAAACAAGAATTGGAATGGGTAAGAACGAACCCGAAAGGTCGGCATGCAAAAAGTAAAGCGCGGATGGCACGCTTTGAAGAGCTGCAAAGTCAAGAATTCCAAAAACGCAATGAGACTAATGAGCTGTTTATTCCACCAGGTCCTCGTTTAGGCGACAAAGTGCTGGATGTGAAAAACCTGTGCAAGTCTTTTGGCGATCGCGTGTTAATTGATGATCTCAGTTTCAGTATTCCCAAAGGTGCAATTGTCGGCATCATCGGTCCCAACGGTGCAGGTAAATCTACGCTCTTTAAAATGATCACGGGCAGTGAGCAAGCCAACAGTGGCAGCATCGACGTGGGTGAAACCGTTCACGTTGCCAGCGTTGAGCAATTCCGAGACAGCATGAACCCAAAAAATACCGTATGGCAAGAAATTTCAAACGGCCAAGATATGCTACAAATTGGCAGTTTTCAAATTCCAAGCCGGGCTTATGTCGGTCGTTTTAACTTTAAAGGGAATGATCAGCAGAAATTTATCGGCGAATTATCAGGCGGTGAACGTAACAGAGTGCATCTTGCGGCGTTGTTAAAAGCCGGTGGTAATATGCTACTGCTAGATGAACCCACTAACGATCTTGACGTTGAAACCTTGCGCGCCCTTGAAAATGCGATACTCGATTTCCCTGGCTGTGCCATGGTAATTTCGCACGATCGCTGGTTTTTAGATCGGATCGCCACACATATCCTTGATTATCGTGATGAAGGCAAAATCAACTTCTTCGAAGGTAATTATTCTGATTATGAAGCGTGGATTAAATTGACTTACGGCGCAGCGGCCTTAGAACCACATCGCATTAAATACAAAAAAATCTAACGTGTTATTGCGATGACGCTCGTGGTTCCCTAACGACATCATGACAACGCCTGCTCTGTGCAGGCGTTTTTGTAGGCGGCTAAGTAAAGGGTTTAACGGTCTTTTTGCTGCTTGCAAATTGCTTAAAAACTGCTAAAGTAAGTGAGAATTATTATCATCTAAAAGGCTTTTTTATGAGAACACTTTATTACATCGTATTTTTTGGCATGCTGTCGATGACTAGCCAAGCAAGCTTTGCTAACGAACGCCCCGCACATTTTAAAGGTGAATCAATAAGTAATACGCAACAAGCCATCGCGAGTTTTAACACAGCAAACACCCAACTAGCCAAACTGCTGGCTGGCGAATTGAATCCGACAACCATTACTGAAATACACGAACTCACTTATACACTGGAAAACGCTTTAGCCTTGCTCCCCGCTGCAGATGAGACCCTTAAAGCCGTTTTAGAAGAGGTACACTTAGGCTCTGAAGTCATGGACGCAACACGTGTGCGTGATAATGGTCAGCTTTATCTACAGTTGGCCAAAAAAATACAAAACTAATTCTGCTATATCAGCCCAGTTATCTGGCTGGGCTGACCTGTTCTGCGCTAAAATCGTTTCACATTCACGCAAATCTGATCCCCAGTTATGACCTATTGGCAGCTCATCGCATGGCTTTGTAGCATTATTGTCTTATTGCGTTTTTATCCCAACGAATTCTTACCGCGCTTGCTCAAGGTGCCTGGATATCAACATCTGGTGTTTGCATCAGCCGTGTTTCTCACGTTACTTTGGTCAGTTAGAGCTGGTATTGTGCCGGGGTTAGAGTTGTTTTTCCTGGGAATCACCACGCTCGTTCTGTGTCATGGTTGGCGTATTGCAACATGGATCTGTTGTATCCCACTTTGCATGCTTCTGTTTTTTGGAACAGTACCGTTAGCAGAGGCTGGCGCATTTGCCCTTACGACGTTTATCTTACCAGGCCTGTTTAGCTATGCGATATTTAATTGGTCATACCATTATTTAAGTCGTCATTTATTTGTTTATATTTTTGTAGCAGGTTTTATTAATGCCGCCCTAACCATTATGCTAAAAATTCTACTAACGTCAGGTTGGTTTTTGCTTCAAGACAGCCATAGTTGGCATACGATTTATCATAACTACACGCAATTGGCGCTTTTGATTTGGTTTGGCGAAGCGCTATTAAACGGGATGGCGATTACTTTGATGGCGGTTTATCGCCCTGAATGGCTGCGCACTTTTTATGATAATGAATATTTATCACCCGAACGCTAACCCGAGTTGACTAAAGATAATTTAAATACTAAAAAATAGTAAA
>Ga0209812_10002043_pt1 | contig 12664 bp, 9 predicted proteins | sample JI71714BDNA_FD_187502 | JGI IMG/M metagenome (GOLD analysis project Ga0209812, IMG submission 187502) | Wastewater effluent complex algal communities from Wisconsin, to seasonally profile nutrient transformation and Carbon sequestration -... | ecosystem: Engineered > WWTP > Effluent > Algae...
CTTAACTTCAGTTAATCTATTGGTTAGCAAGAGTTCTACATCTGCTGCCCCTGGACTAAAAGGACCTACTTCAAAACTCTGTACAAGCAAATCTTTAAGGATAACATTTATTTTTATTGATTGACCAAGTGGTATTCTACCGCATACTTTTCCTTCATTATCTGTAGTCTCAAATCCCATAGGGAAGACATTGTTTACTAAAAAATCTAAGTTTAATCCAGAAATCAAATCACCATCTGAAGATTTAACCGTAAAGCAAATTTCTTCAAACTCAAATGGCAAATCTAAATTCCAAAATGAAAAATGTCCTACTTCAGCGACTACATATTGGCCATTTAAGATTGCTTCGCCTTCTTGACCCCATAGACCTGTATCTTCATTTAAACTCCACAGTGGAATCGTGTTTTCAAGCTTATCTATTTGTATATCAGCTATTGGAAATGAAAGAGTGGCTTTATCGCCTTGCCTTATCTTTAGAACTTCGCCTGATTCAGAGAATAATTCAATTCTGTACATTCCCATAGAAGCCAATGTTATGATTTCATTTTCAGTATTTAAGGCAAGCATGTTTCCAGGCGCTTCTAATAAAAAATCTTTTTCATCTGGATCAAAATAATTGGATTGCACTATGACATTCCCTTGATAAGTGCTACCATTTGGAAGGATGAGTGCATCAGGTAGTTTCAGTTTTCCACGTCCATTTATCCAATCTTCGCTACCAGTAGCGATGGTATTGGTCTGAGTGATAGGGACCATTTTGATATACTTAATGCTATTTGAATTATCCTTGCCATTAAGTAACTTTATTTGTTTATGATAAGTGGATGCAAGTACGGTAGTGTATATACCTGTAGCAGGTACTGAAATGTTTTTAACAATGATGAACCCATTTTGATCAGACGTGTAATTATTTCCAATACCTTGCATCATCAATGCAGCATTTGGTATTCCATTGTTTTTTTCATCAATGATTTGAATAATGAATGACACGTTTTCAGCATTTTCTAATACATCCTGACCTCCAATAGGTGTGATGTCATCTTTCCTACAACTTATAATAAGGCAGCACAAAAACAGCAAACTATATAAGAATATCTTGTTCATTTTATTTGATTTTTAATACCCAAATAGGCGTGATTAATAAAAGTGTTCTTAGACATGTCTGATATTAATACACACACTATTCAAATAATGATACAGTAACGCAAAAATTAATTTAAAAAGCATTTTATTTTCTGTTTTTCTGAATTATTAAAAAAATATTTTACATTTGCTTCAGAATTATGTGAATAAGACAACCTACACAGGATATTCCAATAACATAATACTATTTTTGTAAAACTAATTTCAATTTAAAAACCTTTTAAAACTTGTACTCATGGCAACTTATTACACGCCTTCTGGAAAATCAGGACCTTTGTCATACCTTTATCTTATAGCAGTATCGTTTTTACTCATCCCCATCGTAGGACTTTTATATGCTTATGCCATTTGGCACATGCCTTTTATTTATGTCAACTTTTTACTTTCAGCAGGTTTCGGTTTTGTGATAGGCTTTTTGGTAAATAAAATTGTTGTTAGATATGGCAAGGTAAGAAGTACAGTCATGGCGATTTTATTTAGTGTGATAGGTGCTATATGCGGTCTTTATTTTTCTTGGGTCTCCTGGATAGATCTTGTGATCAATGCTGCTAGTGATGGTGGAACTAGTACGGCAGGTATAATAGTCAGTAATGTGGATGGTAATCATTTGCTAAATCTAGCAACTAATCCAAGTATGCTTTTTTCACTTATAGGAAGTATAAATGAAGTAGGAACTTGGGGATTTAAAAGCACAACCATAAGTGGTGGTTTTTTAACAGTCATATGGGTTTTAGAATTTCTTATAGTTTTGATCGTCTCTATATTAGTAGGCAGCAGTTCTGCTTCTGAACCATTCTGTGAAAGTACGAATCAATGGTTTGCAAAAAAAATCATCTCACCTCTTAACTATGTTTATGACACACAAACTTTTGTGACTACCATGGAAGACAATAACCAAGCATCAATTGATCAGTTACATACAAATCATAATGCATCTAATGAGAATCATAGTGTTTTTACATTATATGCATCAGATCAAGGTGAGAGATACCTAAGTGTGACCAACAAAACTGTTCAAGTAGGTGATGATGGAAAAGTGACCTTTGATGATGTCGTCATACTTAAGGCACTTGCTGTAAACAAAGAAATATATGACCAATTATTAGCAAAAGCCTAGTATATTTGTGGTATCATTTTTTATATTCAACTGAGCTTTTCAAAGGTAAAATGTAGAATATCTTAATATTCTTCCAGATAAAAAGAAAGTAAAATATCATATTTTGTACCATACACTAAAATCCTTTTTAATCCGCTATTTTCCTAGCTTAATAACTAGATTTGAATTTTCAATTAGAAGAATTGTAGCGCTTTTTTACAGAGGAAATAAAGTGTATTGCAATGTTTGTGACCACCACTTCAGTCAGTTTATTCATCACGATACAGGAGATTTGATATGTCCTGCATGTGGGAGTTTAGGTAGACATCGTAGACTTTGGTCTGTTCTGAATGACAGAGTTTTGCCCAAGAAAAAAGCATCAATATTACATTTCTCTCCATCCAAGATTATTCAGAAAAAAATCAAAAGTTCACACCCAAATTATGTCACTACAGATTATGACGGCAAGTTGAAGGCTGATAAATCGTACGACATTACTAATATTGCCGCACCTAGCCAGTCTTTCGATTTTATCATATGTTACCACGTACTAGAACATATCATCGAAGACTCAAAAGCTATGTCGGAACTTTTCCGTATTCTAAAAAATGATGGCCTTCTTATCGTGCAAACGCCCTTTAAAGATGGTGAAATATATGAAGATACATCCATCATTACGCCTGAAGAAAGACTAAAACATTTCGGTCAGGCTGATCATGTAAGGATATATTCAGTACAAGGTCTACAAACTAGGCTAGCACAACAAGGATTTTCAGTGGAAGAATTGTATTTTGAAGAAAAGGAAGGAAACTTAATGGGATTAAAATTAAAAGAAACTATATTGTTGTGTCGAAAATAGCGCTCGCCCATAATTTTGTGTTTGAGAAAAATCCAAAATAATTTCTCGGGACGTTGTTATTTGATTGTGATTTTCAAAATAAATGATAAGCTGATTGTAATTGATTGCAGCACTTATATATCCATTTAGATCAGATATTAAACGACACAAAAACTACATGATGACCTGTACTACCTTTGCTATAAATAAAATAGCAAATCATGAAAATCAAAATTTTAGTTGTTAGCATATTGCTAACTTTTGTAGGAATCAAATCGAATGCCCAATGTGGCGTAGTATCAAACCTTACACATAACTTTTCGAGTGGTGTAAATTCTTTCAGTTGGAACAGTGTGCCTTTGGCTGTAGATTATCAGTTAGAGATCATTGAATCTGGTGCATATGCAGCCATTGAATTGCTAACGGTAACTACGGATACAAGCTTTGTCACTCCTGGTGGATTGTTAAGTGCATCTTATGATTGGAGAATTATCTCAACCTGTCAAAATGGCGATCAGGATACTTCTGCATTTAGTACATTTACCATCCCATGTCCTGAACCAAGTGGATTAATTGAGACAAATATTACACAAACAAGTACTACACTTCATTGGTTGAATCCATATTTTAATGATCCAATGTATGGTAATTCAGTAATCCTTGCATATAGACCTGTTGGCGGCGTATGGATTAATCTATCCACGAGTGTTTCAGGAAATAGTTGGGTTTTGAATAATTTATCACCAAATACAACTTATGAATGGTGTGTAAACCTAAATTGTGCGTATTATGATAGTAACCCTGTGATATCTACTTTTACAACATTAGGCCAATCTTGTCCAAATATAATATCACAATCTGCTATTAATGTTACCAATACCACAGCGCAACTTTCATGGTCGAATATGGGAGGATCGGGTGCAATAGGTTATATACTTCAATATAAATTAAATACTAATAATATATGGACAACCATTACTATTGGGACTAACACCAGTGTATATACATGTAATAGTTTGACACCTAATAGTACCTTTCAATTTAGAGTGGCGACTCTTTGTGCAGGTGGTAGTATGAGTAATTATTCATCACCGTCAACATTCCAAACAAATTGTGTAAATTTAAATAATAATATAGAGCATATACGCTTAGTACAGATTAAAGATAAAATAAGAGTCTCAACTGCCGAACCAAATGGTTATAGTATGTGGAACGATGCACCTACACTCATCGCCGGCAGTAGTTATACATTCAAAATCGCTGGTGGAGGACAGATCAATAATGGAAATAGACAAGATGTAGCCTTATTTATAGATTTAAACCAAAACAATATTTTTGAACAAAGTGAAAGAGTGGCAGGTGTAGGTATGTTACATAATACGAATGCAAAATCATTTTCTTTTACAGTTCCTGCCAATACTATGATAGGAACAACTAGAGCTAGGGTAGTTATGCTAAAGCAAAATCAAGGTAATATGGTAGCTTGTCCATCGCCTGGATCTCGCGGAGAAATTGAAGACTACGAAGTCAATATTTTGCCAGCACCATCTTCTTTGATTGAAAATACGATCAATGCCACACAATCAATTACTACGGAAACAGAAAGTCGAGAAAAAATAAAAAATATACTAATTTATCCCAATCCTACTGATGACTATATCTATATACAAGGATTAAATTTGATTTCTGTCGAAATTTTTAACAGTCAAGGTCAATTCCTGTATTCAAAAAACCATACAGGAAAAGATGAATTTATTGAATTTGATGTCAATCAATTACAGAAGGGAATTCTTATCATCAAAACTATGGATGTATTTGGCAACAAAGGTGTGTCTAAGCATATAAAAAATTAAAAACTTAAATCCTTAAAGATTTAACTTTCCTTATGCATAAGAATATTTATTACGAATCTTAAATGAAGTCTGGCTCGGCCAACCTTGTATATCAAAGAAATGCAACGCCTTACGAAACTTAAGTGCTAATTTATAACAAGTTAACTTCTTTTTATGAATACTAATATATAAACCATTTTTAATAAACACTTTTTAAATTCATTAATCTTTAAAAATAATTTTTATGTCTAAACTCTCAATTTTAATTTTTACTAGTGTATTATTATTTTCTTCTTGTGTAAAAGATGACGAATCATCATCAGACAATTCAAGTTCATCCATTTTTCAATGCAAAATTGATGGTACTGACTATAAAATCACAGGTGATAATAATACCTACGCAAAACAAACAGGTAGTGATTTATTTGTGATTTACGGTAGTGAAGATGCGACAAAAGCAAACTTCAGAAATGTTTATATAAGCTTACCTAAAGTTCCTTCAGTTGGCAAATACGATATTAATACAAATGATATTGGGTCTGGAAGTTTCTTTCAAAGTGCAAAGTTGTATAATTCTGCTTTTCCAGGCGGCTCTGGTAAGCTAGAAATAACTGAGAAAACCGAAACTAGGGTCAAAGGAACTTTTAACTTTATAGGGACTACTACGACTTCTGAACAAAAAAATATTACCGAAGGTAGCTTTGACGTAGCTATTAAGCAATAGATGTGTGTCCGTAGCCTTTTAAGTAGGGTCGCAAAATGCAAAAATTGCGACCCTATTGTTTTGATACTGATTTGAATTATAGTAAAAAAACATGCAAAATTCTTCTAATGGAATTATAAATCATTAATTTGTATTTCTATCATAAAGAAATCAAAAAATAGAAGATTCATTTATTAGGTTACTTTAAATTACCTATCCCATTTAAGCCTATCTTATTCAAATTAATAAAATCATATTCAACTTTGGCTGCTATTGGAAAACAAAGAAATTACCTTTCTAAATACTCTACCACTTGATCTTTTTTACGCTGAGAAACTGGGATTTGAGAACCATCTTCCATAATTAAAACTCCACCATCAGACCTTTCAAATTTAGCAATAAGGTTTGTATTTACTAAGAAAGAATGATGGCATCTTAAAAAATTATGGTTAACTAATAGTAATTCATATTCCTTGAGATTTTTTGAAATGATTAGAGGGTTATTATTTACAAGATAAAATTTTGTGTACGGACCATCAGCTTGACAATAAATAATGTCTTTTATTTTAATAAAATACGTTCCATTTGCATCCTTTAACGCTATTTTTTGATCACCATTTTTCACATTAGATTTACCCATTTGTGCAAGTAGAATTTCTATGTTTTCACTCATGGATTTATGTTTAATATTCTCAACTGCCTTAGATAGTGTTTTTTGTAATGCCAAAGGACTAATAGGTTTCATAAGATAATTAAGGGCACTGAATTCGAATGCTTGTATTGCGTATTGATTATGGGCTGTTGTAAATATCAATTGAAAATGATGTTGTTCTATGGCTGTTAAAAGATCAAATCCTGATCCATCTCCCATTTCAATGTCTAGGAATAAAATTTCTGGTTTATGGTCCTCTATTTTCTGAATACCATCCTGAACACCTGTAGCTTCATAAATGATCACGTCATCACCAGAAAAATGTTGTATAAGTTTGACCAAAGACTTTCGTATAGGGTCTTCGTTGTCCACTACTAATATTTTAGTCTTCATAAATAAGGGGTAGGTTTATGTTTACAGTTACACCATCTATTTTGTTATTTTCAATACTGAATGATGCTCTGCTTTTTAATTTTAAATTTAGCAGGTAAATTCTATCTCTTATGATTTGTGAGGCTCTACTGACATGAGGTTTTCCTTGTGGTGCATTATAATTGAGACCATGTCCATCATCAATAACTGTAATGATAACATTTTCATTTTCTTTTTTAAAATCAATACTAAGATATCCCATTTTTTGGATATTGGCAAAACCATGTTCTACCGAATTTTCTATAAAAGGCTGAACAATCATGGAAGGAATTAAAAGATTATTTTCATCTAGGTTATTGTCGATGAATATTTTGAAATCAAACTTTTCTGGAAATCTCAATTGTTGTAATTCTAGATATTCTCTTAAAAATGATTCTTCTTGGCGAATGGTGACATATTCTCTGTAAGTATTTTCTAAAGTTTCGCGCATGATATGAGAGAACTTTGAAAGATTTTCTGCAAGTAGGATGGCATCTGTTTCATTGATAGCAAAACTCTGAAGTGAAGCTAAAGCATTAAAAAAGAAATGAGGATTCATTCTTGCACGATTCAATCTTTGTTCCGTTTCCAAAATGATTTGTTTTTGTTTTAATTGTTTATTTCTTGACCAAAAGAAAAAACCCATGCCCAAACATCCTAACATAATCATTCCCAGCCAAAGTAGTTTTCTTTCATTACTCAGAGTTAATATGGTCTTTTCACTTTTTTCTTTGAGATATTTCTGCTCTAATTCATTAATTATTTTTGTTCTTTTTTCATTATTTAATTTATCTCTTAGAACGTCATATTCCTTTAAAGCATTTAAAGCTTTGACTTTATCACCAGCGGCTTCATATATTTCAGCACCTGTTTTTAAGAAGTTAGCTAAGAAACTTGGTTGAGAATATTTACGGGCGAAATAGATGGCAGAGTCTTGGTGTAGGACGGTGTTAGCTATATTTCCCATTTCAAGTAAGGTAAATGCCTTTGATTGGAAATAAACAGGAATCTTGTTAAATACCTTAGCAGCCTGCATATATTTGTAGGTTGAGTCTTGAAATCTCAAACTTTGCTTAAATTCTCCTTTGTGATATGCAATAGCATCTAATGCTTGAAATGCACTAAAAAGTTGGAAATTTTGATTATATTTTTTACTTAATTCATACGCATTAAGTGCATACATCTCCGCACTATCAAGGATCATTTTGTTTTCCGTTATGGTAAATTCAGTTTCATAATATCTAGCTAGCCAATTATAGTATTTGGATAATTGACTAGGTTCCTTTATGGTTAAAATGATTTTATTCGCTTTATATATGTAGGGTTTGAACTCTATATCTTGTCCCTGTCTGACGTACAAGGTTCCAATTTGTGAAATAGCTTTGAGTATATCAATATCATTATTTCTTTTCTCTGCTTGAGCAAGAAATTGGATGGCAAAGTCCATGGCAATTTCTATACTGTCCACTTTTTGATAGTAATCAGCTTTCAAAATCAATAAATGGTATTTAATTTCATCGCTACATTTTTTACTTTCTTTATATTCCTCTAACATTTTTATGAGCTGAATAGCTTTATCTAATCTTTGGTTTTGGGTGTTAAATCTGATTTGTTCGGATAAACTCAAAATTTTACAAAAGCCATCTATATTGCTGAAGTCACGTAAAGAATTTGTAAAAGACAATGAATCATTGCTTTCTATTGCTATATCAATGGCTTCTTTGTTTTTTTCAAATGTAGGACATTTACAATCTTGTCCTAAAATAGAATTACAAAAAATGGTAAAGGTTATATAAAGATAGATTTTCATTTTGAAACTACTACCACATTGTGAATCTGTATATTTATGTGTTTGCATCATGGTAAAATGGTCATTTAATAAAAATCACTATTAAAAAATACATCACAAAAAAAGATATAAATTTTTAATTGAAGGTAATTTATTTAATAAGTGGCTTATTTTATTTAATAAGTGTATTTTAAATGGACTAAGTTAACTATTAATTTTGTAGGTCTTTAATTATAAGTTAGCCAAATGCATAAAATAAAGTGATATTCAAATATAATTCTACGATGTGAATATCTGAACAAAATGGAATCAAAAACAAATCCTAAAAGTAAAATACCATAAACCAATAATCAATAATAACTTGATTTTCGCAGCTTGTTATAATAAACAGGATTTGAACAATATTGGCATTAATATTAAATATGCTCTAGAATGAGGTTATTTATCTTTTCAAAGTGATTGCCTTTGCATATCATTTAAAATCTTACTTCTTTATGAGATGTTTAAACATCTCTCTCAAAGTAAATTATTTATAGTTGATAGATAACAATACTTATGCTATAAAATTTTATTTCTCGAAATAAAGACGCTAGTTCCCATAAGTTTAATTGGTTAAATTCTTACCAACTAAACTATCCAAACTACTTTCCAATCGATACCCTACCCCATGAACCACATTTAGTGAAAGGCTATCATCATCTGCCAATTTTTTACGTAGTCTAGATACAAAGACATCCACACTTCTGCCTACCAATACACCTTCATCTGCCCATACTTGTTGTATAATATATTCTCGTTCCAAGACTTTATTGATATTGGTAACAAATAATGACAGTAGTTTTGCTTCTCTGAAAGTAAGTGATTGTTTGGAATCACCACATATCAAGATTTGGTTAGCAAGATCAAATTTTGAGTTCCCAAGATTTATCCATCCCAATGTTTCAGGTTCGGTGTTTGTGTTTGTGTTTGTGGTTGTGTTTGTGGTTGTAGTTGGCCTTGGATCTGCTGTTGGTGTTCGTTTATAAAACCAAATGCCTAGGAATCCAGCCGCTATCAAAAATAACCATAAACCATTGGAAAGGGCAGTTGTAGTTTTCGGTATAGAAGGTAAAAAGGATACTTCTATGAACTGACATTCTTCCGACCTTTTTCTGCCTCCACATGCTACATTACCTTTCTGTAGGAAATCAAGATGATTGTATCCTAAAGCAATAGTGCCATCATCACATTTTTTAACCAATACATCATAAGCTAGATCTATTTGGTGTAGGGTCAATGAAGCTTGTAAAATGGCTGGTAGACTATCATAATCGAAGTTTTGTTCTAACCTTATTTGCCAAATACCATCTTTCGTTTGTACAATAGATGGTATTTGACTTGTGCTATCACCTGCAATTCTCAATAGATGATCAGCTGTGCGTCTTAAAGCTAGATTAATTTTATCTGGATTAGGCTCGCTAGATGCTGACCATAGTAGATTACAAAATAAAGTCAAGATAAAACATGTCCAATATTTTATCTTAAAGTCTATGTATTGTTTCGGTTTGTGATAAATCATGCACAAAAATAAGTTGTTTTATGTTAGCAGCCAGCAAATTTTTTAACGGCATAAATAACATGACCAGATGTAGCTATGGAAAAGTATGTGTTTTCAGTTGACGGCAAGACTAATTCCCATGTTTTGCCAAAGTCTGCAGATCGGTAAACACCATTATCTATACTGGCAAAAATATAATTTTGGATGCCTTCGACATCATTTATTCTTCTGACAGGAGATCGGCTATCTTCTACTTTGTAGGTAAAAGCGAATGGCGCTAAATGTTCATCAATGTGTTGCCAAGTTTTGCCACCATCTTTGGAACGTCTCAAGGTATTAGCTGATGCAGAAGGCATTTCACCAGAAAATTTACCGATTAAATACCCCTGAGATATGGCAAAAAAACTATCACCGATATGTTTTACGCTGATGGTAGCACCATCGTCTGACAAAACTGTTTCCCACTTTTCGCCTTTATTTATGGAGCGTATCAGCCCTTGATCTGTGCCTGCCATGATGATTTGATCTTTTTCGACAAGACTATATACATAGCCATTGTCATATGTTTTTGTCCAAGTTTTGCCCTGATCTACTGATTTAAACAATCCTGTAGTTGTGCCTACGAGTATGTAACCTGCTTGTGTTTCTAGGATAGATAAGATGAATTTACTTTTAAGTCCTGTGAGTACAGGAACCCAAAATCCTGTATTTTCTATTTTTTGGAGTACTCCTGCGTCAACATTGTAAACATATGGGCTAGTTTTGGAGTGAAAAATCTGATTACCTGGTTGATTAAGGAAGTTTTCTTTTTGCCACGTTGCATCATGAAAATTCTTTTTACTTATGATACCTTTTTCATATCCCAAAAGTAAGTTACCTTCATCTGAATAAACGGTATATGGATCTATTTTTTTGGGTAATCCAGCACTGATGTCTTGCCATGTTTTGCCACCATCTGTAGACTGAAATATGACTCCTGATGTTTCGGCATCAGTTGTTTTTGGCGTAGTCGTAACAATTGCCCCGAGTCCTAAAGCAGAGATTAAGAATATTACTATTTTGAAATTCATATTATGAAAAGTTATAAAAGTGATATAATCATCCAAAGTTAGGTATATTCATCAAAGTGTCGACATAATGCTTGTAAAAAGATGTAAACGAAATGTAAAAGCTTGTAACACATTGATAATGAATAATCTATTTATTGTTTTATAAATCAAAAATAAGTATCCTTTTAAAAGATTATAGGCTGATATCTATTGAAATACCAATACTTCCTAATGTGATTTTTCTATAGAGTAATGAATATTCAAAGAACAAGTCCGTAAAAGTTATCATTATTCCTAGGGTGTGGATATCTTTGTGGTCAAAGATTTAGTATGAGCCAACAAGCACGGTTTTGAGATAGTATTTATACACAATTTTATAAACAAATAACACAAAATAAATATGGGCCTATTTGATTTTTTTAAAAAAAAGGAGCAAACCAATGAAGCAAAAGTGAACCAAGTTTTGCTTGCAATGCTAATGTTTAATAATGGAGAAACATTTGATCTTGATAAAGTTGTTAACAACTTAAAAAACAATTGGAATATAGACGTTACAGACATCCATAGTGATCAGTCAGCTTTAACTTTTTTAATTGATGGCGAAACCGTCGGACTATTAACTATCCCTGCACAAATTCCTTGGGAAGAGATCCAAGGAGCAGCAAAGTACTCTTATAATTGGCAGACTGCTGAACAGGATTTAGAAAACCATAATTCCCACGTATTAGTGACGATTATGTCAAGTAAAAAAAGTAATTTAGATCGTCATATAATTTTAACAAAAGTTTTATCATCGGTATTAGCAACTTCTAATTGCATTGGAGTTTATCAAGGTTCTCAAACTTTGTTAATTCCAAAAGATCAATATTTGGAAAGTTCAGAAACTATAAAGTCTAATCAGATCCCTATAAATCTTTGGGTCTATATTGGTCTGAATAAAGGCGAAAAAGGTAATAATTCATACACTTATGGTCTCAAAGCTTTTGATAAACTTGACATAGAGTTTATAAATGCAAATTTTGATTTTGAAGAACTTTATACTTTTATATGTAATATTTGTGCCTATATTATAATCAGCGATGTAACCCTTAAAAGTGGACAAACAATGGGGTACACAGTTGACCAGAAAATAAGGATTACAAAAACAAAGGGACAATTTGTTGAAGGGGAAGTATTCAAACTTGAATTGTAGTAATTTAACCATTTAGCTTTATATAACATCCATTAGTCGTATTTACCAAAACAACTTTTGGCAAAATCCATTAAATAATATACCATTTTATTTTACCTAAATTGTTAATCACCAACACAATAATGAAAACCAATCCCCTTAATATAGAGCTTAGACCCACAGTTGTTGAAGACTTAGATACCTTATTCTTATTTCAAATGGACAAAGTAGGTGGATATTTAGCGGCGTTTATGCCTGCGGATCCATCTGACAAAACTGCCTATATCAACAAGTATACAAAGTTATTATCTGATCCCACTGTAAATAACCAAACCATTATCCTTGATAATACTATTGTAGGTAGCATAGCAAAATTTGTTATGCATGGCGACGCTGAAATTACTTATTGGATTGATAGACAATTTTGGGGACAAGGTATTGCG
>Ga0209812_10002044_pt1 | contig 12662 bp, 11 predicted proteins | sample JI71714BDNA_FD_187502 | JGI IMG/M metagenome (GOLD analysis project Ga0209812, IMG submission 187502) | Wastewater effluent complex algal communities from Wisconsin, to seasonally profile nutrient transformation and Carbon sequestration -... | ecosystem: Engineered > WWTP > Effluent > Algae...
CTCACCCGTAGGCGCGCTGTGGCTGTTCCTGATCTTCTATGTGCTGTGCCTTGCCATCACCTGGGCCGTCTACACGCGCCCCGGCGGGCTTCTCCATGACATCGAGCGCGGCCGTGTGAACCCCGCCGCCGCCCATCCCGCAGAATAACGAAAGGACGCTACGATGAGCCACCTTCTCGACAGATTGAACTTCTTCCAAAGCAAAGAGCTTGAGCAATTCTCGGACGGCTGGGGCCAGACCACACGCGAAAACCGGGATTGGGAAGACGTCTACAGAAACCGCTGGCGGCACGACAAGATCGTCCGCTCGACCCACGGCGTGAACTGCACAGGGTCCTGTTCGTGGAAAATCTACGTCAAATCCGGCATCGTGACCTGGGAGACGCAGCAGACTGACTATCCCCGCACCCGGGCAGGCCTGCCGAACCATGAGCCGCGCGGCTGCGCGCGGGGCGCGTCCTACAGCTGGTATCTCTATTCGGCCAACCGGGTGAAGAACCCGCTGATCCGGGGCGCACTGATGCGGGCCTGGCGCAAGATTCGCCCTACGATGACCCCTGTGGCAGCATGGGCCGCGATCCAGAAAGATCCTGCCCTGCGCGCGAGCTATACCAAGACGCGCGGCAAGGGCGGTTTCGTGCGCGCCACATGGGACGAGGCGACCGAGATCATCGCGGCGGCCAACGCCTACACCGCCAAGACCTATGGCCCTGACCGGGTGTTCGGCTTTTCGCCCATCCCCGCCATGTCGATGGTCAGCTATGCCGCCGGTTCGCGCTATCTGTCGCTTCTGGGCGGCACCTGCATGTCGTTCTACGACTGGTATTGCGACCTGCCGCCCGCATCCCCCCAGACTTGGGGCGAACAGACCGATGTGCCGGAATCGGCCGACTGGTACAATGCGGGCTTCCTGATGCTCTGGGGGTCGAACGTGCCCCAGACCCGCACGCCCGACGCCCATTTCTATACTGAGGTCCGCTATCGCGGCACCAAATCCGCCGTGGTCAGCCCCGACTATTCCGAGGCCGCCAAGTTCGGCGACATCTGGCTGAACCCGCAGGCCGGAACCGATGCGGCGCTGGCGATGGCGATGGGCCATGTGATCCTGCGCGAATTCCATTTGGACCGGCAAGCCGAGTACTTCGAAGACTATGCCCGCAAATACACCGACATGCCGATGCTGGTCCGGCTCGAGGATCGCGACGGCCACCTGGTCCCGGGGCGCATGCTGCGCGCAGAGGATTTCGACGGAAAGCTGGGTGAAACCAACAACCCCGACTGGAAAACTGTCGCCTATGACGAGGCCAGCGGCCAGATCGTGGCGCCCAACGGGTCCATCGGGTTCCGCTGGGGTGAGGAAGGCAAGTGGAACCTGGAACAGCGCGCCAAGGGGGCCGAGGCCCAACTGCGCCTGAGCCAGATCCTCGACGGTCACCACGACGAAGTCGTGGGCGTTGATTTCCCTTATTTCGGTGGCGTTGCAACCGGCGACTTCGTGAAATGCGACCACCCCGAGGTTCTGACGCGCAACATTCCGGCCCGCCGCGTCACGCTGGCGGATGGTTCAAAGGCGCTGGTCGCCACGGTTTTCGACCTCTTCTGCGCCAACTACGGGCTGGACCGCGGGCTTGGCGGCAAATGGGTGTCGAAGGACTTCAACGACGACAGCCCCTACACCCCCGCCTGGGCCGAAAAGATCACCGGCGTTGACCGTGAAAAGATCATCGCCGTGGCGCGGGAGTTCGCGGGCAATGCCGAAAAGACCCATGGCAAGAGCATGGTCATCCTGGGGGCCGGTCTGAACCACTGGTACCACATGGACATGAACTACCGCGGCATCATCAACATGCTGGTGATGTGCGGTTGCATCGGACAGGAAGGCGGTGGCTGGTCGCATTATGTGGGGCAGGAAAAGCTGCGCCCGCAGACCGGCTGGGCGCCCCTTGCCTTTGCGCTGGACTGGAACCGCCCGCCGCGGCAGATGAATTCGACGTCCTGCTGGTATGCCCATACCGATCAGTGGCGGTATGAGACGTTGCGCGCGGGTGAGATCCTGTCGCCGACCGCGCCCAAGGGTGACTGGGACATTTCCCTCATCGACTACAACATCCGGGCGGAACGGATGGGCTGGCTGCCGTCTGCCCCGCAGCTGAAAACCAACCCGCTGGAGGTGTCGAAGGCGGCCAAGGCGGCGGGCAAGGCCATTCCGGCCTATGTGGCAGAACAGCTGAAATCCAGCGCGCTTCAGATGTCCTGCGAAGACCCGGATGCACCGGAAAACTGGCCGCGGAACCTGTTCGTCTGGCGGTCCAACCTCTTGGGGTCGTCGGGCAAGGGGCATGAATACTTCCTCAAGCATCTTCTTGGCACCGATCACGGCGTGATGGGCAAAGATCTGGGCGAGGAAGGCGGCGTGATGCCGAAAGAGGCCGTCTGGCATGACGAGGCGCCCAAGGGCAAGCTTGACCTGCTGGTGACCATCGACTTCCGGATGTCCACCACCTGCGTCTATTCCGACATCGTGCTGCCCACCGCCAGCTGGTACGAAAAGGACGACCTGAACACCTCGGACATGCACCCGTTCATCCACCCGCTGCAGGCGGCGGTGGACCCGGCATATGAGTCGAAGTCGGATTGGGAAATCTTCAAGTCGATTGCAAAGAAGTTCAGCGAAGTCGCCCCAGAGGTGCTTGGGGTCGAGACCGACATCGTTCAGCTTCCCCTGCTGCACGACACCCCCGGCGAGTTGGCGCAAGCCCATGTCCGTGACTGGAAGAAGGGCGAATGTGACCTGATCCCCGGCAAGACCGCGCCGAACTATATCGCGGTCGAACGGGACTATCCCAGCCTTTACAAGAAGTTCACCTCGGTCGGTCCGCTGCTGGAGAAGCTGGGGAACGGCGGCAAGGGGATCAACTGGGATACCAAGGTCGAGGTTGGCCATCTGCGCGATCTGAATGGGGTGGTGCTGGATGAGGGCGTCTCGAAAGGGCTGGCCAAGCTGGACACCGCGATCAACGCGGCGGAAATGATCCTGATGCTTGCCCCCGAAACCAACGGCGAAGTGGCCGTCAAGGCGTGGGAGGAGCTGGAGAAACCCACCGGCCGGCACCATGCCCACCTGGCCGAAGGCGCGCATCACACCAAGATCCGCTTCCGCGATATCGCGGCGCAACCGCGCAAGATCATCTCCAGCCCCACCTGGTCGGGGATTGAGTCCGAAACGGTCTGCTACAACGCGGGCTACACCAACGTGCATGAGCTGATCCCGTGGCGCACCCTGACCGGCCGCCAGCAGCTTTATCAGGATCACCTCTGGATGCGGGCCTTTGGCGAGGGTTTCGTCAGCTACCGCCCGCCGGTGGACCTGAAGACCATCACCAAGGCCGTCAACAACGACGCGGCCGAAGGCAACCCGCATGTCGTGCTGAACTTCATCACGCCGCACCAGAAATGGGGCATCCACAGCACCTATACCGACAACCTCTTGATGCTGACGCTGAACCGGGGTGGCCCGGTGGTCTGGATGTCCGAGGTGGACGCACAGAAGGCAGGCCTTGTCGATAACGACTGGGTTGAGGCCTACAACATCAACGGTGCCTTGACCGCGCGGGTGGTGGTGTCCCAGCGGATCAAGCAGGGCACCCTCTTCATGTATCACGCGCAGGAAAAGATCGTGAACACGCCCGGTTCCGAAAAAACCGGCAATCGGGGCGGCATCCACAACTCGGTCACCCGCACCACGCTGAAGCCCACGCACATGATCGGCGGCTATGCGCAACTGTCCTACGGGTTCAACTACTACGGCACCGTTGGCAGCAACCGCGACGAATTCGTAATCGTTCGCAAGATGAAGAAAGTTGACTGGCTGGATACGCCCGCAACCAAGCATGTGGAGGCAGCGGAATGAAAGTTCGCGCGCAAATCGGCAAGGTCCTGAACCTGGATAAGTGCATCGGGTGTCACACCTGCTCGGTCACCTGCAAGAACGTCTGGACCAGCCGCGAAGGCGTTGAATACGCCTGGTTCAACAACGTGGAAACAAAGCCCGGCACCGGCTATCCCACCGACTGGGAAAACCAGAAGCGCTGGAACGGCGGCTGGTCGCGCTCGAAGTCGGGCAAGCTGCACCCCAAGCAGGGATCGAAGTGGCGGATCATGGCGAACATCTTCGCCAACCCTTCGATGCCGGAAATCGACGACTACTACGAGCCGTTCGATTTCGACTATGACCACCTGAAATCCGCGCCCGACATGAACGCCTTTCCCACCGCGCGCCCCCGGTCCAAGATCACCGGCGAGCGGATGGAGAAGATCGAAAAGGGCCCGAACTGGGAGGAAATCCTGGGCGGTGAATTCTCGAAGCGGTCTAAGGACTACAACTTCGAGAACATCCAGAAGCAGATCTACGGTGAATACGAAAACACCTTCATGATGTATCTGCCCCGCCTGTGCGAGCATTGCCTGAACCCGACCTGCTCTGCCTCTTGCCCCTCAGGCGCGATCTACAAGCGTGAGGAAGACGGCATCGTCCTGATCGATCAGGAAAAATGCCGCGGCTGGCGGATGTGCATCTCGGGCTGCCCCTACAAGAAGGTCTATTACAACTGGGATACCGGCAAATCCGAAAAATGCACCTTCTGCTATCCGCGCATTGAAAGCGGCCAGCCGACGGTCTGTTCGGAAACCTGTGTGGGCCGCATCCGCTATCTGGGGGTCATCCTCTATGACGCCGACAAGATCGAGGCGGCCGCCAGCAGCGAACGCGAGACCGACCTTTACGGCGCGCAGCTTGACGTCTTCCTTGACCCGAACGACCCAGAGGTGATCGCCGCTGCGCGCCGTGACGGCGTGCCGGAAGACTGGATCGAGTCTGCCAAGATCAGCCCGATCTGGAAGATGGCGATGGAGTGGAAGGTCGCCTTCCCGCTGCATCCGGAATACCGCACCTTGCCGATGGTCTGGTACATCCCGCCGCTGTCACCAATCCAGAACGCGGCGCAGGCCGGCCAGATCGCGATGAGCGACCAGATGCCCGACGTGCGCAGCTTGCGCATTCCCGTGCAGTATCTGGCCAACATGCTGACGGCGGGGGATGAAGAACCCATCGTTCACGCGCTGGAACGGATGTCGGCCATGCGCCTTTACATGCGTGCCCTGACCGTGGACGGCGTGCGCGACGAAGGCATCGCTGCCCGCGTCGGCATGTCGGGCCGGATGATCGAGGACATGTACAAGATCATGGCCATCGCCGACTACGAAGACCGCTTCGCCATCCCTACCGCCCACCGCGAACAGAACGAGGAGGGGGCCGACATCCGCGGCGGCTGCGGCTTCACCGATGGCAACGGCTGTTCCTCCGGCGACACCGGCAAGACCACCATGTTCGGCGGCAAGAAGAAGTCCTTCGCCCTTCCGTTGGAGTCATTCTGATAATGGATCGCACACTCAAGGCGCTGTCGCTGACGCTCAGCTATCCGACAGCAGAACTGCAAGCGGCCATGCCTGAAATCGGGGCCATTCTGGCCGCCGATCCCCGCCTGACCGCCGCAACCCGCGCGGCGCTGCAACGGCTGACCCATGACCTCGGGCAAGGCGACCTGTTCGATGTGCAGGAAAGCTACGTCATGCTGTTCGACCGGTCCCGCACCCTGTCGCTGAACCTCTTCGAGCATGTCCACGGCGAAAGCCGGGATCGGGGTGGCGCAATGGTCAGCCTGATCGAGACCTACCGGGCGGCGGGGTTTGAGCCCGCCACCACCGAACTGCCCGACCATCTGCCGGTCTTGCTGGAATTCCTGTCGACGCGTCCCTTCGCAGAAGTGCAGGAAACCTTGGCGGACGCGGCCCATATCTTCGACGCGCTTGGCACCCGTCTGGTGCGGCGCGAAAGCAGGTATGACGCCGCGTTCGCCGCCCTTTCCCAGTTGGCCAACGGGCAGGTGGATGTTGACGCGCTGGCCGGAATGCTGGCGCAGCCGGATGATGATCCCACCGACCTCAGCGCACTCGACGCCGTTTGGGAAGAAACCGAAGTCACCTTCGGCCCCGACCCCAACGCTGGTTGCCCGCAGGTCCGCGACATGCTGGCACTGATGGACACACCCGCACCCTCCCTGAAACCGGCCCCCGCCCCAATGAATAGGAGCGCATGACATGTTCGAAGGTTTCGACATCAACTTCATCATCTTCGGGGTCATGCCCTATGTCGCGCTGACGGTGTTCCTTGTTGGGTCCATCGCGCGCTATGAACGCGACCCCTTCACCTGGAAAAGCTCGTCCAGTCAGCTTTTGCGCCGCAAGCAGCTGATCTGGGGATCAATCCTGTTCCACGTCGGTATCCTGACGGTGTTCTTCGGCCACCTTGTGGGGCTGTTCACGCCGGTCTGGGTGCTGGATGCGTTAGGGGTTCCCTATGGACTGAAGCAGTGGATGGCCGTGCTGATCGGCGGCCCGGCAGGGCTTGCTGCATTGATCGGTGGCACGATGCTGATCCACCGGCGGTTGACCGATCCACGCATCCGGGCCACCTCAACCACGCTGGACATCCTCATTATGATCCTGATCTGGTTGCAGCTTGCCATCGGCCTTCTCACGATCACCCAATCGCTGCAACATATGGATGGCGCCGAGATGATCCGGTTCATGGAATGGTCGCAAAGCGTTGTGACCTGGAACGTGAACGCGTGGGTCACGGTGGTGGATGTGCATTGGCTGTTCAAGCTGCACATCTTCCTTGGCCTGATCATCACCATGCTCTTTCCGTTCACGCGGCTGGTCCACATCTGGTCCGGCTTTGCTGCCCCCTTTCGCTATCTCCTGACGCGGCCCGGCTATCAGATCGTGCGCTCGCGCCGCCGGCGCCCGCTGGAGGAACGCCGCCGCGCCTATGACGCACGGCAGGGCAAGACTGGCCCGTCAGCCAACACCCCAGCGGAGTAGAAGCCATGAACATCGCCCTTTTCCCCGATGTCACCGTGAACAGTGAGACCATCCCACAGGCCGCCATCGCCGCCGAGGCGCAAAACCACACCGCACCCAAGGACAAGCCCGGCATCGCCTGGCGAAAGGCGGCGCAGGCCTTGGCGATCCGCGCGCTGCTCTTGCAAGAGGCGCGGGCGCGCGGGCTGGCGGCCGACCCCGAGGAACTGTCCCCCGCCCGGGTCGAGACGGAAGACGAAGCCCTGATCCGCGCCCTGCTGGACGAGGCGCTGACGATTGCGCCTGTGACGGAGGAAGCCATCCGCGCCGAATGGGCGCGCGACCCTGGCCGCTATCGCTCGGCCCCGTTGTGGGACGTTTCGCACATCCTGTGCGCCTGCGATCCGCGTGACGACGCCGAGTCTGCCATGGCAGGCGCCCGCGCGCAGGCTATCCTTGCGCGGCTGAAGGGCGACGCCAAAGGCTTTGCCTCCGCCGCCCGCGAAAGCGATTGCGGATCAAAGGCAGCGGGTGGGCATCTTGGCCAGCTTGGCCCCGGCGATACCGTGCCCGAATTCGAGTTGGCGCTGCGCACCCTGACCGAAGGCGGCATGACACCCGCCCCGGTCCTGTCGCGGCACGGCTGGCACATCATCCGCCTGAACGCCACCGCCCAGGGGCAGGTTCTGCCCTATGAAACGGTCCGTCCAAAGATCGCACAGGCATTGGAAAAGGCCGCCTGGGCGCGCGCATCACGGGGATTCGTCGAGACGCTTGCCAAAAGGGCGACGATTACCGGCGCAAGCCTCGCCCCGATCTGAGCCACGCGAAAGGGCGCATCATGAAGACGGCAGAGCCAGTGCGACGCGGCAGCGGGGATGCGCCCACGCATCCCGGCCTTCTTGGTCGGCCTCTCGAATTCATCAGCGAAGATCATCTGCGCGAACGCCAGATTTGCGCGGTGATTGACGCAATTGCACTGGCCGCGCACCTCGACCGACTGTCCGCGCTGACCGTGCTGCGCTTTCTGAACGAAGAGTTGAATGTGCATCTCCGCGATGAGGCCGAGGATCTGTTTCCGCTTCTTGCGAAACGCTGCACGGCCGAGGACTGCATCGAAAGCGCAATCAACCGGATCAGGATCGATCAGAATGAAGCTCTGCGCCTCTTGCCCGACGTTCGGGCAACGCTTGCCGACTGCCTTGATGCCGGGTCCGATCTTTCGGCCGAGGGGCGTGCGATGCTGACGAGCTTCGCGGGGCATGTGCGCCGTCATCTTGTCGCCGAAAATGCGATCCTGCTGCCCATCGCCCGCGCCCGGCTGACCCGGGCCGATCTGGCAAGGCTGTCCGCACATATGCGGGCGCGACGGGGGCTGACCCAACTTTCGGAGACCCCGAATGCTGAATGATGTTCTGCAGCGTAACCGGGACTGGTCGGCCAAGCGGCAGGCGCAGGAACCGGGCTATTTCACCCGCCTCGCAGCCTTGCAGGCGCCCGAATTCTTCTGGATCGGCTGTTCGGACAGCCGGGTTCCGGCCAACGTCGTCGCGGGCCTTGATCCGGGCGAGGTGTTTGTCCATCGAAACGTGGCCAACATCGTCCACTCGTCGGATATGAACCTTCTGTCGGCGCTGGAATTCGCGGTCGAGGTGCTGGCCGTGCGCGAAATCATCGTCTGCGGTCATTACGGCTGTGGCGGCGTCAAGGCCGCGACGGAAGGTCTGCCACAGGGACTTACCGACCATTGGCTGGAGCCGATCCGGCGGCTGGCGCGGGCCTATGCCGTCGATCTGGGGCGCGAGCCAGACATGGAAGGGCGGCGCGACCGTCTGGCCGAATTCAACGTGGTCGAGGGAGTCCGCCGCGTGGGCGAGACGCCGATCCTGCAACGGGCCTGGGCGCGCGGGGCGAACTGCCGGGTGCATGGGCTGATCTATGGGCTCAAGGACGGCCTTTTGCGCGACCTTGATTGCAGCATCGGCCCCGGCCATTTCAATGAGGAGGTGGCGCAATGACGATCCTGCAGCCAGTAGCGCGGCCCGGCTGTGGCTGCGACGGGCATGATGTCGCAAAGAAGTTGATCACTATCGATACGGCGCTGGCTCTGATCGCAGATCGCACAGCCGCCGTCGATGGAGCGGAGGATATTCCGCTTGACCGGGCGCTTGGGCGCATTCTGGCAGGACCGGTCACGTCTCGCTTCATGTCCCCGCCTTTCGACAACGCCGCCATGGATGGCTTTGCCGTTGCCTCTGCGGCGCTGCCGGGCGACGGACCGTGGACTCTTGATGTTGTCATGCGGGTTCCGGCGGGGCAGACCTCGGCCGTGCCGCTTTTCGGCCTGCAGGCCGCGCGCATTTTTACCGGGGCGAAGGTCCCCGAAGGTGCGGATGCCGTTGTGATGCAGGAAGATGCCAAACGGACCGGCAGCACCATCCGTATCGACCAGCGACCGAAGCCCGGCCTCAACATCCGCCGCGCGGGCAGCGAGATGGGAGCAGGCGTCACGGTTCTGGATCAGGGTCGGCGTCTTGACGCGCGCGCGATTGCCGCCTGTGCTGCTGCCGGGGCAGGATCAATCCCTGCGCGCAGGCGATTGCGCGTGGCGCTTCTGGTGACTGGGGATGAAATCCGCGCGGCCGGTGCGGGGCGTGCCGCCGCTCAGATCTGGGACATAAATACCCCGATGTTGTCCGCCGCCCTCACGCAACCCCACCTTGATCTTGTCGCCGTCGAACAGGGTCTCGACAGCCGTGACGGGTTGTTTTTGCAGTTGGCAGAGATGACTGCCTGTGCCGACCTTGTCATCACCACCGGCGGCATATCGGTTGGCGAAGAGGACCACGTCAAACCGGCGCTGCTTGCCCTGGGCGGTGACATCTATTTCAGCGGCGTAGCTCTCAAACCAGGCAAGCCGGTGTCCTTTGGCTGCGTCCGGGGGGCGTCCTGGCTGGGCCTGCCGGGCAATCCTTTGTCTGCCTTCGTGACCTGGCAGCTTTTCGGAACGGCTTTGGTCGCCAGATTGACCGGCGAGGCAGGACAGGCTGTTCGGCGCCACGTCGTCACGGGCGCGGCGATTTCCCGAAAGGCCGGGCGCTGCGAATTGCGCCCGGCGACCTGCACGGGCTTTGACGGCCACGGGCGCGAGGTCGTGACGTTTGATGCTGAAACCCATTCCGCCCAAGTCTGCGCGCTGCCCGACAGGGACGGCCTGATCTTTCTGCCCGCCGACTGCGATGCGCTGCCGGCCGGCGCGCTGGTCGAATTCCAACCCTTCTGCCGGACCTGAGGAGGCCCAGAATGAACCTCGCTTACACAATGGCACCGGGCCGGGGCGATACCGACCTCATCCTGTTCAAGCTGGCGACCGTACTGGCAGCACGCGGCCTTCGCTGCTGTGGCACGGTCCAGATAAATTCCGAGCGTGGCGATACGGGGCCCTGCGACATGGATGTTCGGGTTTTGCCCGATGGACCCATCCTGCGGATCAGCCAGGACCTCGGCCGCGCCTCGCACGGCTGCAGGCTTGACCCGGCGGCTTTGGAGACGGCGGTAGGTCTGGTATCGGCCAGCATGGGGCAGGGCTCAGACCTGCTGATAGTGAACAAGTTTGGCAAACACGAAGCTCAAGGGCGCGGTTTCAGAACAGTGATCGCAGAGGCGCTTTCCAAAGGGATTCCGGTCTTGGTAGGCATAAATGCCCTCAACCTGTCCGCTTTTGAGGAGTTCGCAGAGGGTCTCGCTACACGACTACCACCCGAACCAACTGCTCTGGAGAGTTGGATAGTTCAAATGACAGGATCGACTATGGCGATTACATGAGCCGTCGGTTTTACCTGGTTGGGATAGATCATGAAGCCTTTCTCTAAATGCCCACGCACCCCAATCTGCTGCTCCGCTTCACGCTTATGCGCGCCGCAGAAGTTGCTTGTCCCCATCTCGGCCTCACAGTCTTGAGACTAGGGGGCTAAGCATCTACAATTCTGGGGACATCTCATACATCACCCCCGGGAGGTTCAAATATCTCCCGCAGCTCGGTGCATTCGTCGTACATTTAAGATCATGTTTGCCATCGCCGGTTCGGGAAATATGTCGCAAGTTGCCCAACAGATCGCTCATCGAACCGATCAATGGTAATCAAAAGGAACCGAGGCAAGTTTGTTCCAAAGCAACTTTGCCTGAAAACTCCTGTGGCAAGCTGCACTCTAGGAGGTAGCGCCATGTCAGAAAGACGCTTGGACGATCCCGATCTGCCAGTAGCCGACATAATGCGATTCTGGCCAATGACGGTGCCGATCTTTATCGCGCACAGAATGCTCTGCGTGGGATGCATGATCGGCCCGTTTTGTACGCTGCACGATGTCTGTCTGGAGTATGGCATCGAGCCAGAATTGCTTCTGTCGGAATTGCACGCGGAAGTTATTGAAGGACCCTGCTCGAAAGCCTTTGGCTGAACCCTCAAGCATACTCTGCAATGATTGCCCTAGTCGTCTGGACAGCCACCGCCAGCTCTGTCCTGTCTCCTTCCTTGAGCCCCAGTCCGGCCGGATCGAACGCCACCTGACCTGACCCACGGCCTCCCGCCGCAGCGCGTGCCGCTCGGCCCCGCGCGCGATTTGACACGGCTAGACTCGGAACCTTTGTGTCCGTCGTCGGTGCCTCAACTGCCTTGGATGAGCCTTCTGCTCCAGAATCCCTAGCTCCCGCAGCCGCCCGCACCTCCTGCAGTTCCTGCTTCAGCTTTTCCACGGTCTCCCGCGTCTCGGTCATCTGTCGATCTCGCCGCAGCCCGTCTTCATCAGGGTACGGGAAACTCCCCGCCTGACCTGCGTGCAGCACCCGCAGCGCTGGATCCTCGAAATACTTGATCCGCCGGGCCCGGATCGGCATCTGTGCGTCAATCACGAGGATCACTTCGTCCAGGTCCATGCGCCGGGCCTCGTCCTCGGTCAGGAGCGGCGTGTCCTCGGTACGCTCAGAAACGCTGCGCCCCTCAAAGGGATTGCGACCAACGGCGCGGGACCGAGTTACCACGCGCTTGGTGGTCTTGCCCACGGCCTGGCTTAACTCTTCGATGGTCTTCTGTTCGGACGGGGTGAGGTAGAGCTTCACGCCCGCGCCGCCCTGCAGGGAACGGCGCGTGTTCTCGCCATAGATCTCGTCCAGCGCCGGGATGGTCTGAGTGACGATGGCAAGGTTCCCGCCGAAGGAGCGCAGCGTCTTGATGCTCTCGGCGACGATCGGCATCTTCCCGAGCCTGTCGAACTCATCGAGCATGATCATCACGGGCCAAGGCTCGTCGTCGCCCGGCTCCTGCGCCTGAAGCGAGGCGATCAAGTCCGAGAAGAACAGCCGGATCAGCGGGGCAAGGGGGCGGATCATCTCGGACTCCACCACGAGATAGATTGCGTGCGGCCGCCGCCGAAGGTCCCGGAAGGAGAAATCTGAGGTCGCGGTTGCCGCGTCGATCGCCCGGTTGTCCCAGGTATCGAGACCCGAGGTCATCAAGAGCGAGAGGTAGGAGGTCAGGGTGTCGTTGTTGGTTGAAGCCATGCGCTCGAAGATCAGCTTGGCCGAGGTGTTCTTCACCTCATGCGCTCGCTTCAGGTATTCCTTCTGCTTGTCGCCACCCGAGGCGGTAATCCGGTAGATCTCGCCGATGGTCGGTACGCCGCGCTCGAAGGCCAGAAGGCCAGCCGCGACGAACAGGTCGATGCCGCCTGCCAGAAGACCGCTCA
>Ga0209812_10002045_pt1 | contig 12651 bp, 7 predicted proteins | sample JI71714BDNA_FD_187502 | JGI IMG/M metagenome (GOLD analysis project Ga0209812, IMG submission 187502) | Wastewater effluent complex algal communities from Wisconsin, to seasonally profile nutrient transformation and Carbon sequestration -... | ecosystem: Engineered > WWTP > Effluent > Algae...
GCCTGATGTAAACGCCCGGTGCGATGTTGCAGGCCCCAGTTCCAGAGATGGATTGGCGTAAGCGGTAAGTCTGCCGGCATATCGACATCACGGTCATACTTTTCCAGCACCGCATACTGATTTTGGTAAAGTACAGCTGACAAGATTATCTGAGCAAAATCCTTTACCGATAACTTGGCATCAAGCCTATAGTCGTTTCCGCCATGCTTTCTCACTTTGTTGCCCGTCACATACCCCGGAACAAAAGGACCAAATGACGCTTGGATAGTTTTAAAGCTGCGTTCAACTATCCCTTTTGCATCGCCACGATAAGGCGGGGTGTTCTCAATACGAAGCGCAAAGTTACTTTCCAAACTTTCAATCTGGTGGCCCAGCAGCTCACCACGGTCTGCCAAGATCGCATCGGGTAAACCAACACTTGGCCAATCCTCCGATTCAATGTCAAAACCAATTTCCCTGCAATAAGCCACCTTATCGGTCACGGCCATATACAAAGCCTGAATGGCAGAGGCGTAGGACGCATTTTCAAAGCCAATGTAGAAACCGGTGATCATCCGGCTAAAGACATCTATCACCATATACACCACAGGGCGACCCACAATATTGCCCCGCTCACTGTCAGATACCAGGTAGATATCGGCAATGGTGGCATCAATTTCATAGCGTGAGCCTGGCCCAAGCACCTGGGTATTGGCGGTACTGTGCAAAGGCCGGATATCTTTGTTGTACATAGCAACTGGCACCCGCCTCTTCAACGCTTCCACTTGCTGGTACTCACGCTTGTAAAAATGCAACATTTGCCAATTGCTGGGCAGCTCTTCTTGCGGGGTTTCCGGGAAGTGATTTAGGTACATGCTCTCAAATCGGCGGTGAGCATAAGGAAAGGAATGCCCTTTGTCTTTTAACAGGTACCGATCAATGGCAATACGAAACAAACGTTCAGTAAACTCATCTATCTTGGCGCCAACACCACTTTGATGCTTACGCGGCCGACCAAGCTTTTTGTCACCGGCAAGTCGTCGCTTCCCCCTAGCACCCGAATTTTTGTAGTCTGGCAACAAGGCATTGGGGATCTGTCCACGCTGCCAATAACGCCTAGCTAAGCGATAAACAGTTTGCTTGGTAGTGGCGCTCGAACGGATGATATCCTCTACCACAGGGCCCCGGCGTTTTGGGCTATAAAAATCGGGGAGGTCAATCAATGGCTTGATTAACGCATAATTGCTATCACGCTTCGTTCTTGCAGTACTGCCTTCCTCTGGTGACTCATACGCCAAAGCCTTATGAGGATCATCAGTACGCTCAAGCAGCTCTTGCTCAATGGCATCCTGCAGTTCAGAAACCAAAGCAAGTTCTGGAAATGCAGCGGGCTCATCAATATTGATCCACACCAGATAATCACCCAACAGCTGTAATACTCGGTAGCATTGACTATCAAATCGCAGAACCTCATTGATTCGAAACAAGATAGGCCTCCCGGATAAAAGGGATATCCCCGATCTGCACATCTTTTGCTTTTAGCTTGCTCACCGGTACAAATAAATCGAAAGTGAAGTAGCGCTTGGCCAACAAGGTACGGACTTCATACAGTGACTCACCAAGCGGCAAGTTGTATGCAGCATCCAGTTCCTTGCAAATAGCATGCACCGTCTGGTTTGGCTTTTTGGAAAAGTGGTGGGCATACAACTCAATTTGCTGCATTGTCAGTTCAGAATCATCCTGTTCATTGCGTTGAGAAGAAAAAAGCCATGAGATATTCTTCGACACGGTTGCCGGGATATCCGCTTCAGTGACCAGATACCAAGGCAACCCTTTCTCTTGCCAATAGCGTCGCTCCAATTCCAGCTTTTCGACTGTCCTGGCATCGTTCAACGCATCTTTATACTTTGCCTGCAGCACAAAACGCGACTCTTGCTCATTGCTGGAGTCAACTAGAAAATCTGAGGATAAATAATGGTCTATACCGGCAAACCCCGGATGCTCCATCATCACCTCACTGGCCAATCGGCGGGTCAACTCACGTTCTAGCGGAAATTGTTCACGGATCTGCGTTACCTCACAATGCCATTCCAGCAGCAAGAAGACCGAAAGCTCAAGATCAGACAGCAAATGATGGGTGCGTTGAGACTTATGACCAAAGACACGATGAACACGGCCGAGGGAGGGAAAGTCAGATACTTTTAGCCAAGGCTGATAACTTGCGTACTCGCCAGCACCACGGCCAGCTTTGATCCACTTTACAAATTGCGCTTCCGTAAATCCTCTTTTCCTTGAAGCCATGATATGTAGCCGATAATAAAGACTGGCTTTTATCATAGTAAGTACTATTAGAGTATGCAACCTGAGGTATCCCCAGAAATTCTGTATCTAAAATAAAAAGATAGGCGATTAGGGAAGATTCATGGCCGTTCCTGATCTGATCGTTCGCCAAAACTAAACCATGTCATTAACAGCAATAAATATGAAAAGAATGCTCGCCGATTCCCTCGGATTTGTCACCCTCAAAACCATGCATAAAGCGCGCTTTTCTGTCTTGTTAGACGCGGTTACTGCGCTTGCTAAAGACGCGCGTTTTACTGTGACCGCCATTGGGCGTGCTATGCAAGGCTCTTCTGACAAAGTCAGTATCAAGCGCGCGGGTAGATTACTGAGTAATACCAATTTACAACGGGAACTGCCTCTTATCTATGCGGCCATGACTCGGTCTATCGTGAGCACTAAATTTCAGCCGCTCATTTTGGTTGACTGGAGCAACGCCGATAATGCGAAACGGCACATTATACTGCGAGCCAGCATCGCTACTGATGGCAGAGCATTGACGCTATTACAAAAAGTGGCGGCGGCAAAAGATTATACTTGCCCACATTTACACCGAGCCTTTTTAAAACAACTCAAGGCCATGTTACCCAAAGACTGCAAGCCCGTTATCGTTACAGATGCTGGTTTCAAAGTGCCCTGGCTTAAACAGGTACGCAAATTAGGCTGGCATTATGTCGCCAGAGTTAGAGGTAACATGAAGCTTAAACTGGCAGAGCAATCTGAATTTATGACCGTCAATGCGCTTTATAAAAAAGCTCGCGCTACCCCTAAAGACTTAGGCGAAATCGTGCTGAATCAGTCGCAGCAGTATTAAACCCGCGCCATTCTGGTCGATAAAGGCTATAAGCTGTTGAAGCAATAAAAATAAGTCTTACAAAGAACCCTGGTTATTGGTGTCATCGCTACCTGAGTGCCATGACTATGCGAGTAAAATTGCCAAATGCTACAGAAGCCGAATGCAAATTGAAGAAAGCTTCCGAGACCAAAAAAGCCCACGTTATTGTTTAGGAAGCGACTTGCACTGTACCAAATTCAAATCTCGTTTGGATATGTTGGTATCACCCTGCACGAGGCCACAAGTAAAATCGGTGTACTTAAAATTGCAGCAGATATTTGTGTTTGTTCAGCTTTATGAGGCTAACTCCAGAGTGATTTCGGATCACCTCCCAGTATCTTTGCTTTTTGTCATTCCACATACGCTTGCTATGCTTGCCCATAACCCAGTTGATTGAGTTAAGAGTACCTCAGGATAGCAAAAAAGATCGATATATCCCGTGGTGATATATCCAACATTTGGTGATAGTTCTGCCTTTTAGGCAGAGCGAATATGAAAGATCCATGATCTGGTCGCTTTTGGCGAGAAGGTTCGCCAGATACTGAAAGAATAAGGCCTCTCGCAAGAGACCTTGTCTGACCTAGTCGGTATTCATAAAAGCTACATGTGAAGACGATTTTAAAGCTATGCTCGGTTGAATAAACCATCGCTCGCCTTTCACTTGATCTATCAAGCTAGGTTCCGCTATGAATACTACTAACTAATTGACTGCTTTTACCGTGACGGGGTTTACCTAGGGTTATTACCGTCGGCATCATTTTTAGCATAGTCAAGATGCTGTTACATCTCATCTCAGCTTCAAGAACAGGTTCTGTCAAGCTTTTTGGTCTATTGCTTCAAGATACCTTGTTCACCAAGCAGGTATTCAGGAGATTTGTAATCAGCTAATAACGAGTCGATAAGCCGTTCAGATACTTGCATTTTCATTGCTTTAAATTATATGGGTAGAATGCTATTTACAAAGGTTTTTACATTATCATTACGGAAAGTGTCAAATTTTATTGATTTTTAGTAGTGTCTAGACTAGGTTATTAACTTGATTAAATTTTGAACATGGATAGTTGAGGCTTTATTACTAATGACTTGGACAGTAATTAATGATGCTTTTCCGTTAAAACCCTATGTTTTCTTTTCGCGATTCTTGGTTGGCGGCGTTGCATTGCGTGAGGCTAGAAGAGTAAGCCGTCGCCAAATTTTTTTACAAGGCTGTAATTTGGGTGTTTATAGCGGGGTAACAGCACAGCTTATTGAAGCAATTAGTCGTTATAACAGAGCAGTTGTTTTACTTGCAAAAAGCAATTTCAGTCTTGAAGACATATGCCATGCTAATTATTTTTTGCTTAACGATCCATTATGTAACGGTGGGCTAATCAGAAAACATCCATTCGTACACAAGTTAAAAAATAATAAGATATCGCTACCCGCGCCAAGTGAGCTTAATCAACTACTTAATAATGCATTAAACCATCTGTCATCTGCTAGTCATCCAGTCGAGAAATCAATCTACATGTCAGCTGTCCTTCTAGGTTTACATCCTTTCTATGATGGTAATGGGAGAACAGCCAGAGCACTTTTTGATGCCATAATGCTTAAATATGGTGCAGCAGCCATTTCTCCGTTTTATTTTATTTTTCAGAAGAAAAATATGCATGAGCATATTAGAGCAGTAGTTTTAACGGCGACAAGCTCAAATTATTCAATTGAAGGCGATTTTTGGGATGACTATAGGGATTGGCAAGGGAATATCACAAGTAAAATAATAACTATATTATCTCAAACCAAAAAAACAATTGCCAGTAAAACATTATTCATGCCACTTAGCTTTAAAGATATTGAATTAATTAATTCATTGTGGCTAAACCCAATTGTAAATCCACAGCAGAATAATTTTTCTAAGCAACTAATCTCTTACTTGGTTAATTCAGGTGTACTAACTCCTAAGAGAACAGCATATGGGATATTTTATAGCTGCGACCAAATTTTGTTAATGTATGATGAAATGGATGATGCTTTATTATCCTTAAATCATTTTAACGATAATAAGGAGTGTTACCTTGATAAACAAAATAAGTAAAATTGCGTTCTATACATTTATTGCAATTGGAAGTATAGAAATAACGCTTGATGATATGAAAGATTTTAGCAACTTTGACGAAGCAAAAAGCATTACCGATTTGGATAAAGGTTTTGGTTGGTCAATAAGTTTAAACAAAGCAAATGCTTTTGTCACAAGTTTAGAAAAAAAAGATAATGACAGAATCATTTTTCCTAATGATCCTGAGTATCCTCGTCACGGAGTGGTAGGCCAAAGACCTACTTTTGATTATGACACCTTATTTGACATGATGAATTATCTTAATCAAGGACTAAGTGATACTGATTGGGATAATTACGGTAATGATAGCGGTGGCAGTTCTTTGTCTAATGATGATTGTGCTGGCAATCCTATCATGATTGCAAATGGTGAAAAAGTTGAATATGAAACTGATTTTACTGGTAACGAGCAACATCCATTAAAAATTGAAAGAGCATATTCCAGCTTAAATCATACGTTAGGTGCATTTGGTAAAGGCTGGGGAAGCAACTTTGATAAACGTTATGAAGTTTCTACTAAAAAAGTACATCGCGCTAACGGCCAAGCTGTTCAGTTATATTTTGGCAGTTTTGAAGTGCCTGGTATTGGTACCAAAACAGGTTTTAAGTCACGTTCGGGTAAAAATTATATTTATCAAGATGACACTGGAAACTGGATTTTTCGTAATGAAAATGATCAAAACGAAATTTATGATGCTCAAGGGCGTTTAATCCAAATTTCTTATTCAGAACAACCAGATGAACTTATTTATTTTGGCGTGCTGCAGGTGCAATCTTATGGCATTAGCCACAAATATACTTATGGCGAAAATGGTAAAGTTGCCACAGTATCACATTCAAATGGCCGGCAACTTCAAATAAATTGGAGTGGTGATAGGATAAGTCAGATAACTGACAATTCAGGAAATACGTACAATTATAGCTATGATTTAACCGGCATGTTGACGACAATCGCCTTCCCAAATAACGAAACAAGAATCTATCATTACGAAGACAATCGATTTCCAATTGCATTAACAGGTGTAACCATAGGTACTAATCGTTATTCATGGTTTAGTTATGATTCAGATGGTCGTGCTTTTGAAAGTAAGCATGCCAATAATGTTGACAAACATGTTTTTCAATTTGGCCCAGACTATACAACAGTTACCAATCCTTTAGGTCATAATACGACATATCGCTATACGTCTTCAACTAAGAACAAAGTTAGTTCTGTTGAACGTGATGGAACTCCGTATTGCTCAGCCAGTAGCCAAGCTATTACTTACGATGAACACGAGCGTAAAAAAACAGAAACAGACTGGAACGGTAATATTACTAATTACAGTTACAACGACAAAGACCAAATCATTCAGATAACTTATGCATATGGAACACCATCACAACTTAGTGTTTCTTACTCTTGGCATCCAACCTTAAATAAAGTTATTGAGGTATCAGAGCCATCAAAAAGAACACTATATGAATATGACAGCAAACAAAACTTGATCAAGTCTGAATTACTTGCTGATGGTAAAACTTATATAACTAGTATGATTCATCAATATTATAATAATCACTTAATTTCTAAGACTACTATAACTACACCAGATAACCAAGCTACTGTTTTAGAATTCAATAGCTTAGGGGATTTAGTAAAACAAACCAATGCTCTTGGTTTAATAACAACTTACAGCCAGCATGACTCCTTAGGCAACCCAAGAATAATATCTTTTACTGATGGAACTTCCCGTCTGTACCAATATGATGCTAGGCAAAGAGTAACTTCTTCAACATTTAGATCTGCAGATGGGTTTAACATACAGACCAAATACACTTTTAACAGATTCGGGACTATATCCAAGGAAGAGCATGCAGGTCTTAGTTTTTTGGGAAGCCGAGGCTACAGCATTAATTACATATATGATAGCGTTGGTAGATTAATTGAAAGCCAGCTTCCTCATAAAAATTTACGTGCTTCATACAGCTATAACTTGTCTGGAAAGATGACTTCTGAAATGCATTTTCATAGACAATACCTATCCGGTTCAGATTGTGAAAATCAAGAAATGAGAGTTTCATCAACTGATGGTCCAATATTCTTAGATCCAAATCCTCCTGGAGAGGATATAGATCCTCCACCAGAATGTGATGGAGAATATACTGATGTTACTAAATATCAGGTACATTACGAATACGATAATGCAGGACATTTAGTAAAAATAAAAAACGCCTTTTTGCAAACAGTAGCTGAGTATACTTATGATACTAACGGTAATCGACTTACATTGAAGGACGGTCATGGTTTTATCACCACTAATACCTATGACGCATTAAATCGTATCACCAGCCAGACAGACCCAAATGGTAAAGTTACCATCTTTACCCATGGAACAAACGGTCTTGGTACTGTGCGTGATGCACGATACAATCCGACTAGCTATGCCAGAAATGCCTTATCACAGGTTGAAACGTTAACTAGCCCAGATTCTAATACTAGTCTTTTTAACTATGATGAGGCAGGTCGGCTCAAAGACAAAACTGACGCCCGTAATATTTTTACGCGTTATGAGTATGATTCAGTTGGCCGTATTAAGAACAAAATTAATACATCAACTCACTCGTGGGTTTACGATAGTGGCACTAACGCAAATGGTAAACTAACTAGTTTTACTGATGATAGCGGCAGTAGTAATTATCAGTATGGCGTTTGGGGTACGTTAGCTGGCCAGACGAACGTGATTCAGGGTATCAGTTATCAAACCAACTGGGGGTATGACAATATTGGGCGTTTAAATACGCTTACTTACCCAGGCGGTCATAAAGTAACTTATAGTTATGGTATTGGTGATATGACGTCAATTTCTGTAACAATAAATGGCATAACTCAAACGCTGATAAATAACATTAAGCAACAGTCCTTTGGACAGGCATCTGAATGGTCTTTTGGCAATGGCTTGGTGCGAACTATCAGTTATGATCAGAGTTATCGCGTTACAGCTATTAGTACCCCAGCGGTGCAAAATCTTGCCTATACGTACGATGCCAATGGCAATATCAGCAACCTCACACATGGTATTACTAGCGGTTACACCCAAACTTTTGGTTATGACAAGCTTAACCGGTTAACAAGTATTAGCAGCACCGGACTTGGCAACCATAGCTTTACATATGACGAGTTAGGTAATCGTAAAACCCGCAGTGGCAGCATTGCCGAAAACTACACCATTGATAGTAATTCTAACCGGCTCAATGTGGTTACCCGAGGCGGCCAGAATAGAGTGTTTACTTACGATAACAACGGTAATGTCACCAATGAAAAGCGCTTTAACGGGACTAATTTTAGTTATGTATATAACGCCGATAACCGCATGATAAAAGCCGGCACTACCGACTACAAATACAACGCGCTGGGCCAGCGGGTGTATAAAAAAGTCGGCAGCACTGAAACACGCTTTATCTACAGCCCAGAGGGTCAGCTATTGGCCGAAGGCACCAACAAGCAATATATTTACTTTCAAGGGCAAATTGTTGGTTATATCAATAATAACCAACTGTACTATGTGCATAACGACCACTTAGGCCGGCCGGAAGTGATTACCAACGCTAGTAAAGCAGTAGTATGGCGGGCTAAACTGGAGGCGTTTGACCGGTCGGTATTAACCACTAGCATTGGCGATTTCAATATAGGCTTCCCAGGCCAATACTGGGATGCCGAAAAGCAAAGCTGGTATAACTACTTCCGGGATTATGATGCGACTTTAGGCCGGTATTTGCAGAGCGACCCCATAGGCTTAGCGGGTGGGTTGAATACTTATGGGTATGTTGGCGGGAGCCCTTTAACTTGGATTGACCCTTACGGCTTAACGCCTGCAGCAGTGTGCTTGGCTCCTCCTGTAACTGGTTTTTGTGTTGCTGGTGCAACGAAAGTAGTTAATGGGCTTGCAGTTGTTGGCACATTAGGTTTCCAACTATGGAATGAACAGAGAAAAGATGGTTCGGAATCAAAGCCTGAAAATTGCCCGACAGGCACTATACCCATCGACAAAGCTAAAGGTAAGTTTGGCATTGACACAAAAAAATTACATGATATTAAAAAAGGAGTTAGAGCTGGACCTAGAACATGGACGGGCATCTCACCAGATGGCGATGTTTGGACTGGTGGTCCAGGTGGGATTGGAGAAAATCATGGCCCATTTGATGGTTATCTGCCAGGAGGGAGATAATGGATAAAACTGAATATACTATTTCATTACGTATTGAGCACCCATCAACTGTTCGAGAAGAAATAATCCAGCGATTAGGCTTGGTACCTAAATTTAGCTATACCGTCGGCGAACCACGCTCTACACCAAGCGGCAAGCCGCTGGATGGATTTTATAAATTAACCTATTGCTGTTTTGATATTATTCCAACTAGAACTGGTGATTTTACAGATGGCCTGAAGCAAGTTTTTAAACAATTTGATGGGTTCACTGACTATTTCACAAAGTTAACTGCAGAGGGAGGTAAAGTAGAAATTTTTGTTGGTATTTTTGCCGTCGAGACAGTCGGGTTTACCCTTAGTGTTAAGGACGCAATTGCATTAGCAAGCATGTCCTTAGAGCTATCTGTTGAAGTATATGCACCGTAAATAAGCAAAATTAAAAGGTCGCTTTGTTTACCACACAGCCCACTTAGGCCGGCCGGAAGTGATTACCAACGCCAGTAAAGCGGTAGTATGCCGGGCCAAACTGGAGGCGTTTGACCGTAGTGTACTAACTATGTCTATCGGTGAGTTCAACATAGGTTTGACTGCGGGCTTCCTGTTCTACGCCCTAACGGGCCATGCTGCGCATGTTCAACCTCGCTCCAAGCGAGGTTGTCCCTGCCTGCTTTTATAAAGAGCGCGATGCCGAAAAACAAAGCTGGTATAACTACTTCCGGGATTATGATGCCACGACAGGCCGGTATTTGCAGAGCGACCCCATAGGCTTAGCGGGTGGGTTGAATACTTATGGGTATGTGAGTGCTAATCCTATATCGAATATTGATAGATTCGGTTTGTGTGAGTGCAGCACAACAAAACAACCAGCGCCCAAAGTCAAAATTTATTCCCAGAAAAGTGAGAGTTTAACGCCAACCAGAACCACAAGTGTTAATGACTTTAATCGCAATTATAATAACTTACGTGTTGGTGGTGCTGCTATGGCAGTATCAGCATTATCATTTGCAACAGGCGGAGCTGTCGCAACTAGTTTAGCTGCTTCAGGGTTTGCTCTCGGTGGAGTTAGTTTGTGGGGCGATATGGGTGGTGTTCAAGCTCACCATGATGATGTATTGCAAACAACTCTCTTGGAAGTTGATGGTCGATATGGACTTGAATATAAGCTATTTGGACCTGATGGTGAATTAAAACGCACCGATACATTTATGGCGCAGAGTTGCTTGGACTGAAATATGAAACTTTTAAATATTGCTTTATTTAGTACATTTTGGATTTTCCTTGCCACTAGGTTCCTGTACGGTACTGTAGAGGTTTTTAAAAATCCTAGCCTAGCGCTATATATGATTACGATTTCAGAAGTAACGGGTTCACCCGCGACATCATTAACGCAAGACTGGAGGATGGGTTTTTACTTGTTCTTAGGTGCTGACCCGAATGAACCTCAGTACTGGGGACGCTCTGCATTTGAAGAAGCTGTAGTAACCGAGAATATTAATGCAATAAGATGAAAACTTACGCCTCTTGTAAGCGACGGCATGTATCTACAAGGTGCGAAACTTGCGTGTGTAAGTTCACATAATGAGATCCTTGAATTTATTTTTAAAGTGCGAGGTGAAAAGCTGTTGAGCAGAGATAGCTTTTGCTCTCTTTAATCTATAAAGACAGTAACTAATTGGTCCATAGTTGTTACACGAATACTTAGCACCACTGACAGTAGAAACATCATGATAGACCAGAGCGGGTACATAAAAAAGTTAACAGCACTGAAAGGCGCTTTATTTGCAACCAATAAAGCCAACCGTTAGCTGAAAGCGCCAATAATTTACCTAAGCAGAACGCCAGCAACTTAGTTGGCGTTCTGCTATTACAGGATGATTCTTCAATACTCAGTATTATACTTTATTACTTAGTATGACACTTTATTCCTCTGCCACATGTCGATAATGTTCGACCCTAAGTTTTACTCTACCGTCACCGACTTCGCCAAATTGCGCGGCTGATCCACATCTGTGCCTTTAATAATGGCCACATAGTAGCTCAATAATTGCAGCGGAATGGTATAGATTATCGGTGCAATTAACGGGTGTACGTGCGGTACGTTCACTACACGCTGGGTAGCATCAGATTTAAAGTGCGCGTCAATATCGGCGAACACATATAAAATACCGCCACGGGCGCGCACTTCTTCCACGTTAGATTGCAGCTTTTCTAAAAGTTCGTTGTTTGGCGCTACAACGATAATCGGCATATCGGCATCAATTAATGCCAGCGGGCCGTGTTTTAGCTCACCTGCCGCATAGGCTTCGGCATGGATATACGAAATTTCTTTGAGCTTTAAGGCCCCTTCCATGGCGATTGGGTATTGATCGCCACGACCTAAGAATAACGAGTGATGCTTGTCGGCAAACTCTTCGGCCAGCGTCTCAATACTGGTGGCCAGCGTTAAGGTTTCTTCCAGCTTAGCCGGTAACGATTTTAATGCCGCTACCATTTCCTGTTGCTGGGCAGCTGTTAAGCCGTTGTATTTGCCGATAGCCAGAGTCAGCATCGCTAAACCCACTAACTGCGTCGTAAAGGCTTTCGTTGAGGCAACACCAATTTCTGCGCCAGCGCGGGTCATAAAGGCTAAGTCTGATTCGCGAACCAGCGATGAGCCAGCAACGTTACAAATGGTTAAGCTGCCAATATAACCGGCTTCTTTAGCCATACGTAAGGCGGCTAAGGTATCGGCCGTTTCGCCTGATTGCGAAATACTCACTAATAAGCTGTTAGGCTGCACAAAGGATTTGCGATAGCGGAATTCGGAGGCAATCTCAACGTTACAGGAAATACCGCCTAAAGATTCTAACCAATAACGCGCCACCATACCTGAGTGATACGATGTCCCACAGGCGACAATTTGAATATGCTTTACCTTTTTAAACAGATCAGCAGCGCCGTTACCAAAGGTTTCATCTAACACGGAATCGTTACTTAAACGGCCTTCAAGGGTATTGTTGATCGCACTTGGCTGCTCATAAATTTCTTTTAGCATAAAGTGGCGATATTGGCCTTTGTCGCCGGCGTCATAACTGGCGTTCGATTCAACCACCGCGCGCTCAACGTGCACACCGCTTTTATCGTAAACCGTAACACTTTGACGGGTAATTTCAGCTACGTCGCCTTCTTCTAAAAACATAAAGCGGCGGGTAACAGGTAATAATGCTAATTGATCTGA
>Ga0209812_10002046_pt1 | contig 12646 bp, 9 predicted proteins | sample JI71714BDNA_FD_187502 | JGI IMG/M metagenome (GOLD analysis project Ga0209812, IMG submission 187502) | Wastewater effluent complex algal communities from Wisconsin, to seasonally profile nutrient transformation and Carbon sequestration -... | ecosystem: Engineered > WWTP > Effluent > Algae...
TGCGCAATGGGTAGTTTTTAAAGAATGGTTTTTTGCTGAAACGCTGGCTGATGAAGGTAATCCACTTTGTCAGCAAAAAGCCGCAGCGGGCTGGGAAGCTAAAAGAAACTGAAGGAAGCTGAAGGAAGCTGAAGGAACCTGATGAAATGTAGTGTCTAATTCAGTATCTAGACACGTGTTTAGCTTGTTTTTTAAAACACGCGCCCTTCCTTGGGCGCGTCACGCACAGCAACGGCTTAGTTAGACGGTATAAGCCATAATACTTGATAAGGCTGCAGCGTAATGGTGGGAGCTTGAAAATGCCTTGCCGTTAATACATCTTGCCAATGGCTTGCAGGCAAGCTGGTAAAGGCTTGCGGCGTTTCACTAAAGTTTACAGCACATAACATACTGTGTTGATCTAATTGTCTACGATAGACAAACAGATGGGGGTTACCACTTTGTAAAATCTCAGTGGCCCCTGAGCCTAGCACTGGGAAACGACTTCGCACCGCAATAAGCTGTTGCAATTGCTCGTAAATTTTACCTGATAACGTGTTTTTATCCTTGGCGCTGGCTAGCTGCTCCGCAGACACCTTAACCCGGTTAACCCAGCGACTATCGTCTTTTTTCGCAGGATCATGTTGGTAACTGTAATCGTTTAGTAATCCCAGTTCATCGCCCATATATAAAAGGGGTAAACCACCGATACTTAAAATTACGCTGTTCAGTAAATAGATGCGCGCCAACGCATTCGCAAGATGCATGCTATTATCGGTAGCCAATGCTTGCTCTACCCCCGTTAGTGAAGCCAACATACCGGCTACCCGGCAATCACCCGTAACTGGGTTTTGTTGAAATGGCACACCGTTGGCAAAACTGCCCGCAAATTGTCCTGTATAAAACTGATTTAAAAACTGCCGATGATGATCTGGATTAATACCGAGCTGCCATGCGACATTATCGTCAAATGTCCAACCAATATCGTCATGACAGCGAATGTAGTTTACCCAACTACATTGCGGGTTAATGGCAAAACGCCGCTGCAAAGACTCGGTCAATAAACGGGTTTTACGTGTCGCTAAACTGTTCCACAATAACGCCATTAACAGTGGGTTATAAGATAATTGACACTCTTCAGGCGAAATATATTTTACAACTTCATCTGGATGTACTATCGCTTCTGACTTGAACTGCAACGCTGGCGCCGCAATGCGTGCTACGGCATTAAATGCTTGAATAAGCGTATGCGCCTTGGGCAAGTTTTCACAGTTTGTACCCGCCTCCTTCCAAACAAAAGCCAGTGCATCCAACCGTAATACTGCCGCCCCCTGATTGGCTAAAAACAGCATTTCTTCAGCCATTGCGTTAAAAACTTCAGGGTTAGCGTAGTTTAAATCCCATTGAAAACTGTTAAAGGTGGTCCACACCCAGCGGCCAACTGCAGGTTCAAAGGTAAAACAACCTCGGCGGATCTCAGGAAAAATTTCTCTTAACCAAGGTGCATATTGTTCACGCTCTTGCTCATCAAAAAAGAAATAATAATCTTGAAACTGTGGATCGCCTGCTTTTGCTTTCTCTGCCCAGCGGTGCTCATCGGAAGTGTGATTAAACACAAAATCAAGAACCGGTCGAATACCTTCAGCATGCAATTTTTGCATAAGTGCCGCTAATTCGGTCATCGTACCCAAATGCGGCATTGTTTTACGATAATCTGATACCGCATAACCGCCATCGCTGTTAGGCTCTGGCGCCTTGAATAGCGGCATTAAATGTAAATAGTTGATCCCAGTTTGCTTTAAGTAAGGAATACGCTGTTCTAAGCCACTAAAGTCATCAGCAAATAAATCAACATAACACGCTGAACCCAAAGCTGATTGCGCTTTATGCCACTGTTGAGGCGTTTCATCTTCCGCAAATAAATAGTCTGGACGTTGCGCTACAGCGCGCGCCAACAACTTCAGCAATTGTTCGAGGTGATAGTAACAATCAAAGCGATCACCATAGAGGCGTAAATACAGTGGTAACAACTGTGGCAATAAATGTTGTAAACGCGTTTCAACAACTGACCAGCGCCCTTTTGCAATAACTTTAAGCGAGCCACTAAAACGTTTAAGTAAAATCTGACATTCTTGGGTCAACTGCGGTGTATTTTCTAGCAATTCGCGGGATGTTTTTTTCATAATAACCTGCTGTTTATATCTAGCCTTGTGCCTGCTATATTTGCTTTATTCCAGCGCAATTTCAAGTAAAAGCTAAAAAATAATCAATTTAAACGGCCGAATTCTTTACACCGATGCGTCAATCAGCTAATTTGAACTTAAACAATTAAGCCCATGTGAAATCGAACTGACTTATAAGGGGCTTAGGGCAGTCTATCGTGTTCCGTTAGACTGGCCTAGCGTTAGATGACGATACGATAATATTACCTGGCAATTTCCCAATTAACGTGACAAGAGTAGGATAAATATGACAATTCCAGTTTGCTGTTTTGGCGAAGTTCTTATCGACTTTTTACAGGATCCACAACAGCCAGCTAATTTTCGGCGTTTCGCTGGCGGCGCACCCGCCAATGTCGCGGTGGCTGTAGCAAAGCTTGGCGGAAACAGCCAGTTTGTCGGCATGCTTGGGGCTGATATGTTTGGCGATTTCTTGCAAGCAGAACTTGAACACTACGGCGTAGATTGTAGCGCCACCGCCCGAACCAGCGCAGCTAAAACAGCGCTCGCGTTTGTTGCCTTAAACAGCGAAGGTGATCGCAGCTTTTCATTTTACCGTCCGCCTGCCGCAGACTTACTATACACAATGGCACATTTACCTGCCGATTTTTGGCGTAACCGAGGCATATTGCATTTATGCTCAAATAGTCTTACCGATGCAGCTATTGCTGAAACCAGTTTCGCCATGGTGGCAGAAGCAAAAGCACGCGGTTGGCTTATTTCAGTAGATGCCAATCTTCGACATAATTTATGGTCTGAAGGTCGTGCCGATCTTGGACTGGTCCACCGACTACTAACCATGGCCGATTTAATTAAGCTTAGCGATGATGAGCTTACGTATCTCGCCGCTGGCCAATCAGAACTGGCCTTGCTACAACAATTGCAGCAACATGCAACGTGGATTGTGGTTACCGCAGGCAGTAAGGCCGTCACCAGCTATGTAGCAGGACAACAACTTTCAGTGCCTGTCTCTCCCGTAAAAGTGGTCGATACCACTGCAGCAGGCGATGCCTTTGTTGGCGCTTGGTTGTATCAAATTAGCCAATTACTTACACAATATGAACTCAGCGCACTTGCACAAAACTTAAGCTTACAACAGCAGGTATTAAGCAAATCAATCAGTGCCGGTTCATTAACCTGTCAGCATTTTGGATCCTTTACGGCGTTACCCACTCGTTTTGAGTGGGAAGCAGCTAACTAGTGCCATCATCCTCTAAGCGCTTTGTGCAACGAACAAAGCGCTTAATTTGAACACGTGATAAGAGACGCCAGTCTCTAAACATGTTTATGCCACCCGCAGGCTATTTGCTGGTTAGCCTGCTGCTTCACCCACCTATTAATAAGCATTACGCAAAGATGTGTTTAAAACCTGCTACACCTTGTTGTAAGGTGCGTGGAAGATCTGCTGTAACATCACGTTCAACAAAAGCATGCTGCAAGCCAGCAATTTCAGCGTTAGCCACCGCCGGCGCAAAATCAATAATGCCTTGTCCTAAATCAGCGAAACTTCCATCGGTAGCCATATCTTTCATATGCCATAACGGGAAACGCCCAGGATAACGCTTAAATAACGCCGGAACATCGACCTGCATCTTAGCGGCCCAATACAAATCCATCTCCATTTTCACTAGGTTCGCATCGGTTTGCGTCAGTAACACCTCATAAGGTGTACTTTGTGCCATTTGTACAAACTCAAAATCGTGATTATGGTAAGCCAGTTGCAAACCGACCGCCTGGCATCGCTCGCCGACCTTATTCAACTGCTCGGCTAATTGCTGATAACTGCGTAATCCTTCACTGCGTTCGTGATCAAACAAATACGGCATAACAACATAACGATGTCCCAAGGCAAGGGCCTCTTCTAATACCCGAGTAGTATCTTCAGTGAGGGGTTTTAGCATGGCATGTCCGGCTGGGGCGGTTAAGCCAAACTCAGTAAGCCAGCGTGCCACTTGTGCCGCGGAATGTTCATATAAACCAGCAAACTCTACTTCTTGATAACCCAAACTCGCTAAAAGCTGTAAGGTTGTTGGCACGTTTTGTTGCATTAAGTCGCGAACGGTATACAGCTGTATACCAATATTCGCGCGGGTGCTCGCAAACGCCAATTGCTGAAATACCCCCGACCCCATTAACACGCTAGTACCCAGTATCCATTTCATAAATTGACGCCGCGGCAATGTTTTTGCCGCAGAAGGCGCCAGTATTGGGGATTGAAAAGCCATTATCATGCTCCATTAGTTGTTGAGAGTGGGCACTCAATGCTGCTTATGCAGCGGCCCAGTACTGTTACGCATCACCAATTCAAAGGGCAGAATGACTTTCGCTGCCTTGGTTACGCGCCCTTGTAACACATCAATAAGCAAACTCACTGCGGTACGCCCAAATTCCTCTGCAGGTTGGGCAATAGTTGTCAACGGCGGATCACTGTATTCCGCAAAGTTAATGTCATCAAAACCTGCCACCGATATATCTTCAGGAATACGTAACCCCATTTTTTTTAAACATTGTATGGCACCAATGGCCATCTCATCATTTTCACAAAAAATGGCTGTTGGCCTTTCCGCTAATTTTAATAAATGGGCAGCGGCCTCAAAACCGGATTTCAGGCTAAAATCGCCTGCCACCAATAATTGTTCATCAAAACTAATACCTACTTCATTTAACGCATCACGATAACCGGCAATACGATCACGCGTCAGCGGACTGCGTGCAGGCCCTTTTACTAACGCGATCCGTTGATGCCCCAGCGCCAACAAATGGCGCGTCATGGCAGCCGCAGCGGCGCGATTATCTAGCATCACTGTTGGGCACGCCACATCATCTAAAACCTCACAAGCGTTTACCATCGGATGTAGTTGATGTGCATTCACATGCTCACGTTTAAAAGGGTTAAATGCCCGCAATTGAATCACGCCATCTGCTGCTGCGGATTCAACCATGCGTGCGTAATGGCTTTCGGTTTGCTCGTCAGCTTGGGTATTTGAGAGAAGCAGTGTAAAGCCTCTTTCATGTGCGACTTGCTGCATACCCGAAATCACGCGAGCAAAAAACACGTTTGCTATAGTAGGCACCAACACCACCAAGTTATGTGTTTTGCCAGAGCGTAATCGTGCAGCTAATTGATTTGGCTGATACCCCGCCTGCTGGATCGCATCGAGTACCCGATGTCGTGTTTTTGGTGAAACCGACTCGGGTTGCTTTAAGGTACGTGATACGGTTGCTACCGATACACCAGCAAGCTCAGCAACAACCCGGATATTAGACATAACAGTTCTCTTGAATAACGTTCGAAAATGTAACCGTTATCATTTATAACGACTTACCCCCATAAAGTGAAGTGATTTAAGAAAAAATAATCGCCTTATAAAAGAACATAACGCCCCAAAGTTGGGCAAAATTCACGCACGACGTTGAATTAATCGCCAAATAAATCCCTATTTTGTTGCAATTCCTGTTGACGCCTAACAATGTAATCGATTACATTTTTATCATCATGAGTTTCAGCCTTGCGTAAATGCACGGCGAGGAGAACCTAGAATGCGTTTTGAAAAACATCGTCCTATTCGGGCGGGAATGATTGGCGGCGGTGAAGGCGCTTTTATCGGTGCAGTGCACCGACATGCCATGGCGATTGATGGACAATATCAATTGGTCTGTGGCGCCTTTAGCCGCAACAGCGATAATAATTTAGTCACTGCGGCAAACCTTGGTATTGATGAACATCGAGCTTATTCCAGTTGGCAGCAACTGCTCGCTGCAGAAGCCTTATTGCCCGAACATGAGCGCATGCAGGTGCTGATTATTGTTACGCCTAATCAACTCCATGTGCCGATAAGTCGTGCAGCACTGCAGGCAGGTTTTCATGTATTTTGTGAAAAACCGGCTGGGGTTTCACTTGCAGAAACGCAAGAACTGGCGCAAGAGTTAGCACAATCGCATTTGCTGTATGGCTTGGCGCATACTTATCTTGGGTATCCCATGGTCTGGCAGGCAAAACAGTTAATTGCAGAGGGCGCTATTGGCACGCTGCGCAAAATCATCGTCGAATATCCGCAAGGATGGTTAACTCAAAATCTTGAAGCTAGCGCGAATAAACAAGCCAGCTGGCGCACTGATCCTGCGCAAGCAGGTGCCAGTGGCTGTATGGCCGATATCGGTACCCATGCGTTTGGCTTGGCTGAATTTATCAGTCAACAGCAGATCACTCACCTGTGTGCTGACTTAAAAAGCCACATTGCTGAACGGCAGTTAGATGACGATGGTGCAGCACTCTTCCGCACTGAACAAGGCGTGTCTGGCGTGTTACTGGCAAGTCAAGTGTGTGCTGGCGAGGAAAACGCGTTATCCATTCGTTTATATGGTGATAAAGGCGGCATTGAATGGCAACAAATGGACCCCAATAGCTTGATCGTTCGGGCCATTAATAGTCCATTGCAGATCTTACGAGCAGGCAAAGGCCAACCAGGGCTATGCCAAGCCGCATTAGATCGGTGTCGTTTACCCGGCGGCCACCCCGAAGGCTACCTTGAAGCCATGGCTAACTTATACCATGATTTTGCTAAGGCCATTCGTGCCGGCGCGCATGGCACCGCCGCAGGTGTGCCCGGTATTGATGCGGGATTACGCGGTATGGCGTTTATCGACACTATTACTCAAAGCAGTAATAGCGAACAAAAATGGCATACGTTACCGAAACAATTACACACGGCGTTTACAGGAGTCATTTGATGACACAATCCAGCCAAATACATGGCCCAGCGATTTTTCTGGCACAGTTTTTAGCGCAATTCCCGCAAACAGAGAGCAAAGTAAAACTGCAAGCCATGGCACGTTGGGCAGCGTCGCTAGGCTATAAAGGGATTCAACTGCCAACAGATCCGTCAGTATTCGATTTAGCACTTGCGGCAGATAGCCAAGCGTATTGTGATGACATCATCGCGCTGTGCCAGGCAGAAGGCGTCGTGATAACAGAGCTCTCCACCCATTTACAAGGGCAATTAGTTGCGGTTCATCCAGCTTACGATGAATTATTTGATGGTTTTGCACCCGAAGCCCTGCGTGGTAAACCCGCTGAACGCACCGCATGGGCAGTGCAACAACTAAAATATGCGGCTAAAGCCAGTCAGCGTATGGGGTTAAAAGCGCATGCTACGTTTTCAGGGGCGTTGTTATGGCATTTAGTGTATCCGTGGCCGCAGCGTCCAGCAGGCTTAGTTGAACAAGGATTTGCCGAGCTTGCTGCACGTTGGCTACCTATTTTAGATGCTTTTGCTGAGGCTGGCGTGGCCGTATGTTATGAAATTCATCCTGGTGAAGATTTGCATGACGGCGCGAGCTTTGAACGCTTTTTAACTGCAGTAAATCATCATCCCGCTGCCAATATCTTGTTTGATCCCAGTCACTTTGTATTACAACAACTGGATTACCTGGATTTTATTGACCGATACCATACGCGCATTAAAGCCTTCCACGTTAAAGACGCTGAATTTCGTCCAAATGGCCGCACCGGTGTCTATGGCGGCTATCAAAATTGGCAAGATCGTGCAGGCCGTTTTCGCTCACTGGGCGATGGTCAGGTCGACTTTAAACAAATCTTTAGCAAACTCACTCAATATGGTTTTGATGGCTGGGCCGTGTTGGAATGGGAATGCTGCTTAAAAGATGCCGAGCAAGGTGCTCGTGAGGGAGCGCCTTTTATTGCCGCACATTTAATAGAAAAAGCTGGCCGCGCCTTCGATGACTTTGCGGGTGCCAGTACAGATACACAACGAAATAGACGTATTCTTGGCCTAACGGATTGAGATGGCCTTCGGTGCGGCGACGATATCGACGCACCCTATGTTTAACATAAGTAAAAAACAAAAATTAATAACAACAAAAAAAACGCAATGCATTCATCGTTGGGTAAACAACCCTAGCAACGAAATCAGCACGTGTTTAGGCAAAACGGGGACAGGTAAATGAATACAATAAAAATGCGGTTAAGCTGCATGATGTTCTTACAGTTTTTTATCTGGGGTGGTTGGTTTGTCACACTAGGTACTTTTTTAGGTCAAAACTTACAAGCCAATGGTGGTCAGATTGGCATGGCGTTTTCAACCCAATCTTGGGGCGCCATTATTGCACCGTTTTTTATCGGTTTAATCGCCGATCGCTATTTTAACGCTGAACGCTTACTGGGTATTTTACACCTATGTGGCGCCATTCTGATGTTTTTGATGTATCAAGCAACCGACTTTAGTACCTTTTATCCACTGGTATTAGGTTACATGTTAGCGTACATGCCTACGCTGGCTCTGGTAAACGCTGTATCATTTCGTCAGCTATCTTCGCCAGCTGCAGAATTCGGACAAATTCGGGTGTGGGGTACCTTGGGTTGGATTATTGCTGGTTTGGTCATCAGTTATATCTTTAGCTGGGATGCGCAAGCCGCCATTGCAACAGGCGCCTTGAAAAATACGTTTTTAATGTGTGCAATGGTGTCACTGCTGCTAGGTGTATACAGTTTTACTTTGCCAGCAACGCCACCTGCTGGCAAACAAGCAGGGCAACGCCTCGCAGATATTTTAGGCTTAGATGCCTTAAAACTCTTGAAAGATCGTAACTTCGCCATCTTCTTCATCAGTTCAATACTTATTTGTATTCCATTGGCCTTCTACTACCAAAATGCTAACCCGTTCTTAACCAATATTGGTGTAGAGAATGCCACCGGCAAAATGACGCTAGGTCAGGTTTCCGAAGTGTTATTTATGCTGCTATTACCCCTGTTTTTAAATCGTTTTGGCATAAAGTTAACACTGTTACTGGGGATGGCTGCTTGGGTACTGCGTTATGTCCTGTTTGCTTATGGCGATGCGGACAATGGCATTTGGTTACTGATTTTAGGCATTGCGCTGCACGGCATTTGCTACGACTTCTTCTTTGTAAGCGGCCAGATTTACACCAACAGTAAAGCCGGTGCGGCGATTCAAAACGCTGCGCAAGGGCTTATTACACTTGCAACCTATGGCATTGGTATGCTGATTGGTTTTAGTGTTGCAGGAATGATTACTGAAAACTACACCACCGCCGCCGGTATTGCGTGGCAACCCATTTGGCTATTCCCGGCAGGGTTTGCCGCCGTGGTGTTAGTGCTGTTTGCGCTTACGTTTAAAACCGAAAAACAACGCTAGGACTGCATGATGACAACACATAATTTTGGCAGAAGAACCCTATTAAAACAGGTTGCAGCCATGACAGCACTTGCCCCACTTAGCGCGTTGGCGCAAAACGTACCCCGTGAGCAGGTGATAAACACTTCCCTACAAAACGCGGTAAAGACACCGTTGAAGGGGCATATTAATCACTCAGTCAGCCGATGGACGTTTGGCGATCTTAGCGTGGAAGAGCTTTGCCTACTGGTAAAATCCCTTGGCTTTAGCGCCATAGATCTGGTGGGGCCTGCGGATTGGCCAATACTAAAACAACATGGCATCGATTCGTCTATGTGTAACGGTGCCGAGCTTAATTTAGAAGATGGTTGGTCAGATAGCCGCTTTCACGCTGAGTTGATCCCGCGCTATCTTCAGCATATCGACCTGGTCGCTAAAGCGGGTTACAAAAATCTTATTTGCTTTACCGGTAATGCCCGCGGCATGAGCCGTGAGCAAGCACTCGACAATGCCGTTGCTGGCCTCTCTCAGATCTTACCCAGCGCCGAAAAACATGGCGTGATTATCCAGTTAGAGTTATTTAACAGCAAAGTCGATCATCCAGATTATTTAGCCGATAACACGCCTTGGAGCATTGAGCTGTGCAAACGACTTAATTCGCCCAACTTTAAATTGCTCTACGACATTTACCATATGCAAATTATGGAAGGCGATATTATTCGCACCATTCAGCAGCATCACCAATACTTTGGGCATTACCACACTGCTGGAGTGCCTGGTCGACATGAAATTGATGATAGCCAAGAGCTGAATTATGCCGCTATTGCCAGAGCCATTAAAGCCACCGGATTTACGGGCTATTTAGCACAAGAGTTTATGCCAACACCAGACACTAAAGCTGGTCGCGCGCACTCTTTGGCGCAAGCCATTCAAATATGTGATGTATAACGCCGATTAACACTGTAATCACACAATCAGCTAAATCATCAGCTCATTGTGTCGTTGCACTAAATAATAACAAACGAGTTCTACCATACGAACACGAGACGCACACTACGTGGTTCGTAAGACAGAAATCGACAGCAACAGGTAGAAGGTTATGACAACAGCACAAAATCATTACGACGCCATTGTCGTCGGCTCCGGCATAAGTGGTGGCTGGGCGGCCAAAGAGCTCACTGAGCAAGGGCTAAAGGTTTTATTATTAGAACGTGGCCGCAATATTGAGCATATCAAAGGCTATACGAATGCCATGAAAGAAACATGGGATTTACCGCATCGAAATTTACCCACACAAAAAATGAAAGAAGATTTTCCTGTATTAAGTCGGGATTATCCGTTGAATGAAATCACTCAAGGTATGTGGGCTAATGAGCAAGAATCGCCTTATGTAGAAAAAAAACGCTTTGACTGGTATCGCGGTTATCACATGGGTGGGCGTTCTTTACTGTGGGGCCGCCAAAGCTATCGCCTAAATGAATTAGACTTTGAAGCAAACTTACGTGAAGGCGTGGCTGTTGATTGGCCTATTCGCTACAGCGATTTAGCACCTTGGTATGATTATGTTGAACGTTTCGCGGGTATTTCGGGTAATCGTGATGGGCTAGACGTATTACCCGATGGTCAATTTTTACCTGCAATGGATTTAAACATTGTCGAAAAATCCGCCGCTGCGCAAATCCAAAAAGCGTTTGGCGGTAAACGTCACATGATTTGTGGCCGCACGGCCCACTTAACCGAAGCCCGTCCAGAGCAAAATCGCGTCAATTGCCAGTACCGTGATAAATGCTGGTTGGGTTGTCCTTTTGGGGCGTATTTTAGCACCCAGTCGGCCACACTGCCCGCTGCAATGAAAACGGGAAATTTAACCGTGCGTCCGTTTTCAATTGTTACCCAATTACTGTACGACAAAGATAAAAAACGCGCGCGTGGCGTTGAAGTATTGGACAGTGAAACTAATCAAACCTATGAGTTTACAAGCAAAATTGTGTTCTTAAATGCTTCAGCGTTTAACAGCACATGGATTCTTATGAATTCGGCTAAAGACGTGTGGGAAGGCGGTTTAGGCAGTAGCAGTGGCGAGCTTGGTCATAATGTTATGGATCACCATTTGAAAATTGGTGCCGGCGGCGTGATGGAGGGCTTTGAAGATAAATATACGTTTGGCCGTCGTCCCAGTGGTTTTTACATTCCGCGCTATCGCAATTGGCAAGATGATAAGCGTGACTATTTACGTGGCTTTGGTTATCAAGGTCGTGCCAGCCGCGATAGCTGGCAGCGTGGTGTGGCTGAGCTTGGTGTGGGTGCTGATTTAAAAGCCGCGCTAATTGAACCTGGCGCATGGAGTATTGGCATGATGGGCTTTGGTGAATTTCTACCCTATCACGAAAATCGCATCTTCTTAGATCCTACGGTAAAAGATAAATGGGGCTTACCGGTGTTAGCCATGGACGTGGAGATGAAACAAAACGAATTATTGATGCGTCGGGATATGAAACAAGATGCAGTAGAAATTTTAGAGGCCGCTGGGGTGAAGAATGTGCAGGCCTATGAATCTCCCTATGGTCCAGGTATGGGGATTCATGAAATGGGTACTGCGAGAATGGGACGCGATCCTAAAACCTCTGTCTTAAATGCGCATAACCAAGTGTGGGATGCCTTAAATGTGTTTGTCACAGACGGCGCCTGTATGACATCAGGTTCTTGTGTTAACCCCTCGCTTACCTATATGGCATTAACGGCAAGAGCCGCAAAATTCGCGGTAGATGCGTTGAAAAAAGGAGAGCTGTAATGAACCGTCGTGATCTCTTAAAGATGATTGCTGCCGCAACCGGCATGGCCATGGTCGCGGGTGACGTGTTAGCACAAGGCTTAACGGTAGCCGATAAGGTACCGGTGACGCATATCTTTAGTGCAAATGATATTGCCTTATTAGACGAGATTGCCGACACGATTTTACCGCAAACGGACACGCCCGGCGCTAAAGCAAGCGGTGCAGGTGCACAAATGGCCGCTATTATCAGTAATTGTTTTGATCAAAGCCAACGTACACTGGTCACAGAAGGCCTGTTGGCATTACAAGCCCTTGCCCTACATCGGTTTAAGCAGCCCTTTCAGGCTGCCACCCCTGCACAAAAGCTCGCCTTACTAACTGAATTAGATAACGATGCCAAGGCACAGATTGCCAAGGCCAACGCGCAACAGCAGGCACCCCAAGCGCATTACTTTACAGTGTTAAAGCAACAAAGCATTTTTGCATTTTTCACCTCTAAAGTAGGGGCAACGGAGGTGCTA
>Ga0209812_10002051_pt1 | contig 12630 bp, 10 predicted proteins | sample JI71714BDNA_FD_187502 | JGI IMG/M metagenome (GOLD analysis project Ga0209812, IMG submission 187502) | Wastewater effluent complex algal communities from Wisconsin, to seasonally profile nutrient transformation and Carbon sequestration -... | ecosystem: Engineered > WWTP > Effluent > Algae...
GTGGGTTGGCGCGCCCTTGGGAGCAGCTGCGATCTGGATACGGCGGGGGCGTACCAACGCCATTGCCCCGGCGCCGGCATTGCCGGATGCGCCCGCAGACTCAGTCCAGGGGCGTATCCATCAGGGTACTGTCGACTATTCGGCACAGCTGACGATCCCGACCGCTCTGGATTTTCAAAAAACGATCGACAGCAGTGCCAAGCTGGCGCGTCTGCAGTATTTGCGTAACCGGTGGGTCCGCCAGGTGCGGGGGCACGCCGGGATCGAGATATTGCTGCCTGACGACAGCGATCTCCATGGTGCGACGACGTCGTTCCGATTTGCCGGCAAAACCGATGTTCCGTCCAACATAGCCATCACCGATCAGCTGTTGGAGCGATACGGCATCATGACAGTGTATCGCGCCGGGTTGGCTGACGGTGTGTGCGTCCGCGTGACGCCGTCGTTGTTCACGACTGTCGATGAAGTTGACCGTTTGGCCAAAGCGCTTTTGACGATGGCAGGTTGACGCAGTTCCGGGGCGGTCTTGAGGGGAGACACGCGACGGCGCGTATCCTCGATAGAAGCTTTTCCTTCTAGGAACCGGAATGACGTTTTCAACGAACAGGCGCGACCTCCTGCGCGGAATGTCGCTCGTCGGCGCCGCAGCTGCGCTGGGTACAACATTTCCAGCCTGGGCACGCAGTGGCAGCGGCGGCCTGACGACCGGCGGCGACGTCCTGACCGGTGACGACATTAAACTCCGCATAGGCCATGCAATGCACCGGGTTGGTGGCCGCTCGGGACATGCCATAGCGATCAATGGCACCGTGCCCGGGCCGCTCATTCGACTGAAGGAAGGGCAGAACGTCCGGCTTTCGGTCACGAATACCCTCGAGGAAGACACTTCGATCCATTGGCACGGGCTGCTGCTGCCGTTCCAGTATGACGGCGTGCCAGGCGTCAGCTTTCCAGGGATCAAACCGGGCGAGACCTTTGTCTATGAACTCCCGATCCGCCAATCGGGCACATATTGGTTTCACAGCCATTCGGGATTGCAGGAGGCGATGGGGCATTTCGGCTCGATCGTCATTGACCCGGCGGGCACCGATCCCGTGGCCTCGGATCGTGAGCATGTGCTGGTGCTCAGCGATTGGAGCTTCATGCACCCGCACAAGATCTACACGCGCCTCAAGCAGAATGGCGGCAACTTCAATTTCCAGAAGCAAACACTCGCCGGCTTGCTGGCGGGCAAGGGCCAATCGGCTGCCGAGAGGCGGATGTGGGGCCAGATGCGTATGGACCCGACCGACATCTCGGATGCGACCGGAGCGATTTACACCTATCTCGTCAACGGCCACGGGCCTGCAGAAAACTGGACCGGGCTGTTCGTCCCGGGTGAGCGCGTGCGACTGCGCATCATTAATGCGTCAGCCATGACCAATTTCAATGTGCGGATCCCGGGCCTGGCCATGACCGTCGTGGCAGCTGACGGCAACGCGGTTCAGCCGGTGGAGACCGACGAGTTTCAGATCGGCGTCGCCGAAACCTACGACGTGATCGTGCAACCAAGCGAGGACCGTGCATATGGCTTCATCGCCGAAGGCATTGATCGGTCGGGGCTGGTGCGCGCGACGCTGGCGCCGCGGATGGGCATGATCGCGCCTGCGCCGCCGCTGCGAGCGCGGCCGCTGCTGACCATGAAAGACATGGGCATGGGCGACATGGACATGAGCGGCGGCGCCATGGGCGGCATGGATCACAGCAAAATGCCGGGAATGGATCATGGCGCGATGCCAGGCATGAACCACGACATGGGTTCGATGAAGATGCTCGACCCATCGGTAGCGCCGCAAGTAAAGATGGGCCCAGGCGTGGCCATGCTGTCCTCTATGCCGATGGACCGTACCGCGGAGCGTCCCACCGGGCTGGAGAACGAGCCGCACCGCGTCCTGACCTATAGCCAGCTTCGTTCGCTCGCCCCCAATCCTGATCCGCGTGACCCGTCCCGCGAAATCGACATCCATCTGACGGCAAACATGGAACGCTACATGTGGTCGTTCGATGGCGTGAAGTTCAGCGAAGGTGCCGAACCTCTGGCCTTCCGCCACAACGAGCGAGTGCGCGTCAATCTGATCAACGACACGATGATGCCGCATCCCATCCACCTCCACGGCCATTTCTTTGAATTGGTGACGGGCGAAAAAGGTCATCGCCCGGTCAAGCACACGGTCAATGTGTTGCCGGGCGGCAAAGTGTCGTTCGACCTGACCGCCGATGCGCTGGGTGACTGGGCGTTCCATTGCCACATGATGCTGCACATGCACGCCGGAATGTTCCGGGTGGTCACAGTGCGCCGCGATGAGGATGCAGCGTGATCCCCGTCTCAATCAGACTTATCGCGGCACTGGTTCTCGCCCCAGGCGCTGCACAGGCGCAGACTGCGGCTCCCCCCACGACTGCCGCGGATCCGCACGCCGGCCATGCCATTCCAATGGCCGCCTCCCCTCCGGTTGTCGATCCGCACGCGGGCCACAAGATGCCAGCCGCGCCCGACCCCCATGCCGGCCACGACATGAGCCCTGTTCCGGATGCGGCCGTTCCGGCTGCCGATCCGCATGCCGGTCACAATATGGTAACACCTTCTACCGGCGAAATCATCGGCACCGCACCAGCACCGGTCCCCCCTACTGATCATGCCGCCGATGCCGTTTGGGGTGCTGCCGCCGTTGCCCCTTCGCGCGCTGCGCTGCGCCGTGAGCATGGCGGCTTTACTGGTTCCATGATCCTGTTCAACATCGCCGAATATCAGGCCCGCAAGGGAGGCGACGGCTACCGTTGGGAAGGCGAAGGCTGGTTTGGCGGGGACATCAACCGCTTTGTTGTCAAGACTGAGGGCGAAGGCGATGTGCGTGGATCGCTTGAAAAGGCCGAAGTGCAGGCACTCTATTCTCGCGCCATCGATCCCTGGTGGAACCTGCAAGCCGGGATCCGTTACGACGTTCAGCCCGAACCGCAGCGCGTCTATGCGACGCTTGGGTTCGAAGGTCTGGCACCCTATTGGTTCAAGGCAGCCGGCGCGCTGTTCCTGTCGAACAAGGGCGAGTTGCTCGGCCGAATCGAAGGTTTCTATGATCAGCGCATCACCCAGCGGCTGATCGTGCAGCCGCGTGCCGAGATTGACGCATCGGCTCAGTCGATCCCCGAGATCGGGGTGGGCGCGGGCCTGACCGATATCGAAATCGGCTTGCGGCTGCGTTACGAAATCGCGCGCGAATTTGCGCCTTACATCGGCGTCGAATGGTCTGCGAAGCTTGGCAAGACTGCGCAGTTTGCGCGCGACGCCGGCGAACGGGCAAGTGGCGTCAACTATGTTGCCGGTATCCGGTTCTGGTTTTAAGCAATTTGGAATGAGCTCACGACGCCACCGCCTTCACCTTGGCGCAAGCCGATTGCACAAATGGCTGGCACTGATCGTCGGTGCGCAACTGTTGATCTGGTTCGCCAGCGGCGCACTGATGAGTTTCTGGCCGATCGAGGAAATCCATGGCGACCATCTGGTTGACCGAAAGATCATAGACGCACTTCCGGCCGGCACCACTCTTGCCGATCCTGCAACTTATCTGCGCGGCACCGGCGCCGACCGTGTGACGTTACGGATGCTGAACGGCAGGGCTGTTGCCGAAGTCGTCCGTGGCAGCAAGGTCCAGTTGTTCGATGCCGTCGCTGGCACTCCGCTGCCTGCCGTCGACGCTCAGTCAGCCGCCGCTATCGCGAGAAAGGCCTGGATTGGCGGCGACGTTTCGGCGCCGATCACAAGCAAGGTCACCGCGGCAAGCCCGGAATATCGCGGCCCGCTGCCGGCATGGCGCGTTGCATTCGCTGATCATGACCAAACCAGCGTGTTTGTGTCCGCCGACACCGGTCAGATCGCCGCTGTGCGAACCGCCAATTGGCGGCTGTTCGATTTCTTCTGGGGCCTGCACATTATGGACTGGACGGAACGGGACAATTTCAACACCTGGTGGTTGCTGGCGTTTGCGATCGGCGGTTTGGTGCTCGGGCTGGCTGGGACGGTGCTGCTGGTCGTTCGCTGGCCGATCAAGCGCGGGCTGTTCCGCCGCCGCTCCCACCTGTCATAACCCCGAAACGGAAAGTTTGCTCAATATGCGCAAATATCTTCTGTCACTTGCGCTTGTTGCGGCGCCTGCGATGGCGGCGGGCGATATCGTCATGCACCGCGACCCTGGCTGCGGCTGCTGCGAAGCCTGGGTGGCCCAGGTCGCCAAGGAATTCGGTCAAGCCGTCAAGATCGTCGACGATCCCAACCGCGCGAGCCTCCACAAGCGGCTTGGCATGCAGCCTAGGCTGGCATCGTGCCATACCGCCATCATCGCTGGGGTGGCCTTCGAAGGTCATGTGCCAATTGCGGATATGAAGCGTGTGTTGGCCAAACGGCCAGCAAGCGTAGCTGGGCTTTCGGTCCCGGGCATGCCGATCGGCTCGCTCGGCATGGAAGTGCCCGGGCGCGTTCCCGACAAATACGCTGTCATAGCGTTCGGCGCTTGGAAGGCAGCGGTTTTCGCTCAGCGCTGAGGAAGCGTGGCGCCAACTGCTGAACTTCTTGGCGATGTAGCGGCCGTCTGCAACTGCAGCGCATAAGGAATTGGGTAAAGCGCCACGTGGCTGACGGAACTTTTTGAGTGGCGAGCTGACGGTGGTGACCGAGAACCCGGTGCGCTGGTTGTCGAATCCGATTGGTGACGGTACTTTTTGGAGCGGCGAAGGGAGCAGCCAAGGCATCAGAAGCGGCCTCGAAATCTGAATAGAGGTCGATAGATGTCGAAACCGCGAAAAAAATTTCGTCCTAATTTCGTCAATGATTTCAATAGCGTGATCAAATGACGGACCATGGGCCGGGCTGCAGCACCTGCTAAAGGCAATAATCCAACGAAATGAAAGCGTTATGCTAAGTTTGAACAATCGAGTGGGAGTGACGGGTAGTAGAAACGGCGGGAACCGACGGCTGTAGCGGGCGATTGCGAAAAGCTCATGAGCGAATGCTGGCGATAGTCTTTGCGAGTTCATCTGCCGTCTCAATGCGGTTTGATGACGGTATCTGGCGGGATACATGTTCGTTCGGGCTCAGGTGATCGGCTTTAAGCTCGACCGGCTCGCTCGGTGCCGGATGCACGGGCCATCGCCGACAGCTGATGAAACGCGGGGTGAAGCTCGAGATCGGATCGACAATCCACGATCCGACCGACCCGATGGGCAAGATGTTCTTCAACATCCTCGCTACCTTTGCCGAATTCGAGAGCGACCTTATCCGGCTGCGGAGCCGAGAGTGAATGGCGGTCGCTCGGGCAGAAGGGAAGCTGAAGGTCAAGAAGCCCAAGCTGTCGCAAACGCAAAGCAAAGAGCTGCGCCGGATGTAGGCACTGGCGATTACTCGATCAGTGACTTGGGCAACCTGTTCCAGGTATCGCGGCCGACAATCTACCGAACGCTGACTCGGCAGCCTGCAACCGAGTGACCATGGGCTAATAGTTGCGCCGTGCAAGCCCAGTATCTGCTTTGAACAGCTTCTACCACCGGCTAAAGGTCAGATGGCAGAGAATTGCTCGCTCAGTCCTGTTCCAATACTTCAGGAAGGGACGAAATGTTGGTAGCGATGCGGTCGAGCATTGTTTTGAGGGCCGCCACATCTGCGTTGGTCAGACCATTCCATGTGAGTTCATGCAGCCAGTCTGCTTCCTTGCGTAAGAGAGGGACAAGGTCATAAGCTGCTGGAAGGAGATGCACCTCCCACACTCGGCGATCGGTCGGGCATGGGCGCCGTTCGACTAGTTGCTGGTCTTCCAGCCTGTCAATCGCCTGGCCGATCGTGGCACGCTCGAGATCGAGAAGACGCGCCAGTTCGGACTGCGACACGCCTTCGCACCTCAAAAGGTAAGCGAGCATGCGCCATTGGGTTCGCGTTAGCCCCGACTGTGCGATACGCCGTTCGAACGCCTGCCTTAATGTGCGGGTGATCTCCTCCATCCGGAAAACGATCTCATCACGGTCGGTCACGAAAGGAGCGGCGGCTGCTGAGCCAGGATAGGCGCTACGACTTGGCATGCTTGGGAAATAGCTGCCGAATTGACTGGATGGCAAGACGAGATAATGTAAGGTGGTTTACAGAAAGAGGTGCCGGCGGTGAGGCGAATCCAGTTTAGGGGAGCAGAGGGACAGACACTGGTGGCTGATGCGATGGGCGTTGATGACGCCCTACCTGTCATCCTGGCCCATGGCGGCGGGCAGACCAGGCTCAGTTGGCGCCGCACACAGGAAAGGCTGGCAGCTGCTGGCCTGAGGGTCATCGCGATAGATCTTCGCGGCCATGGCGAAAGCCAATGGTCATTGTCTGGCCACTATCGGATCGAGGATTTTGCTGATGATCTTCTTTGCGTGGCGCATGCCTTGGGAACGCCCCCCGTTCTGGTAGGTGCCTCGCTGGGCGGGCTGTCCGGTCTGATTGCCGAAGGTGAAATCAGGCCGGGCAGCTTTGCGTCGCTAACCCTGGTCGATATTGCGCCCAACATGGAGCCGGCAGGAGTCGCACGGGTGATGGGCTTTATGGCGGCTCATCTCGAAACCGGTTTCGCCTCTGCCGAAGAGGCCGCCGAGATAGTCGACAGTTATCGCCCCCGGGAGGGGCGTCGGACGACGGCCGAGCGGATCGCACCCTATGTGCGGAAAGGGCAGGACGGCCGCTGGCGCTGGCATTGGGATCCCAGATTTATCAGTTCGGTGATGTCGAGCAGGGGGGAGGCGCGCATGGAACGTCTTGCCGAAGCAGCGCGCCGGCTCGCCTGCCCGGTGCATCTGATCCGCGGAGGATCAAGCGATCTCGTCTCGCCAGAAGGAGCGGCAGCTTTCCTCGACCTCGTGCCACACGCCTGCTTCACCGACATTGCAGGTGCCGGCCACATGGTCGTGGGCGACCGCAATGATGCCTTTGCCGATGCCATCCTGCAATTCCTGCAGGACCCCGATCAATCAAAAAGAGGATTTGCATGACCGTTGACAGGAGTGCGCTCACGACGCTCGATGGACTTCAGGCGGCGCTTCACATTGCCCCTTTCCATCGCTGGCTTGGCCTCGAGCTGCTATCGGTATCGCACGGCGGCATCGTGATTGCCATGCCGTGGCGCGACGAACTGGTGTCGAACCCGGCGCTCGGTGCGGCACATGGTGGCGTGCTCGCCTCCCTCGTTGACCTTGGTGGCCTGTATGCGGTGTTGGCGGCCGGCGGACTTGCGCAGGCGACCGCCGACCTTCGGGTCGATTATCATCGTCCTGCGCTGGCGGGCCGGATTCTGGCACGCAGTCGGGTGGTCAAGCTGGGAAAGCGCCTGAGTGTTGCTGATACGCTTGTCGAGAGCGAGGCCGGTGATCTGCTGGCATCTGGTCGCGGGGCATATCTCGGTGCCTGAGCTCTCCCGCGCACTTAAGCGCGTTCCGATCCTTGGTCTGTTGGGTGCCGCTGCATGGGCTCTTGCTGCCTGCTCGGCCGAACCAAAGTCCCAGGATGCGCCGGTGGCAGCCCCGCAAGCCATCGACGTTCAGGTTGTGCCGGCGCGTGCCGAACAAGTGTCTACGCCGATCCGGGCATCGGGGACCATTGCCGCAATGCAGACAAGCAACGTGACCGCCCTTGTCGAGGGGCCGGTCGATCGCGTGTTCGTCCGCGTCGGAGACCGTGTGACCCGGGGGCAGCCCTTGCTGCGCATCCGGCAGGCCGATTATCAGCGGCGGGCCAGCGAGGCGGAGGCCGCACTTCGTGTTGCTGAGGCCGAAGTGGTGCAGACCGAGCGGGCCTTCGAGCGGGTGCGCCAACTGAAGGACCGCAGTTTTGCACCAGCGGCCCGGCTGGATGAGGCAGAGGCCGCGCGCGACGTGGCACGGGCGCGCCGCGATCAGTCCCGAGCGGCGTTGGCGACCGCTCGCCAGGCGCTGTCGGATACGGTGCTGCGCGCGCCCTATGACGGTGTTGTCACGCAGCGCATGGTGGATGAAGGCATGTTTCTGAACAGCCGTTTTTCCATGGGTGGGCAGTCGTCCGCGCTGCAGCTTCAGGAATTGCGCGTGGTGGCAGCGATCGTGGCGGTGCCCGAGGCACGGGTGTCAGAACTGCGCAAGGGACAGCCTGCGCGCCTGTTCATCACCGGTCAGGCCGGGGCGTTGCCGAGCGAAGTGTTCATCATCAATGATTTCATCGACCCCAGGGCTCGGACCGTTGAAGTGCGGCTGCCGGTTCGCAATCCCGACTACGCCATCAGCAGCGGCGTTTCGGTCGTGGCCGAGATTCTCATCGATCCGGTCAATGCCATTGTTGTGCCACGTCGCGCACTGCGCGGCGAAAGCGCAAATCCGCATCTGTTTGTTTTGATCGGTGACGTTGCGCGACGGCGTGCCGTGGAGACGGCGGATATCGATCTTGACAGGGTGCGGATCGTCCAGGGCGTGGCGGCGGGCGACCGCGTGATCCTCGATCCGCCCACGACACTGGCCGACGGCATGAAGGTCCGGGTCCGTGAAAAGGACGCGGGATCGCGCCCTGCGGCCGCCAGCGCGCCGGGCAGCAGGTAGGAGAACAGTCATGTGGCTTGCCGATGTCTCGATCCGCCGTCCTGTTTTCGCCACCATGATGATTGGCGCGCTGGTCGTCCTCGGTCTTATCAACTTCACGCGGCTTGGAGTCGATCTCTTTCCCCGGGTCGAGTTTCCCTATGTCTCTGTCAGCACCTCTCTCGAAGGCGCCGCGCCGGGTACCATCGAGACCGAAGTGAGCGACGTTCTCGAAGAAGAACTGAACAGCATTTCCGGCATGCGCCAGATGCGATCGGTCAGTGCGGAGGGACTTTCGCAAATCTTCCTGGAATTCGAGCTCGGGGAAGACGGGGACGTGAAGGCGCAGGACGTGCGCGACAAGGTAAGCATCGCGCTGCGCGGTTTGCCCACCGACGCCGATCCGCCTGTGGTCGAGAAGGTCGATCCCGATGCGAGCCCGATCCTGTCGATCATGCTGTCTGGCGACATGCCGATCCGGGAACTTACGACTTATGCGGATGAGGTGGTGAAGGAACGCATCCAGCGCGTCCCCGGTGTCGGATCTGTGACCCTGGCCGGCGGGCGCGAACGCGAGATGCGGATCTGGCTCGATGCCACCCGTATGCGCGCCGTCGGTGTCACTGCGGACGATGTGGTTCGGGCCGTGCGCGGTGGCAATGCCGAACTTCCGGGCGGCCGGCTCGAGATCGGCGGAGCGGAGCGCGAATTGGGCGCGCGCACCATGGCTGAGGCGCGTACGCCAGAAGAATTCGGCGCGCTCGTCATTCTCTGGCAACCCAACGGAGCTGCCGTGCGGGTCCGCGATATCGCCCGGATCGAGGATGGCCAGCAGGACGAGCGCAGCTTTGCGCAGTTGAACGGTACACCCGGGGTCGCGCTCGAAGTCAGACGGCAGTCGGGGCGCAACACGGTCGAGGTTGCGCGGGCCATCCGCGCCGAAGTGGAACAGCTTTCGAAAACTGCACCAGCGGGCGTTGAGATGGTGATCGCCCGCGACACCTCCCGCTTCATCGAATCCTCGATCGGCGACGTGCAGTTCGAAATTGCCGTGGCGATCGTGCTGGTCGTTCTCGTCACCTTCTTCTTCCTGTTGAGCTGGCGTGCGACAATCATCGTCACGCTCGCAATCCCGACATCGCTGGTGGCGACATTCATCGCGTTCGGTGCGTTCGATCTCACCATCAACATGATGACATTGCTGGCACTCACAGTGGCGATCGGCCTGCTGGTCGATGACGCCATCGTGGTAACTGAGGCAATCCAGCGAGACATCGACGGGGGTGCCGATCCCCGGAATGCCGCCTTTGCCGCCACCAAGAGGGTGGCACTCGCCGTGCTGGCCGGCACCTTTGCCACGCTTGCGGTGTTCGTGCCGATCGCCTTCATGGAAGGCATCGTCGGTCGATTCTTCTTTCAGTACGGCCTCGCCATTGTCTTTTCGGTCAGCGTGTCGCTGCTGGTCGCCTTTACGCTAACCCCGATGCTGGCAGCCCGCCTGCTAAAGGCGGGCGATCATGGCGGGGCATGGCTGTCGCGTATCGAACAGTTCCACCAGTCGACCGAGCGACGGTACGGGCGCGTTGTGCGTTGGGCGCTCCAGCGCCGTCTGTTGGTGATGATGATCGCGCTGGGCAGCCTAGTGATCGGCGGAATTGCCGCCTCGATGGTGCCTTCTACCTTTATGTCATCAACCGACCGCAGCGAGTTTCTTGCCACGGTCAAGCTGCCGCAGGGAACCGGCATCGCAGGGTCTCGCCGAGCGGCAGCACGCGCCGATGCGGCGCTGCGCGGAATTGACGATGTCGAACTCGTGTTCGTCACGGTGGGAGCCGGCAGCCGCCAGCGCAGCAACGAGCTGGAACTCTATGTCGCAATCACGCCCAAGCAGGGACGGTCGACCCACCAGATGGTGGTCATGGATCAGGCGCGCGTCGCGTTGCGGCAGGCACTTCCCGAGGCAACCGAGATTGTTGCCGCCGAAGTCCCATGGGTTTCGGGTGGTGGCATCGGTCAGGCCGCTATCGAACAGGTTATCATGGGTCGCGATCTGGCCGAAGCCGAAGCCTATGCGGCCCGGCTGGCGGCGGCGATGAAATCGCGCCCCGAATTCGCCGACGTTCGCTCCAGTTACGAAGGCGGCCGGCCCGAATTGCAGCTCCGCATCGATCGCACGCGTGCTGCCGATCTCGGCGTATCGGCACGCGACCTGGCGAACACGACCAGGATTCTCCTCGGCGGGGTGGAAGCCGGGACCTTCGAGGAGGGCGGGCGGCGCCATGACGTCCGGGTCCGGCTGGAAGAGGCACAGCGCCAGTCGCCAGATGCGGTGGCCATTCTGCAAACCCGAAGCCTTGAGGGACGCCTTGTTGATCTGGGCCAGGTAGCCGATCCAAGGATCGGCACCGGCCCTGTGCAGATCGACCGCCAAGACCGCGCCCGCAAGGTCTCGGTGCTCGCCAACAGCGCGACCGGTGTGTCCCTCGGCGCCGCCGTGCAAGCAATGGACGCAATCATTGCCGCCAATCCACCGCCCTCCGGCATCGAGCTGGTGGTGGAAGGGCAGGCGCGGCGCATGGCGGAGACAGCGACCGCAATCGGCTTTGCCTTCTTGCTCGCGCTTATCGCGCTCTACATCGTGCTTGCCAGCCAGTTCGACCGCTTCGGCCAGCCTTTCCTCATCATGCTGACGGCGCCCCTATCCTTCTCCGGAGCATTCGTGGCGATGTTGATCGGTGGACAGGAAATGAGCCTGTTCGGTCAGATCGGCCTCCTGGCGCTCATGGGCATTGTCATGAAGAACGGGATCCTGCTGGTCGACCGGGCAAACCAGCTTGTCGAAGCCGGTGTGTCACGCGCCGACGCCATGGCCCAAGCCGCTCCGGAACGGCTGCGTCCGGTGCTGATGACGGCACTAGCCGCAATCTTCGGTATGATTCCGGTGGCCTTGGCATCATCCGATGGATCGGAATGGCGCAACGCGATGGGCTTCATCGTGATTGGCGGGCTGATCACATCGACGATGCTGACCCTTGTTGTCGTCCCGGCGGCCTGGATGCTGCCGGAAGACGCAGCGCGGATGTGGCGGCAACTCGTCAGAAGGTCGCCGTCACTTGATAAAGGACATATCAGAAGTGCCGATAGCCCGGTCGAGGTCCCGATGGATAGCGAGAAGCAGCAAGCGATAGCGTCTCATCCTCCCGCCGTATCGTGGGCACTTGAAGACCGCTGATTGCGGGTCTCGAAGCGATGCAGGGCGGCAGAGCTGCCGAAGCCCGCTTCGGCAACGCTCGATGCGCTCGATCCGACGGCGGAAGGCCCGCACTTTGCAAGACATTTGCTCGGGCCGGCTCAACTGGAAGTCTTGTACGGTACAAGAGTTTAGGGACTTCCGGCCTGTCCGAAAGGGGACCCTTATGGCAGCATCAGGGTGGAAATCCGAATAGCGACTCATGCATCCTCGCGACCTCGGACCGTCAGCCCTTGTCGGTCGCAGGCTGATCGGGACACAAGAGCGTTACAGTTCTGGACTCGAAATCGTACGTAATCGACGCGCAATGCGCAATCGTGTCCATTCCGATGTAGAGCCGTTGGTTGGGGACCTTGCGCTTGCTGTCGGCCGAGACAGCGATCTCGTTGGGGTCCTGTTCGGGCGTGGCCCTTCCGCAGTGCCTCGTGAATTGCCTTTGCAGAAACGGGTTGGTGACGGTACTTTTTGCGAAGATTTCGGCTTTAGGCCGGCGGCAAGAATCGGCATCAGTGTCGGAATAGGAGTCGATAGATGCCGAAACCTCGAAAAAAATTTCGCATCGATTTCCTAAATGATTTCAACAGCGTGATTAAATGACGGGCGTTGAGCCGGCCTGCTGTACCGGCAAGCAGCAATATCGCAAATAAATCATAGGCTTAAGAGTGATTGGAACGATCGAGTGGGAGTGACGATTACGGCCAGCTGAGGCCCAATATCTCCCAATTCTTCTCACCCGCCGGCAGTCGCACAACCCGCACATCGCCCACCCGGGCGCCGCGCAGGGC
>Ga0209812_10002052_pt1 | contig 12628 bp, 7 predicted proteins | sample JI71714BDNA_FD_187502 | JGI IMG/M metagenome (GOLD analysis project Ga0209812, IMG submission 187502) | Wastewater effluent complex algal communities from Wisconsin, to seasonally profile nutrient transformation and Carbon sequestration -... | ecosystem: Engineered > WWTP > Effluent > Algae...
GGTGATATCGCGGATGATCAACAGATACTGTTTTTCACCGTATTGCAACACCCGGTACTCCAGCGTCAGATCTTCGGTGATCGGCGACGATAACTCGATCGGTTGTTCGAAGTTCTGCTGCTGCAAATACTGTTGAAATTCGGGATTTCGGATGAGGTTGTCAATCCGCTGATTTTCGTCCATCGGCCAGCGCAAACCAGCCATTTGCTGCGCCAGTTTATTACACCAGACAATAGTCCAATCCAGACTCAGGACGACAATGGCATCGGGCAAGGCTTCAGCGCCGTCGCGAAACCGCCGGACCAGCGCACGTAAATCTTTGTTTTTCTTTCGAGATTTTCGTTGGCGATAGTTGATCCCGTCAAAGATCTGCTGCCAGCTACCATCACCGGCGGGCGGTGACAGCTTACGGTCACGCCACAACCATTTATCTAATAAAAACAGATGCTTATAATGCCATGCAATGACCCCAACCGACAGGGCGAGCAATAACTCGCTGGTCAGGTCAAGCAACCATCCCAAAGCTGCGGCCACCACAGCTAATCCGATCAGGCGTGTAACGATAGCCCGTTTGGACAGTAATAAACGCATATCACCTACTTGGTTGTGACGACCTGTAACCAGTACAGGTCATCCGGCAGACTGAGGTTATTTTACCGAAAAACGATAGCCAGAGCCACGCACGGTTTGCACCAACCGATCATGGCCGCCATGGGAAATGGCTTTGCGCAGGCGACGGATATGCACGTCAACAGTACGGTCTTCGACATACACATTAGTGCCCCAGACATGATCCAGCAACTGTTCACGGCTATAAACCCGTTCCGGATGGGTCATGAAAAAGTGCAGTAACCGGAACTCGGTGGGCCCCATGTCCAGCGGTTGATCCACAGCAGTCACCCGATGCGACACCGGATCCAGTTTTAATCCCTGTACTTCAATGACTTCATCCAGGCTGGTTGGTGCGACACGGCGGATCACCGCTTTAATTCTTGCCATCAGCTCTTTTGGCGAAAATGGCTTGGTGACATAGTCATCGGCACCGACTTCCAGGCCGCGAACTTTGTCTTCTTCTTCACCACGCGCAGTGATCATGATGATCGGAATGCTACGGGTCAGGTCATGCTGTTTCATCTTCTTAGCAATCTGAATTCCGCTTCCACCAGGCAACATCCAGTCCAGTAACACTAAATCCGGGTATGGCTCGACCAGCTGGTTAATGGCGCTGTCAAAATCGGCCGCAGTGCTTGCCTGATATCCATTTTGTTCCAGCACAAAACACAGCATATCGCGAATTGGTGCTTCATCTTCCACTATCAGAATTCGTCTCGACATAGTCTATTACCATCATCCGAGGTTTTGGGTACTCCAATCAGTATCCCGCCTTATTATGACATTATTATGAAAGGCAGCAGTCCAGTGCTGACTCTGTCACAACTCATTTGCAAACATCACAACTGTAAGTCGCGGCTTGAAGAGTCTCCTTTCGATCAAGTCAGAAAACTCCCGACAAAATATTACGAACTGGTAAGTCATTTCCGTGACACTTTTCTGAAGCTTTTTTGACAACCTCCCCGCCAGCATGCGCCAATACTGGCTCAGGTTCCACTGTCATCTGTCTGCCAATATTCTGTCATAAAAAAGTCACGCCAAGGATTTACCGTCTGTGCAGTTTTTTATGACCCACTGCATCGACGGAGATTAAGATGGCATTTGGCAAGATTTTAAAGTTAAGCGCAATTTCGACTGCTTTGTTCCTGGCCGGCTGCGGCGGCGGCGACATTGTGATTAGCACTGGTGCTGGCGCGACCACGCCAACGCAACCTACAGTACCTACACCTCCAACCAGCAAGTGCCCGAGCTTTGCTAAAGAAGGTGCTGCCGTGGGCGGTATCAGCAAAACTATTTGTGAAGTCAGCGGCACCCTGACTGCAGACGCGACATTCACTTCCGGTATCGTGTGGGCGTTGAACGGCAAAGTACAAGTCGGTAACGATAATGCAAACAGCGCCACGCTGACCATTGAACCAGGCACTACTGTTTTTGGTAAATCAGGCGCAGATTTCTTAGTTGTCGCCCGTGGCTCGAAAATCAGCGCGGTCGGCTCTGCCAATGCGCCAATCGTGTTCACATCAGTCAATGACATGATTGGTACTGCGAACGATGCCTCTGCCGGCCAATGGGGCGGTATCGTACTGCTGGGTAAAGCACCCACCAACAAATGTGATGCGGCGGCACTGGCCAGCTGTAAAATCGAAGCCGAAGGTAACGCCGGTCCATACGGTGGCGATCGCCCAACAGACAGCAGCGGTATCCTGAAATTTGTTCAGGTGAAATATGCCGGTTATGAAGTGATCAAAGATAACGAGTTAAACGGTGTGACTTTTGCCGGCGTCGGCTCAGGCACTGTGGTTGACTATCTGCAAGTTCACAACAACTCAGACGATGGCGTGGAATTTTTCGGCGGTACTGTTGATGTGAAACACTTAGTCCTGACCGGTAACCGTGACGACTCACTGGACTGGGCTGACGGCTGGACTGGTCGCGTGCAACATGTGCTGATCCGTCATAACCAAAACAATCTTGAAGCCAACCGCGCTATTGAAGCAGATAACCAATCTTCTAAATTCAACGCGACACCGGTCTCTAACCCACGCATTTCGAACATGACGATTATCGGCAACGCCTTCACTTCAGCGGCGGCCGATTCAGAAGGTATTCTGTTACGCGCCGGCACTGCAGGTGAGATTTACAACACCATCATCACAGGTCCAAAAGGCATGGGTGAGTGTTTCGAAATCGAAACACCTGAATCTGTGGCGAACGCAAACACCGGTAAAATCATTTTCCGCAACTCCATTGTGAATTGCCCGGAAAACTTCAAATCGCCAAGAGACGCTGCCGGTAACACACTGTTAGATGTTGAAAAATGGTTCTTGGCGCAACCAGGTAACAGTGTTGCCGACCCATTGTTAGGTGGCTACATGCCAGCGGCGACCTCTCCGGCGCTGGGCAAAGGCTACAACATGCAAAACTTTGTTGACCCATGGTTCGACAATACCAACTACATCGGTGCATTTGATGGTATTACCGACTGGACCAAAGGCTGGACACACGGCTTACATGCCAGCAACGCAGCGTTGACTGCTTGCCCAACAGGGACTTCGGAAGTTGCGTCACTGACCGGCAGACTGAACTGTGAAATCAAAGGTACGCTGACCAGCAATGTGGCGTTAAAAGCGGGTGCTGATTATGTATTAAACGGCAAAGTCACCGTCGGTGGCGACAATACTCGCTCTGCGACACTGAGCATTGATCCCGGTATACGTATCTACGGCAAATCTGGTCAGGATTACCTGGTAATTGCTCGCGGTAGCAAAATCATGGCGGAAGGTTCGCCAACAGCGCCAATCGTATTCACTTCACTGCAAGACGTGATTGGTTCAGCAACACGCGCTGGCCAATGGGGTGGCATCGTGGTACTGGGTAACGCGCCAAGCAACAAGTGTGACCAAGCTGCCACCACTTGCTCAATCGAAGCTGAAGGCAATGCCGGCCCATATGGCGGTTACAATGCAAACGACAACTCTGGCGTGCTGAAGTACGTGCAAATCCGTAATGCCGGCTTTGAAGTTATCAAAGACAACGAACTGAATGGCTTGACCTTAGCCGGTGTTGGTAAAGGCACTGTGATTAGCCACGTGCAAATCCACAAAAATCTGGACGATGGTCTGGAGTTCTTCGGCGGTACTGTTGACGTGAAATATGTCGTCCTGACCGGTAACGAAGACGATTCACTGGACTGGACAGACGGCTGGAACGGCAAAGCACAATTCCTGCTGGTCAAACACGATGCCGCAAACACTGTGACCAACCGCGGGATTGAGGCTGACGGTCAATCGACCAACTTCTCTGCAACCCCACTGTCAGAGCCGACTATCGCCAACATGACTATCATCGGCAACACCTTTAAATCTGCCGACATGGATTCTGAAGGTGTCCTGCTGCGTGCCGGTACTTCTGCCAAGTTATATAACTTCGTGATTGCCGGTCCTAAAACAGACACTGGTGCCATGGGTGAATGTCTGGAAATCGAATCAAGCCAATCACAAGGCCTTGCTTCATCAGGTCGCCTGGTAATGACGAACTCGGTCATTGGCTGCCCGGAGCCGTTCAGAGGTTCAGTGTCAGCAACAATGACAGTCAAGCAGTGGTTTGAAGGTCAGGCAGGCAACAAAGCTGTTGCGACGCAGGCTGAAGCCCTGAATGGCCTGTACACGGTCCCTGGCGTGACAACTGCCCGAGACATGGCCGCGGTTGACAGCTTCTTTACCAGAACCACTTTTGTCGGTGCCATGGATGCTGCTAACGACTGGACCAAAGGCTGGACCACTGGTTTAGGCAACTAAGCATGATAGACAGCCGGCTTTTGAGCAATCAAAGGCCGGCTTTGTGCTGATACAAACTTTTGTGAAAACCCGGACCGTACCGGGCGGATAAAAACTCAGGCTGGATATCGCAGCCGACAGGATTCAGAAAAATGAGCAGCTTGCACCCATTTGGCCCATTTCATTTAAACCGCAATCGCGTCACCCGCGCCGTCCTGCTGGCACTCGCCACCAGCGCCGCCATGCCGCTGACTGCAGCTTTCGCACAGGAAGCAGCGACACCAGCCGCCAGTGCAGCAGAACCGGCTAACGAGACACAAGCCGTTGAACGGATTAACGTCTCAGGCCGTCTGCTGAGCTCAGCCGCTGCGACTGCAGAAGAACGCCGCCAGCAGCCTTTTGTCGCTGAATTGCTGGGCATGGACCAAATCTCCCGTGCCGGTGACGGCAACGCAGCTGCGGCCTTGCGCCGCGTGACTGGTCTTACGCTGGTTAAAGATAAGTTTATTTACGTCCGTGGTCTCGGTGAACGTTACTCGTCCACCTTACTCAACGGCGCTCAGGTACCAAGCCCGGACCCAACGCGCAACGTAGTACCGATGGACATGTTCCCGGCCGGTATCATCGAAAGTATGGTGGTACAGAAATCTTATTCGCCGGAATTACCAGCAGCCTTTGGTGGCGGTAACATCAACATCCGTACCAGCAGTATTCCGTTGCAGCAGGTGTTTAGTTTCTCGGTAGGGACTGAATACAATAGCCTGAGCAGTGATAACGGTCTTGAATATGCCGGTGGCGGCGACGACTGGCGTGGTCGCGATGACGGCACCCGCAGCCTGTCAGAGCCATTCAGTGCAGCAGTCGCACAATATGGCTCTTTAGACTTAGTCAAAATCGCACAAGGCCTCGGCGGTGTAACTCCGGGAAACCTTGCCAAAGCCGAGCTGATTAACCGTAACCTCGGCCTGGAAATGAATCGCCAGCTCGATGTCAACGAAAAAAGCGTAGGCCCTGCTTACGATGCCAGCATGTCCTGGGGCAATCGCTTTGATATCGGTGAGCGCGTCTTTGGCGTGATGGCTGGTGTCAGCTACGACCATTCGACCGAGAACAGTAAAGACCAAGAGCGCTATTACTCCATTACGACCGGAACAGATCTGACGCCGCTGAACCGTTACGACGATATTCTGCGCACTGAACATCAGGTCAAACTGTCCGGCATGCTGAACTTCGGTTTTGAGTGGGATAACAATCACCGCTTTGAAACCTCGAGTATCTACCTGCAGGACACCAAAGACCGCATTAAACGCAAAATTGGTGACTCGATTGAGACTATCAACGAAGCCAATCGCGAAAACGAGTTTTACAACATTCTCTATGAAGAGCGCTCCATGCTCAGTAACCAGATCCGCGGTAAGCATATGCTGGAGTGGGCTGGCGACCTGAATGTTGACTGGCAATACACCGACGCGAAAGCTGAACGCCGCGCACCAGGCGAAGTAGAATACCTGTACGTCCGCACGCTGGACGACGCTGGTAAACTGCTGAATAAAACCATGCGCCGCAGTGACAACGCGGTGATTTACCAGTTCGGTGATATGGAAGACAACACCGAAAACGTCAGCTGGAATGCCAAATATCCCGTGTCGACGGAAAAGACCGAGTGGACTTTCAGCACCGGCTACAGCTACTTCGAACGTCAGCGTGACGCGACTACCGCGCGCTATAAGTTAGATACCCGGGGCTTTAGCAATGACGACCTGAGTCTGGCCTATAGTCAGGTGTTTTCTGATGCCAATATTCAGAATGCAGCCAAGCGCTTCCAAATCTCCGATGTAACCGGTGATGCCGACGACTATAAAGCTGCACAAATGATTGATGCTGCTTACGTTGCGATGGAAGCCACTTATGACTACACCTGGCGCGTCAATCTGGGTGTGCGTTATGAAGATTTCCGTCAGGTTTCTATCCCGCTGAATCCATCAACGGGCGCAGTCCAGGGTGACATCAGCAAGATGCCAATCCAGCAGGATGATTTGTACCCTGCCCTGTCGGTAACCTGGATGCGCACAGAAGAGACCCAACTGCGGTTTGGTTTCAGTGAAACGGTGGTACGTCCGGACTTACGTGAAGTCACGCCGGTGCTGTTTATCGACCCGATCACTGACTTTAAAGTGATGGGCTTTGCTGACCTGAAGAGTACCGATATTAAAGGCTATGACCTGCGGTTTGAATCCTACCTGGATTCTGGCAGCAACTATAGCGTCGGTCTGTTCTATAAAGACATGATCAATCCGATTGAAGCCATTGAACTGAAAGGTTCAGACGGTAACCTGCTGATGTCGTTCCGTAACGCCTTAGCCGGTGAAGTCTACGGTATCGAAGCCGAAGCTTTACAAAAGCTGGATATGTTTGAAGGCAGTTTTGGCCAGTTTGTCGATAACTTCTTCATCAACAGTAACGTCACGTTCAGTAAGTCTGAAATCGAAATGCAGGCATTAGGTGAGTCAAACCTGACCAACCTGGTACGCCCGCTGACCGGTCACAGCAAGTACGTAGTGAACTTCCAGCTCGGTTACGATTCCGACAACGAAGACCATACTGCAACCTTGACTTACAACATCTTCGGTAAACGTATTGCGTTCGCCGGTATCGATGGTAAAGACGATGCTTATGAGCAGCCGTTTAACTCACTCGACTTCACCTACAGCTACACAGTGCTGCCGGAAGGTAACCTGAAGTTCTCGGTGAAAAACCTGCTGAACGAAGAAACAGAAATTCTGCAACAAGGCGAAATTCTGCAAAAACGGGAAGAAGGTGTCAGTGTGGGCTTAAGTTACAGCCAGAAGTTCTAATAATCCCCTCCGGGTTTTACTGAACAGATTGGAGAACCGCAGGCGATGGCATGGATAGCCACCCTGCGGTTCTGTTTTTTCTGGACGCTCAACCTGCTGTTCTGACCAGCTTTACCTTGACCGTGCCTGTGCTGGTTCTTTAAGATCACGCTAATTGTTTTCCAGAGGCTGCATTTCCTTGGACATACCCAGTCGACCTGCTTTGTTGTAATTCAGTCTGCCGCCTCTTCCTGCCTTGTTCAGCCAGGTCAGTTGCAGTCTGACCGGCGTCTATGGCCACTCCAAAGTTTTTTATCGCACTGTGTCGTCTCAGGGCCTCGTTTTCTGCCGGGAGTCACCTGATGCTACGGATCTTTAGCTTACAACAACAAAAACTGGCACGGCTCGAACTGCAAAGTGCTGAGCAGGTGCAGCAGGCCATTTGGCTCGATTTACAGCAGCCGGATGACGCAGAGCGCAATTTCATCAGTGACCAGTTTGGTCAACAGCTGGCCTTAAGAGCCGAACTGGACGATATCGAAGCCTCGGCACGGTTTTTCGAAGACGAAGACGGTCTGCATGTCCACTCGTTGTTTTTCTATCAGGAAGAGCGTGCGGCTACCACCACAGTGGCGTTTACCATTCGCGACGGGCGCCTGTTTACGCTGCGCGAGCGCGAGCTGCCGGTATTTCGCTTGTACCGGATGCGGGCGCGTAATGCCCATTTGCACAGTAGTAATGCTTTTGAGGTCCTGCTCGATTTGTTTGAAGTGAAAATTGAACAGCTCGCTGACAGTATCGAAGAGATTTCGCTGGCGCTCGAAGCCATTAGTCAGGTCATTTTGCAGGGCAAACAGAATGAAGCTTTTCAGGAATCGCTGTCGAGGCTGACTGAGCTGGAAGATATGAGCTGGAAAGTGCGGCTTTGTCTAATGGATACGCAGCGTGCTATCAGCTTTCTGCTGCGCAAAGCGCGTTTGCCGGCGGACCAACTGGAACAGGCGCGCGACGTGTTACGCGACGTAGAATCGCTGCTGCCGCACAATGAATCATTCTCGCAACGCGTCAACTTTTTGCTGCAATCGGCCATGGGTTTTATCAACATCGAGCAAAACCGCATTATTAAAATCTTCTCGGTCGTCTCGGTGATTTTCCTGCCGCCAACACTGGTGGCCAGTAGCTACGGCATGAACTTCGCCCATATGCCGGAACTGAGCCTGACCTTCGGCTATCCATTGGCACTTGGGTTGATGCTGATCGCGGGCATCACGCCCTATCTGTTCTTTAAGCGAAAAGGCTGGCTCTAAAATACAAAACCCCGGATTTAACCGGGGTTCTTGCTTGAGCTTTTCGATCAGAACTTGTGTTCGATACCGATGGCAAGGAAATCACTGTCCGCTTTGTTATAGAAATCAAAGCTGCTATACCAGGCGAACAATTTTGTGTCTTTACCCAGTTTATAGTCTGTCCCCAGGCTGTAACCATCATGATCTTCCAGCGTCTGATACTGAGCTTTGACTTCAAACTTACTCACTGGATAGGCGGCATTCAGCAGATAACCATCTTCTTTTTTACCACCGGCCATGACTTCCTGCTGATGTAAACCTGCACCGAGTTTCACTTTGGCAACTTTACCCTGCACAAACACCCGGCTGCTGTCGAAACCATTCACGTCGTTATCCATGGAGACTGACGCATATAACGGCGTGTCTTTGAGGCTCTCATCGCCATACATCAGTGCAACCGACTGACCATCCACACCTTTTTCAGAATCTTCCATAATATGACTGACCATCAGGGAGAAACCTGCAAACTCCGGCGTGATGTACGCCAGCGAGTTACTCATGCGGTTTTCACCTCTCCACAGGGTTTTCAAATCGGCTTCGTAGTCATTAAACAGGTCCATTTTGCCCTGCGACAATTTCAGCGCGGTGTCATTGCGGCCGGCCTTGATGGTACCAAAACTGCCGGTCAGACCAATAAACTGGTCACGGGCTTTGATATTTTTTTCGTTCGCTTCATCAGCTAGGTCGACGTCCCATTCCAGCTGATAGATCAGGGTCAGGTTATCTTCCAGTTTGAAGTCGCCCTTCACACCAAAACGGGATGCATTGCTTTTTAATTCAGAAAACTGACCCGCACCTTTATCAGAACTTTGGGCAGATACGTTAATTTTTCCGTAAACAGTTAACGGGTCAGCCTGTACAGTGCCAGCAGCACCAAACAGACCCAACCACACGGCAGCGACCACAGCATTTTTTGCGAACATGGTTAAATCCTTCTTTTTTATGAAGAACGTCATTCTTTGCAACAGAATGGCTTCAGTATAAACAGTGCCAGCCAAATGCAAGGATAGAGCGTGTAAAAACAGGTATTTTTATGGCGCAATGACAGTTTCATGAATGTTTATTGACATTTGCATGGCGTTGTCATGTCGGTTGGATGGCTATTTTATGTCGTTAGTGTGACACTAATATGACATGAACTTTTTACCAACCAGACTGATGCGCTCAGCCTTCGCCGCTAGCTGGGCCTGCATTATTCTGTCCTGACGGCAACGCTCGGCATTGTCCTGTTTTGCTGGCCTTATCAAAATCAACGCCAGTCCAGAGTCGGCGGGGTTGTGGTTGAAAAGCTGCATCAGCGTAACTGAGCTCCGTTTGCTGTGATGGGTAATGAATATCTGCCAGGTGCAGCATGGTATGAAACGTCTGGCTGGTAACTAGAGGCAAGTCTGCCGCCTTTTCTAGCTGCTGCGCTTTTGCAGGAAACTGTGTTCGAAATAAGTCAGACCCCCACCACAGCGCGCCGGTCCGATAGTCAAACTCTGTGTTATGCCCGTGCCCGCTTTTATCACAATCGCCATCAAAGATATTTTCACCGTGATCTGACACCAATAGCAAACTGGCGATTGCCTGTTGTTGCTGCAATTGTTTGATGAGTTGCGATATCACAAAATCGGTATAAAGCACCGTATTGTCGTAAGCATTATTGAGCAGTACGCGGTTATCCCGATCATGCATACCAATCTTCTGGCCTTTGCCTGATGGCTGGAAGTGGTCAAAGGCAGCCGGGTAACGGTCGGTATAACTAAAATGGCTGCCTAATGTATGCAGGACAATCAGTTGCTTCTGCTCTTTGCGTGCTAACACCCGTGTGAAGGCATCCAACAACACCTCATCGTAGAAACCTTCTTTTTTGTAGCCGACCGGGTTCAGATATTGCACTTCATCGGCCTCACTGGCATGTAAAGCAACCGAAGAGTCATGGACGCCCAGCGGGCTTTGGGTCGACAACCAATAAGTGCGAAAACCTGCTTCAGCAAAGGCCGCGACCAGTGATTTCTCATTGAAAAAATAGCGATGATCAGCCGCTGTTTTGCGCGAAATAATCACCGGGACCGACATCCGCGTCCAAGCCCAGGGACTGATCATATCTTTAAAACTGACCACACCCGGAATTCTGGCCAGTTCAGGCGTGGTCGCTCTGTGATAGCCATTTAACTGCAGCCGGTCTGGCCGCAGGGTTTCACCGATGACCAGCACATAGATTTGCCGGTCACCCAACACTTCCGGCTGCGCAGCGCCAAAGCGAAAATCCCGGCTTTTTTCCGCCACTTCGCTCAGCGCCTGCTGCTGCACACGGAACTCATTACCGGCCAGCACCAGATTGAGCGGAAAACTCTGATAAAACAGGTTATGGCTTTGTGGCAGCGGACGACGGCTGAGCATCGTCTGTGTCGCGTCGGCTTGCTGGACTACCGGATAATCAATCGCATATTGACGCTCCTGCATGATCACCCAGCCAACACCGGCGCCGGCACAACACCAGACCAGCGGGCGTAAATAACGCGGCCAGTGCAGCTGCGCCGCCAGTAACACACTACTGGTGACTGCAAACAGCAGTAAAATCGCCAACAGGGCGGCAAACAGCAGCCAGCCAATCCCGGATAGATAACCGGCCGCCTCGGCTAAATCAGTTTCAGCAATAATCGCCATGGCATGAGCATCTGTCGCTTTGCCGTAAGTCAGCTGATAAAACCATTCCTGCGGCACTAACAACGCAAGAGGCAACCACAACCATATCGATCTGCCGGGCGAACGCTGTAAAGACAACAGCAGCAGCAATAATAATGTCGCTGGCAGAATCCCGAGTCGTAGCCACGGCAGCAGATCCTGTCCGCGTTGCAACACTAACCACTGTGGTGATAACAACAGCAGGAATAAACAAAGCAGCAACAGAACAGCCAATGCCTGGCTTTGCGGCAGTTTCTTCATCATCCGGGGCAATATCCTCGTTACAGATCAGCGGCAGAATTCGCGCAAATCGGCGGCATTATTCATAAATTCAGCTTGTTACTCAACCTATGCCCACAGGGATGGTCGGAGTGAGCCCGGTACAGAGCGTTTTTCTGCTGATGGGCGCTGGCATTCTGTCATATTTTTATAGTATGGTGCTTGCGACTTTATAGAAACCGGCCGCCATGCGGATGCCCGTCAATGCAGGCCTCAGACAAGATCCAAAGGAAGTAGTAACATGCTCGCTCAACCAGTCGCCCTGACCCAGGACCAACACAAAGATCTGCGTATCCTGCCAAAATTCTCTGTCGAGATCCTGGAAAATCGCCACGTCGCACCATTAATGCTGCAAGAATTCACCGCTGCTGCGCCGTTTTATCCAATCTTCTTCTTAAAAGCCGGTGATGCTGAAATCTATAACCCGGTGGCAGTTTTTGGTTTGCAGGAATCACAAAACCTGTTCCTGGACAACGGTGAGTGGAAAGGTGAATACGTTCCTGCCGGCATCCGTGCTTACCCGTTCACCTTGGCACAAGCCAATGACGAGCAGTTAATCCTGTGCGTTAACGAACAAGCTGACAACGTCAGCCGCACTGAAGGCCAAGCTTTGTTCGATGCGGAAGGCAAGTCTACTGAGTTCTTCGATGGCATCAATGCCTTCTTCAAAGACTATATTGACGCGAACACCGTCAGCCGTAACATCCTGAATCAAATCACAGAGATGGGTCTATTTAAAGCGGACGGTTTGCAATACCGTGATCTGGCAGGCAACGAACGCCGCCTGAATGGTTTCCACGTGATTGATCGGGAAAAATTCGAAGCGCTGAGCGACGAGCAATTCCTGCAGTTACGTAAATTCGGCGTGCTGCCAGCAATCTACGCGCACTTCATGTCGCTGGAACGAATTGGTGTATTAATCGCCCGTTTACCAGCGAACGCTGCCTAATCCGGCCCATACGAAATAGGCGACCGCAGGTCGCCTCAGATTAATGACAAACCCCAGTTTTTCTGGGGTTTGTGTTTTTAAGGAACGGTTAGTCCCTTAAACGTGATCATGACTTTCAGCTGTACTCATGAATTTGGAATTGGTGAATTTGAGGGGTCTTAC
>Ga0209812_10002055_pt1 | contig 12613 bp, 19 predicted proteins | sample JI71714BDNA_FD_187502 | JGI IMG/M metagenome (GOLD analysis project Ga0209812, IMG submission 187502) | Wastewater effluent complex algal communities from Wisconsin, to seasonally profile nutrient transformation and Carbon sequestration -... | ecosystem: Engineered > WWTP > Effluent > Algae...
CGTATCGTTGGGAGGGGAGTTTTTGGAGGGGGGCCGTATCGTTGGGAGGGGAGCTTTTGGGGGGAGGCCGTATCGTTGGTTGGAGAGGGGAGCACGATCGTTGGGAGGGGAGTTTTTGGGGGAGAGACCGTATCGTTGGGAGGGGAGTTTTTGGGGAGAAGCGTGATCACGGTTGGGGAGTTTTTGGGGAGAAGCGCGATCGCGTTTGGGGAGTTTTTGGGGAGAAGCGCGATCGTTGGGAGGGGAGGGGGAGCGCGATCGCTTTTTATTGATTTCTTTTTCTCAAATCAGAGCGATAGGGCTAACGTGACACAGCGCGATATCGCTCTTTAAGAATGAGTCAAAAGAGCCTCTCTCTCTTTTTGTAGTGTAAACAATGATATAATTATACAATTCCTAAAACCTATAGTTTAAAAATAAACCATTGACCAAATCCCATCAACCCACTAATCCAGAGAAACCCTGCATCATTGATCCCAGAAAACTTGATTACTTATTCAATATCAACATAAAGCCAGATGCTCATAACTCAAAAAGAGCCTTACAAAATCGCCAACAACTAACTCGCTTGGGATTTGATGATGATTCAGAATCCCGTCAATTTATTGAAATCCATCTTGAGAAAACTGTACAACAAGACAGTAATATTGTGAAGCGGTTTATCGAGAGTTTTATCAATAACAATACAGGAGAAGAGGGAGAAATAGATACAGAGCTTAGAGACTCGCTTTTACCAGGCAGAAGTGGAAAATTCGCCCAAGTGCAAAGTTCATGGGAAGTCCTGCCCGATGGAACACGCCGCTTTCTCAGTGCTATAATATATGGAAAATGACCCGATATCTTAGGTAAAAAAATGGCAAAAATAAATCTGCAAGGTGGATTTGATGAACTAGCTTTCCTAGAGTTCTTTTGTGAAGAACCAAAAAGAACTCAACCCTCCGACGGTTATTGGTGTTATGAAGTGACAGATTCATTAGGTGTCACCCTCAAATTTGGGATGAATATTATTCAAGAATCAGTTCAAATTGAATTAAAAATAGCCGATGCCACGATAGGAATTATGTGTTTTGAACTCGTGAAGGTTATTGAAATTACTGACTATATTAACGGGAAATTAGAATTTTTGGTAGCTCCAAAAAGTGAAGAGTTAAAGACTTTGGTTCAGGTTGAACTGCGACCGAGAATTAAAGTTGATTGTTCAACTCTGAGCCTTTGCCCGATCGCGGCTTAGTGTTTATGGACGAGAGTTAAAAAGCGTCGCCTCAGCCCTATCGCGTTTTGGGGAGGTCGAGGCAGTATCGTGGGTTGGGGGATGGGAGACCGTATCGTTGCTTGGGGAGTTTTTGGGGAGAAGCGCGATCGTTTTCAACTGGGGATGGAGTTTTTGGGGAGAGGCACGATCGCGTTTTGGGGCGTTTTTGGGGAGAGGCCTATCGTTGGTTGGGGATGGGGCGCGATCTTTTGTTGGGGATGAGGAGCGCGATCGTTTTTTGGGGAGTTTTTGGGGGGAGACCTATCGGGTGTTGGGGCGTTTTTGGAGAGAGGCCGTATCGTTGGGAGGGGATGGAGTTTTTGGAGAGAGGCCGTATCGTTGGGAGGGGATGGAGTTTTTGGGTAGAGGCCGTATCGCGTTTTGGGGCGTTTTTGGGGAGAGGCCTATCGTTGGTTGGGGAGGGGGGAGCGTGATCGGGTTTTGGGGCGTTTTTGGGAAGAGACCTATCGTTTTTGGGGAGGGGCCGTATCGTTTTTGGGGGAGAGGCCCTATCGTTGGTTTGGGGATGGAGTTTTTGGGGGGAGGCCCTATCGTTTTTGGGGAGTTTTTGGGGAGAGGCCTATCGTTGGGAGGGGATGGAGTTTTTGGGGAGAAGCCTATCGTTGGTTGGAGAGGGGAGCGCGATCGCGGGTTGGGGATGAGAGGCCTATCGTTGCTTGGGGGATGGAGTTTTTGGGGAGAAGCGCGATCGTTTTTTGGGGAGTTTTTGGGGAGAGACCGTATCGTTGGGAGGGGAGTTTTTGGGGAGAGACCGTATCGTTCAAAAGGGTAAATGTTCAACCATATTTACCCACTCATCCCATTCAGATACCCGTGCAATTAGCTCCAAATCTCTAACGAATTCACCAATTGTTCCCCGCAGTTGATGTCCAAATATCAAACCAGCAAATTGTCGCCCCTCGCGCTGCCAATCTTGGGCCAGTGCTTTGAAACGGATATCCTGAGTAAAAAGCACCCTCCCCAAAACCGTAGTCCGCTCCAAAAGTTCATCATCAGGCAATGTTGCCGCTCCATCTTCAATCGCGGTGAGTACATCCACTCCCCTACGCCTCAATTGTTCCGTAATCGCTTGAGGAACATGAACATCCATATAAAGTGGTACTGACATCTACAATAATCCTTTCGCTCGCATCCGTAAAAAAAATGGTGAAGGTTGTAACAGAGATTTTTCTCGTTCAGCTTGCTCCCATTCACTACGAATTTCACCATCAATTTCTTCTGGGTGGTCAAAATAGTAAGCCATTGCCGCGTGAGCTTCTGCCTGAGTCAAATACGGGTGCTGACGACACATTTCTTCAACACACCAGCCATAAGCCAGGTAATCCATCACGATCTGAGCAATTCGCACGCGGGGGAGGCGCTGCAACCGTGCCGATTCGCTTTCTAATTTTTGAATGTGAGGGTAAGTAACTAGAGAAGTCATGGCAGTTCTTTACCAGTATGATGTTCCCATCATACCCCATAATTATTAGGTTTCACGCACCAATAGAAATGGCAGATCGCGTCTCTTTAGCTCCAGGCATCGCTCTTTTTGGGTGGGTTTTGGCGAGAGAGCGTTAAAAAGCGCTGCCTCAGCCCTATCGTTGATTGGGGATGGGGGCGCGATTGCGCTGCGCGCACACTTCGTGAACGTTTGTTGGGGATGGAGGGCGCGATCGTTGGGGAGTTTTTGGGGAGAGGCCGTATCGCTGGGAGGGGAGTTTTTGGGGAGAGGCCGTATCGTTGGTTGGGGATGGGGCCGTATCGTTGGGAGGGGAGGGGGAGCGAGATCACTTGCTTTTTGATTGCCGTTACGAGACTCATCTGCGAAGCTGATTACTTTCTCTCCCCAACTACGCAAAAGCAGAATATGATATAATCGGTCAAAGCGATCATCTTAAAAAGATCCAAACCATGAAAGTTATTTCCTTGTCCGCACATTTTGATGGGCAATCTATTCAGCTAGATGAACCCTACAAGTTTGAACCAAATACAAAACTGATAGTCACAATCCTCCCGGAACAATCAGCAGAATACGAAGCCTGGTTGTGCCTGTCAAAGCATCAACTAAACAATGCCTACAGTCAGGACGACGAGTATCCACTTGATGCAATTAAAATAGCAAATCCTGACTATGAAGGAAGCTGATATTGTTCTCACCCCAATTCCCCAAGCTGACGGGAAAATCAAAAATCGTCCAGTCATCCTGCTCAGGGAATTACCCCCTTATCAAGATTTCTTAGTCTGTGGTGTTAGTACCCAACTACATCAACAAGTGGAGGGTTTTGACGATATTATATCTCCTTGTGACCCAGACTTTGCGGTCAGCGGTTTACGCTCTCAATCTTTGATTCGCTTAAGTTTTCTTGCTGTATTGCCTCGTAATCAAATTATCGGTTCTATTGGAGCTATTTCATCAGAGCGACATCAACGCTTACTAAAAACTCTGAGTGATTATCTTGTGAATTAGGGAAAGGGGCGATTGCTTGTGTTAGCAATTTTTGGTAAAGGAGAGCAATCGCTTTTTATGTATTTATTTTTCTCAAATCAGAGCGATAGGGCTAACGTGACACAGCGCAATCTTTTGGAATCAGTCAAAAAGTGCCCAAACAAAAGAAACCGGGTTTTTCAGATCACCTTTACGTCTTAACCGATATCTTGTATAAAAACCCGGTTTCTAAGCCGCCCTAAGCGATCGTTGGTTGGGGATGGGGAGCGCGATCGTTTTTGGGGATGGGGCGTTTTTGGGGAGAGGCGAGATCGGGTTTTCGGGAGTTTTTGGGGGGAGGCGAGATTGAGTTTTGGGGAGTTTTTGGGGAGAGGCGAGATTGAGTTTTCGGGATGAGGAGACTGTATCGCGCATCATGCCAACCCTAAGCGCGATCGCGATTATCCCTAGAAAAAATGCCATACTGCCATACTTAAGATAAAGTAATTCGGAGGCTCGATCGCAATGTACACAACTTCCGACAAATCAATGGGTAAAGTTTTAACAACGCTGACCGTCAAAAATCGCATTGACGAAGCAAACGCACTACGAGGTCTGATTTCCGCCGATCAGGTTCGTTCCATCACCCTAGATAACGTTTTGGTAGACACGGGTGCTACCACATTATGCTTACCCGCACAGGCGATCGCCCAACTCGGTCTGGAACTGCTTAAAGAAGTAGATGTCACCACCGCCACAGGACTTAGCAAAGCACGCATTTTTCAAGATGCCAAAATATCTTTATGTGGTCGAGAAGGCACTTTTGAATGTTTGGAATTACCCGGAGGCAGAGATGCTTTAATCGGAGTCATTCCCCTAGAAGCTCTGGGATTAGAACCCGACCTAGCCCACCAAACTTTAAGAGTTTTACCCTCCGAATCCGTAGATACTTACTTGACAATTCTGTAGCTCTTATTCTCTCGTAATCAACGCGATCGCGTGGCGCGTATCCTTGGTCAACCCGTTTGGTGCAGAGAGTTTAGAGAAACACCCTTAACTTTTATTTCTTTTCAGAGGTAAACATGAAAAAATCAAACAAAATGTTTCAACAAGTTCCCTTGAGCACCTTTGTTCAAAGTTGTCTGTCGCTGACTGCCAGCGCCGTATTGGGATTTACCTCGGTGGAAACGGTCAATGCCGCCAGTCTCAATACTGGTTTCGCTTCCTATACCATTACGGATCTCGGTCCTGGCTATACCTATGGTATGAACAATCTCGGACAAGTGATGCTTGGTCAGGGTGGTGTTGGTTGGATATGGGACAACGGTCAGAAAACTGAAGTAACAGACAGCACTTGGGCTTACCAAATCAATAGCTCAGGTCAAGTCGTAGGTCGTTATCTTAGTGGAAATTGGATAGATAATGCCTATCTGTGGCAAAACGGTCAAAGAACTGACCTCGGTTATTTTGGAGGCATCAGCAGTGGCGCGAATGACATCAATGATGCTGGGCAAATAGTTGGTAGGTTTGTTGTCTCGCCACAGAAATGGTTTCCCTTTCTGTGGCAAAACGGCCAGATGATCAATCTCGGTACTCTTGGTTACGATGCAGCCGCAGCTCAGGGTATCAATAACCAAGGGCAAGTAGTTGGCTATTCAGGCCTGGCTTTCGGCATAACTCATGCTTTCGAGTGGGAAAATGGCAAGATGATTGACCTGGGAACTCTTCTTGGTTATAACCACAGCACAGCTTATGATATCAATGATTCTGGGCAAGCAGTGGGCTATTCTGCAAATACTCTGATTAACCAAAGTCATGCTACCTTGTGGTCAAATGGTCAAACCACAGACCTCGGCACTCTCGGCGGCAATCACAGTGCTGCGGTTGCAATTAATAATAAAGGGCAAGTAGTAGGTTTGGATACCACAACTAGCAGTAAAGGGCTTAATCACCCATTCATCTGGCAAGATGGCCAGATGGCTGACCTCAATAGCCTTATTCCTAGCGACTCAGGCTGGCTTTTACGAGAAGTAAGCGCCATTAACGATCGCGGACAAATCGCAGCCAAAGGCATTAACATTGCGACGGGCAAAAGTGATGCTTTGCTCCTCAATCCGATCTGCGGCAGTTCTCAGCACAATCCCTTGTTACCCGACAATTTTGATCAGGGTTGGTATCGTTTTGAGAATGTGGCAAGTAGTGACTGGGTTGATCCGCCGGCTGCGTCTGGTTTTACCTTCAAAATAGGGGATGCGGCGACTTCTGGCGGTGGCGGAAGCCGCGGAGGGAAAGGTGATGGGTGTGTGGCTAAGGGCAGTCTGATCGCGTTTACTCCCAAGTCAAAGGAACCCTCATTATTTACTAAAATTCTCAGTTTACCTAGCGGTATTGATGCTGACGAACTTTTCACTATCTTAGTTGGCGGCAAAGAAATCGGCAAATTCAAGCCGAATGAAGTAGTCGATTTTGTAGCCTTACTCGGTTACGGTGTCTCGGAGTTTAGCGTCACTGGTATCGACGCAGTAATTGACCCGAAAAACCCCCTCGCGTTCCCGATTAAATTAGAATCTAATCAGGATACATTCTCTTTTAAGATGCGCGCGATCAACTCTGCTGAAACTGTTCCCGAACCTTCAGAAATCGGGGGGATAGTAACTTCTGCTGCTTTTTTGGGTGGATTGTTATTCAAGCGTAAACGCCAATCAAAGGTTGCGATCACGAATGATGTGTAGATAGATCGCGGGTTTGGGGATGAGCAAACAAAAGAAACCGGGTTTTTCAGATCACCTTTACCTAGACACCGATATCTTGTGCAAAAACCCGGTTTCTCACCAGAGCCGTATCGCGTTTTGGGGATGAGAGTTTTTTGGGGATGGGGGGCCGTATCGTTTTTGGGGATGGAGTGTTTGGGGAGAAGAGCGATCGCTTTTCTGGGATAGGGGGCGATCGCTTGGAGGGGAGGGGGAGCCGTATCGTTGGGAGGGGATGGAGTTTTTGGGGAGATGCCGTATCGTTTTTTGGGGATGGAGGGCCGTATCGTTGCTTGGGGAATGGGGGGAGCCGTATCGTTTTTGGGGCGTTTTTGGAGAGAGACGCGAGCACGGGTTGGGGAGTTTTTTGAGAGAGGCCGTATCGTTTTTTGGGGCGTTTTTGGGGAGAGACTCCATCGGGTTTTGGGGAGTTTTGGGAGGGGGGCCGTATCGTTGGGAGGGGAGTTTTTGGGGAGAGGCGCGAGCACGGGTTGGGGGATGGGAGACCGTATCGTTGGGAGGGGATGGAGTTTTTGGAGAGAGGCGTGATCGCTTTTTGGGGAGTTTTGGGAGGGGGGCGCGAGCACGGGTTGGGGAGTTTTGGGAGGGGGCCGTATCGTTGGTTGGGGATGGGGAAGCGAGATCGTTGGTTGGGTTAGGAATGTTTTTGTAGGGGAGCGCGAACACTACCAATTAATTACCGTTAAAATTGTTACCTTTGCAAACTCTCGATCTGCCGTCACCAAACTTGCTGAATTTTGGATTGCCATTGCTGCAATAACCGCATCCGGTAGTTTCAAGCGATATTGCTGGCGAATTTCAATGATTTTGTTAATCAAAACAGCATCAATCGCCACTAAACCAAGAACCTGCACTCGTTGAAGAAACTGCTCAAAAATCTGACGATCCTCTTGAGTCAACCCAGGAAATACCAGAAACTCAATTTGGCTAATAACTGAAACACCGAGCCAATCAGCATCTTTAAGTAATTCGATGAGTTGAAGATTTCCTTGAAGTAGAGCCACGATAGCATTCGTATCCAACACATAGCGATTACCACTCATCACGTAGATTCCTCTGCATTGTTACTGCATCTCCCTGCCAAGTTAATCGTCCCACCAAATCCGAGAAGTCATAACTCGGCTTCTGCTTCCCCTCTGACGAAACCGGATTCAAAACCACTAAAATTTCCCGTTCTTTTAGCAATCGTAACCCAGCTAGTATCACTTCAGATGCCGATGAGTACCTACCGTTTTTGACTGTTGACTGAACAAACTGCTCTAGTTCAGGAGTCAAGGATATATTCATTACGTTGAGCCACCTACTTGAGTCAACACCATTAGTATACCCCAAATTAAGAAAGAGTGTCAAATTTTGTTATTCCATTCCCTAGGGGATGGAGAGCCTGGGTTTTTTGGGGAGTTTTGGGGGGAGACGTGGTTTTTGGGGATGGGGATCTCCATCGTTGGTTCGGGAGGGAGGCCCTATCGTTGGTTTGGGGATGGAGTTTTTGGGGGGAGGCTCCATCCTTGGGAGGGGCGTTTTTGGGGGGAGGCCGATCGCGTTTTGGGGAGTTTTTGGAGAGAGGCCGTATCGTTGGTTCGGGATGGAGTTTTTGGGGAGAGGCCGTATCGCGTTTTGGGGAGTTTTTGGGGAGAAGCGCGATCTTTTTTTGGGGAGTTTTTGGAGAGAGGCGCGAGCACGGGTTGGGGGATGGGAGACGTGATCGTTGGGAGGGGAGGGGGAGCGCGAGCACGGGTTGGGGGAGGGGAGGGGGAGCGCGATCACGGGTTGGGGGATGGGAGACCGTATCGCGCTCGGCCCAAACCCAAGAAACCGAGTTTTTTAGATCCCCTTTACCTAGACACCGATATCTTGGTAAAAACCCGGTTTCTCACCAGAGCCGTATCGCGCTCTGCCCAAACCAAAAAAACTTCGCTCCCCTTTACCTAGACACCGATATCTTGTCCAAAAACCCTATTTCTCAGCCCAAGCGCGATCACGCTCTGCCCAAACCCAAGAAACCGGGTTTTTTCGCTCCCCTTTACCTAGACACCGATATCTTGTCCAAAAACCCGGTTTCTCACCAGAGCCGTATCGCGCTCTGCCCAAACCCAAGAAACCGAGTTTTTTCGAGCCCCTTTACCTAGACACCCATATCTTGGTAAAAACCCGGTTTCTCACCAGAGCCGTATCGCGCTCTGCCCAAACCAAAAAAACAGGGTTTTTTCGAGCCCCTTTACCTAGACACCGATATCTTGTCCAAAAACCCTATTTCTCAGCCCAAGCGCGATCACGCTCTGCCCAAACCCAAGAAACCGGGTTTTTTCGCTCCCCTTTGCCTAGACACGGATATCTTGGCAAAAACCCGGTTTCTCACCAGAGCGCGCTCTGCCCAAACCAAAGAAACCAAGTTTTTTCGAGCCCCTTTGCCTAGACACCGATATCTTGTCCAAAAACCCGGTTTCTCACCAGAGCGCGATACGGTTTTGGGGATGAGAGTTTTTTGGGGATGGGGTGCCCTATCGCTCGTTTTTTCTGTTGTCGTCAATAATGAAATGCCATTACCCTTATTATTTTGCTAAGATGTAAGCAATCACAAATATCAGTACCACAGATAAATCTATTACAAGGATTAAAAAGCCAATGCGTAAACAAACCATTCAATATACATCACCCTTAGATGCTTTAGTTGCTGTTGCCAAGCGACTCAGCTTGTATGAGAACGAAAAAAAAATGAACTCAGAAGATTTTTTTCACCAATACAATCGAGGATTATTATCAGATGATTCCCTATTTATAGAATGGGCCAATGACTACCGACATTACCTAGCTTTGCATCAGGAACTAGCGCAAAAACTGAATTATGCTGCCTAATAATTTATCGGACTACCTCGATCGAGTCGAGCAAGCAATTCAACAATGCAGCAATGTTTATGTCGAACGGTATGAGGAAGAAATTTTAACCCCAAAACGCGCTAATCTACGGATTCGATTACGCTTTAATCAAATATACCTGCTAGAAATAAATGAAGCGATCGTAGTTGCCAAGAATCAATTAGAATTTCTCGATTACCGCTACCACTTTCAGGATGCACAAAATCAACTTATTTTTCGATATGACAGCACACCTCATTTTCCCAATCTACCTAATTTCCCTCATCACAAGCACTTGCCTGATGACGTAATTCCTTCAGAGAAACCTGAAATCACTCAAGTTCTCAAAGAAGCAACTGAGCTACTGGGGGAAGAGCAATGATCTCATTTTGGGGATGTGGAGGCATGATCGCGTTGTTGTAGATGGGGGGACGCGATTTTTCTCAAGAAAGCACGATCACGTTTTGGGATGGGAGGGCGAGTGCTTTTTGGGATGAAGAGGGCGATCACGCTCTGCCCAAACCCAAGAAACCGGGTTTTTTAGATCACCTTTACCTAGACACCGATATCTTGGCAAAAACCCGGTTTCTCACCAGAGCGCGATCGCTTTTTGGGGATGAGAGTTTTTTGGGGATGGGGAGCGCGATCGTTGTTGGGCGTTTTTGGGGGGAGGCCGTATCGTTGGTTCGAGAGGGGGGCGCGATCACGTTTTGGGGAGTTTTGGGGAGAGAAGCGATCGCCCTTGATATATACCAGATACAAAAAAGGCGATCGCCCTTTTGGAATTAGTCAAAAAGGGCGATCGCTCTTTGTGTTTTCGTCAATATTAAAATTATAGGTTTTGGGGCGATATTTCAGAAATAATGTCAGACATTGACTGAAAAACTCGCAGCCTCAGCATCGTTAATTGCCTGCCTTAATCTCACCAAACGCCTTTGTCTGCTGTCATTTTCCAACTGCATCGTAATGTCTTCTAATTCCAGAGTCGCGGCTTCCATCGCTAAACGACTGCGGCGCAAATTAGCCAATAATCTCTTGGCTGTTTCAGGATCGGGAATACGTGGTTGGCTAGTCATGGCAAATTCCACTCCGTTTTGACTTCTTGAATACTCCGTTCCATTGCCGGAATTTCCATCTGGATGCGTTCAATAGATTGGTTTACTAAGTTTAGTATATCAGCCGAAATCGTGGGTTGAGACTCAGCTATGCGTAACTGAAAATTAGACAACCGAGAAAACCAAGGTGCAGCACGTTCAGCCACACTTTTCAATTCATCCAGAAATGGCATCGTATCACTCGTTTCTCCAAACAGTTGAAACCGAGTCAATTCTGCTCCTGTTGCTGCATCAACAATCTCTAGTAACTGGCGTTTTAAATTCCAGATAATTTCCGCAAGTTCATTGGGAAATTTTGCCCTACTTGCATATTCCTCATCACTCCTTAATTATTGTAAGTCTAATTGTAACTTACTGATTGTTTTATTTACCGTTTAGAAAAGTAAATTTGACTACTTTTGGGGATGTGAAGGGCGATCATTGGTTCGGGAGGGGCCGTATCGTTGGTTGGGGAATGGGGAAGCGTGATCGTTGGTTTGGGGATGGGGTTTTTGGGGAGAGGCCGTATCGTTTTTGGGGATGGAGTTTTTGGGGAGAAGCGCGATCGTTGGGAGGGCGTTTTTGGGGAGAAGCGCGAGCACGGGTTGGGGGATGGGAGACGCGATCATTGGGAGGGGGAGCGCGATACGGTTTTGGGGATGAGGAGACTGTATCGTGCATCATCCCAACCCTAAGAAACCGGGTTTTTTAGAGCACTTTTGCCTAGACACCCATATCTTGGTAAAAACCCGGTTTCTCAGCCCTATCGTTTTTGGGGAGAGGCCGTATCGTTTTTTGGGGCGTTTTTGGGGAGAAGCGCGATCGTTTTTGGGGATAGAGTTTTTGGGGATGGAGTTTTTGGGGATGAGAGTTTTTGGGGATGGAGTTTTTGGGGAGAAGCGCGATCGTTGGTTGGAGAGGGGAGCGCGATCGTTGGGAGGGGAGGGGGAGCGCGATCGCTCCGAAGAATCATGTATTATTTCTTAATGAGCCACAAGATGAAGAGATTCCATATACCGCTCAATTTCCTCATCCGTGCAACTCATTCCCTTCTGCCAAAGTTCATATTCACTGATATCTATCCCGTCATTCCAAACAAGTGCATAACCACCGGGTTCAATGCTAAAATTTCGGAAAAACGCCGGATTACTTAAGGGAGCAAACATCGGATTATCTAATAACTTAGAGATGTCATATTTCTTGATTTCAAGATTGGTAAACTTAACCATCAAAGTGTTATCGTCAATAGCTTTAGCAGAAACAATGCGCTGATGTTTCATAAAAAAAATCACAGTTATTTTAAGGGTGGAAGTTTACTAAATTCTTGGCTATTCCACATATCCAGCAGTTCTTTCTGGTATAAGGTAGCCCATTCTATTACCAGTTTTTGGGCTCGATTGGGTAAATCGCCTTCAATAACTTCTAAAGACTCAATACCGAGCAAAGCATTATACTCACCATAAACTGCGTGAAAATGAGGCGGTGGGTGCTCCCCAAAGAAAATTTTGATGATAATTCCCTAAAATCGTGCAACTTCTGGCATAAAACTTTTCTAAACGAGGACATTAGGATTATTATAGCCGATCTAAGGACATAATGATACTTGAGATCCAACGGATTTTCTGCGATTCCTCTTTTTGAGGATGAGGAGGGGCGCGAGTTTTTTGGAAATGGAGATGGCCTATGTTTGCTTGGGGATGGAGATGTCGTATCGTTGGTTCGGGATGGGAGACGCGATCGCTTTTTGGGGATGGAGAGAGCGATCGCGCTCGGCCCAAACCCAAGAAACCGGGTTTTTTCGATCACCTTTGCCTAGACACCGATATCTTGGCAAAAACCCTATTTCTCAGCCCTATCGCGCTCGGCCCAAACCCAAGAAACCGGGTTTTTTCGATCACCTTTGCCTAGACACCGATATCTTGTCCAAAAACCCTATTTCTCAGCCCTATCGCGCTTTGCCCAAACCAAAGAAACCGGGTTTTTTAGATCAGCTTTGCCTAGACACCGATATCTTGTCCAAAAACCCTATTTCTCAGCCCTATCGCGCTCGGCCCAAACCCAAGAAACCGGGTTTTTCAGATCACCTTTACCTAGACACCGATATCTTGTCCAAAAACCCTATTTCTCAGCCCTATCGCGCTCGGCCCAAACCCAAGAAACCGGGTTTTTTCGATCACCTTTGCCTAGACACCGATATCTTGGCAAAAACCCT
>Ga0209812_10002056_pt1 | contig 12608 bp, 9 predicted proteins | sample JI71714BDNA_FD_187502 | JGI IMG/M metagenome (GOLD analysis project Ga0209812, IMG submission 187502) | Wastewater effluent complex algal communities from Wisconsin, to seasonally profile nutrient transformation and Carbon sequestration -... | ecosystem: Engineered > WWTP > Effluent > Algae...
CGTCGAGCAGCGCCACGGTGGCGAGCACGGCCTCCAGCTCGACGGCGCGCTGGCTCAGCAGGCGGTGGGCGATGCGCGCGTCGGTGGCAAAGGCCTCGCGGCGCTGGGCGATGTCCCAGCGCACCAGGGCCGTGCCGGCCAGCAGCAGCACGGCCAGGCCGCCCAGGGCCGCGCGCCGCCAGGGCAGGGCCACCATGGGCTCAGCGCCCGTGCAGCGCGGCCATGGCCGCGGCGAAGGCCGGGCCCGTGTCGTGTGGCGCGCCGGCCTCGAAGCGGCAGTGGCCGGCCACCCAGGCCTGCAGGATGGCGCGCTGCGGCGCGGCAAAGACCCAGGCGTCGAGCCGGTGCGAGGCCGGCATGCCGACGAGCGCGGGGTCGGCCTCGTCCAGCACCAGCAGGTCGGCGCGCGCGCCCGTGCGCAGGCCCGCCGCGCCCAGGCCCGCGGCGGCCGCGCCGCCGGCCAGCACACGCTCGAACAGGCGCGCGGCGGTGCTGGGCTGGGCCGCGGGTGGCAAGGCGGCGTCGGCGGCCACGTTGCGGCGGCGCAGCCGCAGGCGCTGGCCGTACTCCAGCCAGCGCAGCTCTTCGCTGGCCGTGCGCGTGGCGTGGCTGTCGGTGCCCAGGGCCAGTGGCGTGGTGCTGGCCAGCCAGGCGGGCAGGTCGCACACACCGTCGCCCAGGTTGGCCTCGGTGCCCGGGCACAGCACCACGCCGGCGCCGGTGGCGGCCACGGCCGCGATCTCGCCCGGCCCGGTGTGCGTGGCGTGCACCAGCTGCCAGCGCGCGTCGAGCAGGCCTTCGTCGACCAGCCACTGCACGGGGCGGCGGCCGGAGGCGGCCATGCAGTCCTCGACCTCGGCCGTCTGCTCGGCCACGTGCACGTGGATGGGGCCGGGGTCGCTGTGCAGCGCGAGCGCCAGGGCGTGGATGCTCGCGGGCCGCGCCGCGCGCAGCGAGTGCACGGCCACGCCGGCGCCCACCAGCGGCAGCGCCCAGCCGCGCACGGCGTCGCGCAGGCGCAGCACACGCTCGGTGTCGGCGGCGAAACGGCGCTGGTCGTCGCGCAGCGCGGGCTGGGCGAAGCCGGCGCGTTCGTAGAGCACGGGCAGGATGGTCAGGCCGATGCCCACGTCCTGCGCAGCCTGGGCCAGGGCGCGGGCCATCGTGGCTTCGTCGGCATAGGCCTGGCCGTCGGGCGCGTGGTGCAGGTAGTGGAACTCGACGACGTGGCTCCAGCCGCCGGCCAGCAGCTCGGCATACAGGTGGCGCGCCACGGCGTGCAGCTGCTCGGGCGTGATGCGCAGGGCGACGCCGTACATGCGGTCGCGCCAGCTCCAGAAGTCGTCGTGCGGGCCGTCGCGGCGCTCGGCCAGCCCCACGAAGGCGCGCTGGAAGGCGTGGCTGTGCGCGTTGGCCAGCGCCGGCATCGCCGGGCCGGGCAGCACGGTCGCACCCGGCGGTGGCTGGGCGACACCGCTTCTCACCTCGGCCCAGCGGCCGTCGGCGCCCACGCGCAGCAGCACGCCGGTGGCCCAGGCGCCGCGCACCCAGGCCGTGGCGGCCCAGAGCAGCGCGCCACTCACGGTGCGGGTTTCCAGTCGCGCAGCGTGCGCACGAGGGTGCTGAGCAGCGGCGTCACGGCGGCGGCCTGCGGGTCGCTCCAGGCCATGGTGGCTTCGTCCATGTAGGCGCGCCAGCACATCTCGAGCTGCACGGCGTGCACGCCCTGGTGCGGCCGGCCGAAGGCGCGTGTGATGTGGCCGCCCTTGAAGCGGCCGTCGACCACGTGCGCGAACGCCGACTGCGCCGCGAACACGCCGGCCAGCGCGTCGCGCAGCGCCGGGGCGCAGCTGCTGCCGTCCACCGTGCCCAGGTTCATGTGCGGCAGCGTGCCCTCGAACAGCCAGGGCAGCGCGCTCTTGATGCTGTGGGCGTCGAACAGCACGGCATGGCCGTGGCGCGCGCGCGCCTCGGCCAGCTGTGCGGCCAGGGTGTCGTGGTAGGGCTGCCAGTACAGGCCCACGCGGCGCCGGATCTCGGCCTCGTCGGGCGCGGCGCCCTCGCGGTACAGCGGCTCGCCCGTGAAGTGCCGCGTCGGGCACAGCTCGGTGTTGTTGCGGCCCGGGTACATGGGCGCGTTGTCGCTGCCGCGGTTGAGGTCGATGAGGTAGCGGCTGAAGCGCGGCACCACCAGCGTGGCGCCCAGGCCGGCCGCAAAGGCGTAGAGGCGGTCGAGGAACCAGTCGGTGTCTTCGGCGCGCAGCGCACGCTCGGTGTAGCGCCAGCGTTGGTCAGCCGGGATCTCGGTGCCGACGTGGGGGAAGCTGATGACCAGCGGGCTGGTGCCGCGCTGCAGGTTGAGGACCTCGGGGTTCATGGCTGCCGAGTGTCCACGCCCGCGCACCACACACGGCGGCAGGGGTTGTGGCCGAAGCGGTAGGCCAGCTCGCGCGGGTGGGTGGCGTCCCAGAGGGCCAGGTCGGCGCGCTGGCCCGGCGCCAGGCGGCCGCGGTCGGCCAGGCCCAGGGCGTGCGCGGCGTTCACGGTGACGCCGCGCCAGGCTTCCTCGGGCGTCAGCCGGAACAGCGTGCAGGCCATGCCGAGCATGAGCAGCAGGCTCAGGCAGGGCGAGGAGCCGGGGTTGTGGTCGGTGGCCACGGCCATCGGCACGCCGGCCTCGCGCAGGGCGGCCACGGGCGGCGGTGTCGTGTCGCGCAGGAAGTGGTACGCGCCCGGCAGCAGCACGGCCACGGTGCCGGCGGCGCGCATCGCGGCGATGCCGGCGGCGTCGAGGTGCTCCAGGTGGTCGCAGCTCAGCGCACCGAAGCGCGCGGCCAGCGCGGCGCCGTGCTGGTTGCTCAGCTGCTCGGCGTGCAGCTTCACGGGCAGGCCCAGGGCGCGAGCGGTGCTGAACACGCGCTCGGTCTGCGTGGGCGTGAAACCGATGGTGTCGCAGAAGGCGTCCACGGCATCCACCAGGCCCGCGGCCTGCTGCGCGGGCAGCCAGCCGCAGGCGGCGGCGATGTAGTCGTCGGCGCGGCCGGCGTACTCGGGCGGCAGGGCGTGGGCGGCCAGCGAGGTGGTGCGCACGGTCAGCGGCAGCTCGGTGCCCAGGCGGCGCGCCACGCGCAGGCAGCGCGCCTCGCTGGCCTCGTCGAGGCCGTAGCCCGACTTGACCTCGATCGTCGTCACGCCCTCGTGCATCAGCGCGCGGGCGCGCGCCACCGCGGCGTCGAACAGCGCGGCCTCGGTGGCGGCGCGGGTGGCCGCCACGGTGGAGCGGATGCCGCCGCCCGCGCGCGCGATCTGCTCGTAGCTCATGCCCTGCAGGCGCTGCTCGAACTCGGCCGCGCGGTCGCCGGCGTAGACCAGGTGCGTGTGGGCGTCGATGAGGCCGGGGGTGAGCAGGGCGCCGTGCAGGTCGATCTCGTCGGCGCCCTCGAAGGCCGGCCGTTCGGCATCGACGCCCACCCAGGCGATGTGCCCGTTTTCGATGAGCAGCGCGCCATCGTCGAGCAGGCCCCAGCCAGCCTCGCCCACGAAGGTGGCCAGGCGGCCGTGGCGCAGCAGCGTGCGGCTCATGCCGCGGGCCGCTCCAGCCACAGGCCGAAGGCGTGGCCCGGGTGCGCCGCGTGCAGCACCCAGGCGCCCTCGTCGCTGGGCGCGTCGCCGGCCCACACCAGGGTGCCGGCGGCCAGCGGCCACTCGCTGCCGGCGGCCTCGAGCACCGCAGCCTCGTGGGTGTACAGGCCGCGCCAGCGCGCGGGCGGCTGCCAGGCGTGGCCGGGCACCAGGCGCTGCAGGTGGGCGCGGCCGGCGTCGCTGCGCACCATGAGGTTGAGGTCGTCGCTGGGGCCGCCCAGCAGCCGCCCCGTGGGCGGATCGGCGCCGTCGAAGGCCAGCGGCTCGGACTTCGGCGTGAGGTGCACGACCCGGTCGGCCCAGGCCAGCTCCACGCCCGCGCCGGCCAGCACGGCGAAGTGCCGCGCCACGCCGGGCCAGGCGCTGAAGGGGCCGTCGGCTTCGATGCGGGCCACGCTCACGCGCAGCGCCCAGGCCTCGGCCGTGGGCCAGGCCAGCAGCACCTGCGTCGTGCCGCCGCCGTTGCGCCAGGGCTCGGCGGGCACCTGCGACAGGCGAACGATGTTCATGGCTCGAACTCCCCCTGCAGGCGGTAGCGCCGGCCCGGGTGCACCAGGCGCGCGATGGTGATGGGCCCGCTGCGGCTGAAGGTGCGGCGCACGACCACGAGGCAGGGCTCGTCGGCCGCGATGCCCAGCAGCCGCGCCTCCTCGGCCGTGGCGCGCCCCGCCTCCACCGCGACCTGCGCGCGCCACAGCGCCGTGCTCTCGAACAGCACGTGCGTGGGCGTGCGCTGGGTGAAGTCGGCCTGCAGGAAGCCGGGCGCCTCGGCCAGGCTGACGTAACGGTCCTCGCACTGCAGCGGCACGCCGTCCTCCAGGTGCACGAGCAGCACGTGCGCCACCAACGTGCCCTCGGCCACGCCCAGCTGCGCGGCCAGCGCGGCGGCGGCGGGCTCGGCGCGCTGCAGCTGCACACGCGCCTCGTGGTGGTGGCCGCGGGCCACGATCTCGTCGTGCACGTCGGAGAGCGTGAGCGTGCTGCTCACGCGGTGCAGCGGCGCCGCGAAGGTGCCCACGCCCTGCGTGCGCTGCACCAGGCCCTCGGCCTGCAGCTCGCGCAGCGCGCGGTTCACCGTCATGCGGCTGACGCCGAAGCGCGCCACCAGCTCGGCCTCGGAGGGCATCAGCGCGCCCGGCGCCCAGCGCCCGGCGGCCATGCCGTCCTTGAGGTGCTGCTTGACGCGGGCATAGGGCGCCAGCGCCGGGGCGGCGGCCATGCTGCGGGGCGAAGCCGGGGAAACCATGATCGGCATCGTACTTGCCTAGGCTTGTCTAGACAACTACAGTGCGGGCAAACCCTGGAGCCCGCGATGACCGACCTCTCCACCGTCCCCCCGCTGCCTGCGGCCGCACCGGGCCCGCGCCCGGTGCGCGCCCCGCGCGGCAGCCAGCTGCACTGCGCCAACTGGCTCATCGAGGCCGCCTACCGCATGCTGCAGAACAACCTCGACCCCGAGGTCGCCGAGAACCCCGATGCGCTGGTGGTCTACGGCGGCATTGGCAAGGCCGCGCGCAACTGGGCCTGCTACGAGGCCATGCTGCAGAGCCTGGAGCGCCTGAAGCCCGACGAGACCCTGCTCGTGCAGAGCGGCAAGCCCGTGGGCGTGTTCCGCACCCACGAAGACGCGCCGCGTGTGCTGCTGGCCAACAGCAACCTGGTCCCCAAGTGGGCCACCTGGGAGCACTTCTCCAAGCTCGACCAGGCCGGTTTGATGATGTACGGCCAGATGACCGCCGGCAGCTGGACCTACATCGGCAGCCAGGGCATCGTGCAAGGCACCTACGAAACGTTTGTGGAGGCCGGCAGGCAGCACTGCGGCGGCAGCCTGAAGGGCCGCTGGATCCTGACGGCCGGCCTGGGCGGCATGGGCGGCGCACAGCCGCTGGCGGCCAGCTTTGCCGGGGCCTGTTCGCTGACCATCGAGTGCCAGCAGAGCCGCATCGACTTCCGCCTGCGCAGCCGTTACGTGGACGAGCAGGCCGCCGACCTCGACGACGCCTTGGCGCGCATCGCCCGGCACACGGCCGCGGGCCGCGCCGTGAGCGTCGCGCTGCGGGGCAACGCGGCCGAGCTGCTGCCCGAGCTGGTGAAGCGCGCCCGCGCCGGCGGCCCGCGGCCCGACATCGTGACCGACCAGACCAGCGCGCACGACCTCGTCAACGGCTACCTGCCGCCGGGCTGGAGCGTGGAGCGCTGGAAGGCCGCCGCCGCCGACCCCACCCAGCACGCCGCGCTGCGCGCGGCCGCAGCCGCCGGTTGCGCGGTGCACGTGCAGGCCATGCTCGACTTCCAGGCCCTGGGTGTGCCCACCGTGGACTACGGCAACAACATCCGCCAGGTGGCGCTGGACGCCGGCGTGGCCAACGCGTTTGATTTCCCGGGTTTCGTGCCCGCCTACGTGCGGCCGCTGTTCTGCCGCGGCAAAGGCCCGTTCCGCTGGGTGGCGCTCAGCGGCGACCCCGAGGACATCCGCAGGACCGACGCCAAAATGAAGGAGCTGTTCCCGCACGACGCCCACCTGCACCGCTGGCTCGACATGGCCGGCGAACGCATCGCCTTCCAGGGCCTGCCGGCGCGCATCTGCTGGATCGGCCTGGGCGAGCGCCACCGCGCGGGCCAGGCCTTCAATCAGATGGTGAAGAGCGGCGAGCTCAAGGCGCCCATCGTCATCGGCCGCGACCACCTGGACAGCGGCAGCGTCGCCAGCCCCAACCGCGAGACCGAGGCCATGCTCGACGGCTCCGACGCCGTGAGCGACTGGCCGCTGCTCAACGCGCTGCTCAACACCGCCGGCGGCGCCACCTGGGTGAGCCTGCACCACGGGGGTGGCGTGGGCATGGGCTACAGCCAGCATAGCGGCGTCGTCATCGTCTGCGATGGCAGCGAGGCCGCGGCGAAGCGCATCGAGCGCGTGCTCTGGAACGACCCCGCCACGGGCGTGATGCGCCACGCCGACGCCGGCTACGAGCAGGCGCGCCAGTGCGCGCAGGAGCAGGGCCTGAACCTGCCCATGCTGGCCGCCGAGGGGAGCCGCTGATGCTGCTGCGCCCCGGCCAACTCACGCTCGACGAGCTGCAGGCCGTCCACGCCGGCCTGCAGCCCCTGCACCTGGACCCGCTGGCCCTGCCGGCCGTGCGCGCCAGCGCCTCGGTGGTGCAGGCGGCTGCTGCGGGCAGCGCGCCGGTCTACGGCGTCAACACCGGCTTCGGCAAGCTGGCCAGCACGCGCATTGGCGCCGACGACCTGGCCACGCTGCAGTGGAACCTCATCCGCAGCCACAGCGTGGGCGTGGGCCAGCCGCTGCCGCCCGCCGTGCTGCGGCTGATGCTGGCGCTGAAGGCCGCCAGCCTGGGGCGGGGCGCCAGCGGCGTGCGGCCCGAGGTCATCGACGCGCTGCTGGCGGTGCACAACGCCGGCCTCGTGCCGTTTGTGCCCAGCCAGGGCAGCGTGGGCGCGAGTGGGGATCTCGCCCCGCTGTCCCACATGACGCTGGCGCTCATGGGCGAAGGTTTTTTCCTGCGCGACGACGGCACACGCGAGCCTGCCGCCGAGGCCCTGGCCCGCTGCGGCATCGCGCCGCTGCGCCTGGCGGCCAAGGAAGGCCTGGCGCTCATCAACGGCACGCAGACCAGCACCGCGCTGGCGCTGCACGCGCTGTTCGCCTTCGAGCCCGTGCTCGAGAGCGCGCTGGTGGTGGGCGCGCTCACGGTGGACGCTGCGCGCGGCAGCGACGGCCCCTTCGACCCGCGCATCCACGCGCTGCGCGGCCAGCCGGGGCAGATCGACGTGGCGCGCTACTACCGCGCGCTGCTGGCCGGCAGCGCCATCCGCGCGTCTCATGCCGAGGGCGACGACCGTGTGCAGGACCCCTACTGCCTGCGCTGCCAGCCCCAGGTGGTGGGCGCCTGCCTCGACCAGCTGCGCCACGCCGCCAAGGTGCTGCTGATCGAGGCCAACGCGGTGACCGACAACCCGCTGGTCTTTGGCGAGGATGGCTCGATGGTCTCCGGCGGCAACTTCCACGCCGAGCCCGTGGCGCTGGCGGCCGACGCCATGGCCAACGCCATCGCCGAGGTGGGCGCCATCGCCGAGCGGCGCATCGCCATGCTCATCGACAGCGGCGTCTCGCGCCTGCCGCCCTTCCTGACGCCCAACGCCGGGCTCAACAGCGGCTTCATGATCGCGCACGTGACGGCGGCCTCGCTGGCCAGCGAGAACAAGAGCCTGGCCCACCCGGCCAGCGTCGACAGCCTGCCCACCAGCGCCAACCAGGAAGACCACGTGAGCATGGCCACCTTCGCGGCGCGCCGGCTGCAGCCCATGATCGACAACGTGGCGCACATCCTGGGCATCGAGCTGCTGGCGGCGGCGCAGGGCGTGGAGTTCCTGCGGCCGCTGCAGAGCTCGCCCGCGCTCGAGCAGGTGCATGCGCTGTTGCGGGCACACTGCCCGGCCATGATGCAAGACCGCTACCTCGCGCCCGACATCGAGGCCGCCACGGCCCTGGTGCGCGGCGGCGCGCTCGGCGCCGTGTTCCGCGGGCTCCCGGGCCTGCCCGCGCTGTGGGTGCCGGCCTGACGCGGCGGCGCACCGTGCTGTCGGCCGCCGCGCTGCTGGGGGGCTGCGCGCTGCCGCCGGCCCACGACGCTGCGCTCGACGCGGTCGTGCAGGCGCAGGTGCAGGCTCTGGTGGATGCGCGCCTGTTCAGCGGCGCCGTGGTGCTGCTGCGCGACGGCCGCACGCTCGTGGCGCGCGGCTGGGGCCTGGCCCACCATGCGGCCGGCGCGGCGTTCACGCCGGCCACGCCCTGCGACGTGGCCTCGCTGGCCAAGAACTTCACCGCCGCCGGCATCTGGATGCTGGTGCACGAGGGCCGGCTGTCGCTGCAACAGGAGGTGCACGCCCTGGTGCCCGCCTACCCGCACCGCGGCGTTACCGTCTTCCACCTGCTGGCGCATGCGGGCGGCCTGGCGCCCGACTACGGCCACTTCGACCGCCACTTCCAGCCCGGCCAGATCCGCACGACGCAGGCGCTGCTCGCGCTGGCCGGCCGCGACTGGCCAGAGCCACGCTTCGTGCCGGGCAGCGCCTTCTTGTATTCCGACCTCGGCTACGACGCACTGGGCCTGGTCATCGAACATGCCGGCGGCCAGCCCTACGCGGACTTCGTGCGCGAGCGCTTCTTCCGCCCGCACGGGCTGGTGCACGCCTTCGCGCGGCCGCCACGCCTGGCCGACTGGCCGCCGCCGCGCACGCGCGGCTACCGCTTCGCCGACGGCCGCTGGCAGGACGACGACGCCTACGACGGCGAGGCCTTCCTTGGCGGCGGCAACCTCGTGCTTTCGGCGCTGGATGTGGCGCGCTGGGGCGACGCCTGGGCCCGGGGCCGCGTGCTGCCCCCCGAGGCCGAGCACACCGGGGCCGAGCGCCCCATGCTCGGCGGCCAGCGCTCGGCCATGGACCTGGTGGGCTGGTTTGCGCCGCCCGAGGGCCGGCCCGCCGAGCCGGCCGCGCGCAGGGGCCACAACACCGGCAACTACAACGGCTTCCGCGCCAGCCTGCACTGGCACCGCGCCCGCGGCGAGGTGGTGGCCATCGTCTCCAACGGTGGCCTGCCCCAGGCCGAGGGCGACGCGCTGCTGTGGGGCCTGGTGGACCTGCTCGCCGGTCGCCCCGTGCCGCCGCGCCGCTGAAGGCGGCTCAGCCGAAGGCCGGTGCCGAGGCCAGGAAGCCCGCCACCGCCGCCGCCGACATGGGCCGCGCCACCAGGTAGCCTTGGATGGCGCTGCAGCCGTGGCGGCGCAGCGCCTCGGCCTGGGCGGGTTCTTCCACGCCTTCGGCCACGGTGCGCAGCTTGAGTGAGCGTCCCAGGCCCACGACCATGCCCACGATGGCGTCGGCGTCGCTGCGCGCGAGCATGTCGCGCACGAAGCTGCGGTCGATCTTCAGCGTGTCGAACGGGTAGCGGCGCAGGTAGGCCAGGGCCGAGTAGCCGGTGCCGAAGTCGTCGAGCGCCAGGCGCACGCCCAGCGCGTGCAGCGTGTGGATGGCCTCGGCGGTGCCCACGCCCTCCTGCAGGAAGGCCGATTCGGTGATCTCCAGCTCCAGCCGCTCGGGCGCCAGCCCGGCGGCCGTGGTGGCCTCCTGCACGGCCTGCACGAGGTCGCTGGCCATCACCTGCACGGGGCTCACGTTCACGCTCAGCGTCAGCGGCACGGCCCGGGCGGGCCAGCGCGCGGCTTCGGCGCAGGCCTGGCGCAGCACCCAGCGGCCGATCTCGGGCATGAGGCCGCAGTCCTCGGCCACGGGCACGAACTCGGCGGGCGAGACGGCGCCCAGCACCGGGTGCTGCCAGCGCAGCAGGGCCTCGAAGCCGATGACCGTGCCGCCGTCCAGCGCCACGAGTGGCTGGTAGGCCAGGCTCAGCTGGCCCAGGGCCAGCGCCTGGCGCAGCGCCTGCTCCAGCTGCTGGCGGCGCTGCGTGGACTCGGCCATCTCGGCCGAGAAGAAACGCAGCGTGCCGCGGCCCTCGGCCTTGGCGGCGTACAGGGCCTGGTCAGCGTGGCGCAGCAGCGCCTCGGTGTCGGCCGGCGCGTCTTCAGCCATGGCGATGCCGATGCTGCAGCCCACCACCAGGGTGGACGGGCCCACGGTGTAGGGCTGCGACAGCGTCTCGACGATGCGCTGCGCCAGGGCCTGCACCTCGCGGCGGTCGGCCACCTGGCGCAGCAGCACGGCGAACTCGTCGCCGCCCATTCGTGCCACGGTGTCGCCGCGGCGCACGGTGGCGGCGAGGCGGCGCGCCACCTCGCGCAGCAGCTGGTCGCCCACGGCGTGGCCCAGGGTGTCGTTGACGTTCTTGAAGTGGTCGAGGTCCAGGCCCAGCAGCGCGCTGCGCGGCGGCCAGGCCGGGCGGCCCTGCAGCAGCTCGGCCAGCTCGTGGCGGAACTGATGGCGGTTGCGCAGGCCGGTGAGTGTGTCGTTGTGGGCCAGCCAGCGCAGCTGGCGGTGCGCGTTGTGGGCGGCGCTCACGTCGGTGATCACGCCGCGCCAGCCGGCGTTGCGCCGGCCCTCGTCGACCAAGGGCTTGGCGCTGAGCTGCCACCAGCCGGGACGGCCGCCGGTGAACACGGCCAGCAGCTGGTCGCGGAAGGGCGCGCCGTCCAGCAGGCGCGCGCGCAGGTCGGCCAGCAGGTCCAGGGCCTCGTCGCCCGGCGGCGCGGCGCGCGCCAGCAGGTCCTGGAAGTCGGCCCCGGGCAGCGCGTCCACGGGCTGGCCCAGCATCGCGGCCAGTCGGTCCGAAGGGTTGCGCAGGCGGCCCTGGGCGTCGGTTTCCCACAGCACGTCGGCGGCGTTCTCGGCAAAGTCGCGCAGCAGCAGGCCGACGATCTCGCCCTGGCGGCCGGCGTCGGCCTCGGCCACCAGGCGCGCGCCGAACAGCCGCGCCGTGGACCAGACCGTGCCCATCATCACCGCCATGTAGCTCAGCAGCAGCAGCGCGATCAGCGGCGCCAGCTGCAGGCCCGACAGCGCCAGCGACAGCACGCCACCCAGGCCCAGCACGGTCACGAAGGCCATGCCCGCCAGCGGCACGGTGGCCAGCACGAAGGCGCCGCCGCACATCATGCCGGCGGTCACCACCGAGGCCAGCAGCTGGTGCTCGGCCTCGCCGCCGGGCAGCACCAGCAGCGGCAGCGTGGCCCAGGCCGCCGCCAGCAGGGCGCTGTGCACGGCCAGCCGCTGCATCGCCCGGCGCGAGGCCGTGGCGCGGCGCGGGCGGCGGGCCTTGCGCCAGCAGTCCAGCAGGCCCTGCGCCGCCATCAGCACCACCACGGCGGCCCAGGCCAGCAGGTCGTTGCGGGCCAGGCGCGGGTTCAGCGCCAGCAGCACGGCCAGGGCGTTGACGATGTTGGCCCACATGGCCAGGCGCGTCAGGCGCTGCACGGCCTGCATCTGGCGGGCGCGGAAGCGCGCGGCCAGGGCCTCGTCCACGTGGTAGGGCTCGAGCCAGGCCAGGGGGCCCGCCCGCTCATGGGCCGCCGCGGTCGGGGCGTCGGGCAGGGCTTCAGGCTCCGGGCGGTGCATGGGTGGTGTGTGGTGCGGGCGCCTCGGGACGCCGGCCACATCTTGTGCGGTGCGGCAAATTCGGCCGTTTGCTGCCAGACTTGAGCCCCATGATGCCCGCCCGACACCGCGCGCCGCCCGTTTTGGGCAGCACCCCACGAAGAGGGCCCGGCCGGTGAGCGGCGGCGCCACCGCCCTGCACCGCATCGTCATCGTCGGCGGGGGCGCCGGCGGCCTGGAGCTGGCCACGCAGCTGGGCCGCAGCCTGGGCAAGAGCGGCCGCGCCCACGTGACGCTCATCGAGAAGGCGCGCACGCACTTCTGGAAGCCGCACCTGCACGAGATCGCCGCCGGCAGCATCGACGTGCACGGCCACGCCACCGACTACCTGGCGCAGAGCCACTGGAACGGCTTCCGCTACCGCGTGGGCAAGATGACCGGCCTGGACCGCGCGCAGCGCCTGGTGCACGTGGGCCCGGTGCTCGATGAAGACGGCCGCCCCGTCACCCAGGGCTACAGCCGCCCCTACGACACCCTGGTGATGGCCGTGGGCAGCCGCACCAACGACTTCGGCACGCCCGGCGTGGCCGAGCACGCCATCGCGCTGGAAACGCCCGACGACGCCGCGCGGTTCCACCGCCGGCTCGTCAACGCCTGCCTGCGTGCGCACATGCAGAGCGGGCCGCTGGCGCCGGGGCAGCTCAACGTGGCCATCATCGGCGCCGGCGCCACCGGCGTGGAGCTCGCGGCCGAGCTGCACAAGGCCACGCGCACGCTCGTGTCCTACAACCTCGAGCGCATCGACCCCGAGCGCGACATCCGCATCCACCTGCTCGAGGCCGGCCCGCGCATCCTGCCGGCGCTGCCCGAGCGCATCGCCGGTTCGGCGGCGGCGCTGC
>Ga0209812_10002060_pt1 | contig 12578 bp, 11 predicted proteins | sample JI71714BDNA_FD_187502 | JGI IMG/M metagenome (GOLD analysis project Ga0209812, IMG submission 187502) | Wastewater effluent complex algal communities from Wisconsin, to seasonally profile nutrient transformation and Carbon sequestration -... | ecosystem: Engineered > WWTP > Effluent > Algae...
AAGACAAGTGGACCTTGTGGTTGTCGAACTCACGGTCCGACGACGCGCCGAGGTGGTACTTCACATCGCCCGAGCCATAGTCGTCGGAGCCCTGCGTGTTGCCGCCCTGAAACTCGAAGAAGATCTTGTGGTAGGGCTTGCCCATGACGGCGGCGAGCACGTTGAGGCGGCCACGGTGCGGCATGCCGAGAATGATCTCGTCCATGCCGAGCGCGCCGCCACGCTTGATGATCTGTTCCAGCGCCGGGACAGCGGCTTCACCGCCATCGAGACCGAAGCGCTTCGTGCCCGGATAGCGCTTGTGCAGGAAGCGCTCGAAGGCTTCGGCTTCCACCAGCTTCTTCAGGATCGCGCGCTTGCCCTGCGGCGTGAACGAGATTTCCTTGTCCTTGCCTTCGATGCGCTGCTGCAGCCAGGACTTCTCGTCCGGGTCGGAGATGTGCATGAACTCGACTGCGAACGTGCCGCAATAGGTGCGGCGCAGGATGTCGATCATCTGGCGCGGCGTCGCGTATTCGAGGCCGAGCACGTTGTCGATGTAGATGCGCCGATCCATGTCCTTCGCGCCGAAGCCATACGTCTTCGGATCGAGTTCGGGCTGCTCCTCGCGCTTCAGCATGTTCAGCGGGTCGAGGTGGGCGGCGAGGTGGCCGCGAATGCGGTAGGCGCGGATCATCATCAGCGCGCGGATGGAGTCCTGCACCTGCTGGTGGAGATCAGCCGGCGCCAGCGCGGGGCCAACCTGCGGGGCCTTCTTCGCGACCGGCTTGGCGTCCGGCGTCCAGTTGCCGTCGAGCGCGGAGACAAGCTCGCCATTCTGGTGCTTCAGCGGCTCCTGCCACTCGGGGCCCTTGGCGGCCTTGGTCGCGCTTTCGGCGGTGTCAGCTACGCCGTGGAAGAAGCGCTGCCAGCTCTCGGGCACGGAGGACGGGTCCTCGGCGTACTGCGCATAGAGCTGTTCGATGTAGGCGGCGTTGGCGCCATAGAGGAAGGCGGTGTCCAGCATGGCTTCATTGTCCATTCCGCGGACTTCGCCAGGCTTTGCCTCGATGTTCATTTTTTGCGTCCTGTTGCGCCGGAATCGGGGCCCCTGCCCCGAGCGCGATTGGTGGCAATCAGATGCTGCTTTTTGCGGCCAGACTCAACCTTTTGGGGTGAGACATTCTGCACATAAGACTGTGACCCGTTACCACTTCGTTCCATATGGGGAACGAGGCCGGGAAACCCCAGAGTACAGTGTATGCTCCGGCCTGCGGCCTGTAGCCGCCAGGTCGTCGAAAATCCCGAAACCGGAAAGCGTTTCAGCGCTGCCGCTGGCCTGAAGGGCTTAGCCCTTCAGCACGTTCGTCATGGTGACACCGAGGCGCGCCGGGCTGTCGGAAACGACGATACCGGCCGACTGCATGGCCTCGATCTTCGATTCCGCATCGCCCTTGCCGCCTGAAACGATGGCGCCGGCGTGGCCCATTGTGCGGCCCTTGGGCGCCGTGCGGCCGGCGATGAAGCCCACCATCGGCTTCTTGCGGCCGCGCTTGGCTTCGTCCTTCAGGAACTGGGCGGCGTCTTCCTCGCCCGATCCGCCGATCTCGCCGATCATGATGATCGCCTTGGTCTCGTCGTCGGCCAGGAACATCTCCAGCACGTCGATGAAGTCCGTGCCCTTCACGGGGTCGCCGCCAATGCCCACAGCCGTCGTCTGGCCAAGGCCCTCATTCGTGGTCTGGAACACCGCTTCGTAAGTCAGCGTACCCGAACGCGAGAGCACGCCGATCGAGCCGTGCGAGAAGATGGAGCCCGGCATGATGCCGATCTTGCACTGGTTCGGCGTCAGCACGCCCGGGCAGTTCGGCCCGATCAGGCGCGACTTCGATTTCGAAAGACGATCCTTCACCTTCACCATGTCGAGCACCGGCACGCCTTCCGTGATCGTGACGATCAGCGGGATTTCAGCGTCGATGGCTTCGAGGATGGCGGCCGCGCAGCCCGACGGCGGCACGTAGATCACCGTGGCGTTGGCGCCGGTGGCGTCGCGAGCTTCAGCAACCGTGTTGAACAGCGGACGCTCGACCGTGGAGCCATCCGGCAGCTTGCCGGTCCATTTCTGGCCGCCCTTGCCCGGCGTAACGCCGCCGACCATCTGCGTGCCGTACGCAATGCCCTGCTCGGTGTGGAACGTGCCGGTCTTGCCGGTCATGCCCTGAGTGAGGACCTTGGTGTTCTTGTCGATCAGGATGGACATCGCTGAGCCTTGTTCGATCGGAATTCGGAAAACGAAAAGGGCGAGCCGCGCTGGCCCGCCCGCTGATTACTTGCCCTTGATGGCGGCGACGATCTTCTGCGCCGCGTCGTCGAGGTCGTTGGCCGGGATCACGTTGAGGCCCGACTCGCGGATGATCTTCTTGCCCATCTCGGCATTGGTGCCCTCGAGACGAACAACCAGAGGCACCGCAAGGTTCGTCTCGCGCACGGCCGCCAGCACGCCTTCCGCGATGATATCGCAGCGCATGATGCCGCCGAAGATGTTCACCAGGATGCCCTTCACATTGGGGTCCTGCATGATGATCTTGAAGGCCGCCGCGACTTTCTCTTTCCCGGCGCCGCCGCCGACGTCACAGAAGTTGGCGGGCTCTTCGCCATAGAGCTTGATGATGTCCATCGTCGCCATGGCAAGGCCGGCGCCGTTGACCATGCAGCCGATCGTGCCGTCGAGCGGGATGTAGGCGAGGTCCCATTCTTTCGCGGCGATCTCTTTCTCGTCTTCTTCCGAGGTGTCGCGCAGCGCCATGATGTCGTCATGGCGGCCCTTGATCGCGAGCGCGTTGTCGTCGAACGACACTTTCGCATCCAGCACGCGCAGGTGGCCGTCCTTCATGACGATGAGCGGGTTCACTTCCAGCATGCTCATGTCTTTCGACGTGAACGCCTTGTAGAGAATCTTGGAAAGCGAAACCATGTCGGTCTTCGCCGCGCCTTCCAGCTTCAACGCTTCGGAAAGCTTGGCCGCGTCCGCATCGGTGACGCCCGTCGCTGGGTCGATCGAGATGGTGAGGATTTTCTCGGGCGTGTCATGGGCGACCGCCTCGATGTCCATGCCGCCTTCGGTGGAGACCACGAAGGCCACGCGGCCCGTCTCGCGATCAACCAGCATGGAGAGATAGAGTTCCTTCTCGATGTCGGCGCCGTCTTCCACATAGATGCGGTTGACCTGCTTGCCGCCCGGTCCGGTCTGCGCGGTGACAAGGTGACGGCCGAACATTGCCTTCACATGCTCAAGCGCCTGCTCCTTGGAGAAGCCAAGGCGGACGCCGCCTTTTTCACCGGCTTCCTTCTCGATGAACTTGCCCTTGCCGCGGCCGCCCGCGTGGATCTGCGATTTTACGACCCAGAGCGGACCCGGCAGCGCGTCGATCGCGGCTTGCGCCTGGTCCAGCGAGGTGATCGCGACGCCCCTGGCGACCGGAGCGCCGAAGGACTTCAGGACTTCCTTCGCCTGATGCTCATGAATGTTCATGAAAAATCGCCCCTTGAGAGATGTCGCGTCGCGTGCGCGCTGGAGGCGCTTACCGCATGGGGCGCAGCGACGCAACTTGGCGGTCGTGGGAGCCCGTTTTGGTCGTTTGGGCGCCGCTCAGACCGGTTTTTCGGATGGCGTCGCCGGGGGCGCCGTCGCCTCGGGCTCGGCTGCCTTCGCGGCCGGTTCGCCCTCGTCCACGGCCTTGCCCTGCACGACACTGGTCTGTCCGAACCACTTGAAGGGAGAACGTTGCGCCCGGCCGGGCCGCGCCCGCACCACCAGCCGCCAGAGATTGGCCGCCAGCAGGGCAAAGTAGCCAAACGCCACGGCGGCAAAGACCCCCGGCTGGCCGGCCTGCGTATCGGCCACCGCGCCGGTCAGAATCGGCCCGATCACCGAGCCGCCCGCCCAGACGAACAGCATGCCGGACATGACCTGGGCGATCTGGCCCGACTCCGTCCGGTCCGTCGCGTGGGCAGCCGACACGGAATAGAAGGACAGCGCCCCTGCGCCCCACAGCGCCGACAACAGCACCGTGATCGAGAACGACACCTTGCCGGCCGTCAGGTAGAGCGCCACGCACGCCGCCAGCGCGATCGCGGACAGCGCCGCCACGATGAGCCGTCTGTCCAGCTTGTCGGACAACAGTCCCGCCGGCCATTGCGTAACCGTCCCGCCCATCATTGCCGCGATGTAGAGCGTCGCGGCCGATGCCGACCCCGCGCCCGGCTGCAGGTCCTGCGCATAAAGCGGCAGCTGGCTGGTCACGCCCGTATTGCAGAGCCCTGCCACCACAGCGCCAGCAAGCGCTGCGGGCGGGATCTTCATCATCGAGTTGAGGCTCAGCGCCTCGCGGTCCGGCAGCACAGGCTGGGCCCGCCGCGTCGCGCACAGCGGCACCACCGCCAGCACCATCAGGAGCCCCGCCCAGATGAAAGGCTTCGTATCCTCCGGCGCGTGTTCCACGATCAGCAGGGGCCCCCCGCAGATCGCGAGCTTGAGCATCAGCTGGTACATGCCCATCACCCCGCCCCGCTTGGAACGCGGCGTTGAATCCGCAATCCAGCTTTCAGCGGCCGTGAACATGATGGCCGACGCCGCCCCCTGGAAGAAGCGGAACACCGACCAGCCGACAGCATCAAACGCCAGCGCCATCGCAAGGATGCCGGCGGCATAGATCGCAGCCGAAGCCGAATAGGCGCGGATATGTCCGATCTGGCGCACAATGTCGGGCGCAAACCACGCGCCCAGCATGAACCCGGCCGAAAACGTCGCCGCAACGGCGCCCACGCCCAACGCCGATGCGCCCATATGGTCGAGCGCCAGCGGCGTCGAGACGCTGAGAATGCCGGCTGCCGCCTGCAGCAGCATGACCGCAAGGATCAGGGACGCAACGTTACGGTAGACGGTCATGACAGACTTCGCGGCGGTTCAGCGCTCTCGTTTGAGCACGCCTTACGCCGCTTCGCAGCCGCGCGCGTCTAAAATCTTGTTACTGTCGGCTGCAGTCCGCATCGATCAGCGGAGAGCCCGCGGCCCGCCATCCCGGGTAGCGCTCTGTGGAGCGCTGGGATGACGGGCCTGGTCCTGTGAAGTCGCTGCCTACGCCCCCGCCCACGTTCCATGGAAGCCGAGCGGCCAGGCGTACCCCGCCTGCCACACCGCCACCGGACCTGCGTCCACATGGCCCGCGTCGAACACGTGCACTTCGCTGCGCTGCAGCTTGGTGTTGATCGCCGTGCCGATCAGCCAGGAGTCGGTCTCCGCCGCGCCCGAACCCTTGGGGGTGAACAGGAACTCCTCGACCATGTATTCGGCGCCGAAATCGTGAATCTGCACCTTGCCGGACGACCAGTCCTGCACCGCCAGCGCCGAGCCGCCGGGCTGTCCTTCGACAGAGCCCGTGATCATCGTCGTCAGCTTGCGCGCAAGACCATGCCGGCGCGGATCGACCTGCGGGAAATCGCCAGCAATGTTTGTCTCGACCATCGTCACATCGCCCGAGACCGGGATCGTCGCCATGGTCAGTTTCGAGGAGACGCTGTCGCCCGAATACTTGCCACGGATCTCGTCCGCGCCGCCGCCCGTGCCGAGGATGGGCTGCGGATAGAAGGCCGCATCGAGCCGGATCGTGCCGTCGCTTTCCTCCCATGCCGCGCCGGTGTGGTAGAAGGAGCGTGCCGGTCCCTGCGCCCAGCGCGTCTTGGTAAGGTCGTCCTTGTCGACGATCAGATACTTCATCCCCTCTTCCGGCTTCCACACGAAGCCGTCGATGAAGGGCGGGATGTTCTTCGTCTGGATCCAGGGCTGGCACAGGATGATCAGCTTGCGCTCGGTCATCGCCCAGTCATGCATGTAGTGCGATGCGCCGATGTCGACCATGCCGAACGACTTGGTCGAGCCATCCGGATTGATGTTGTAGATGCCGATCTTGCGGTTCGAGATCGCAAGGCCCCACACGCGGCCATCGGGCTCGCGCTTGGGGTGCGCCAGGAAGGGCATGCCCTTCAGGTCGTTCCGGAACGACTTGAGACCCTTCGTCTCCAGCGTCACCGGGTCCATGCGATAGGGCGAACCTGCTTCCCACAGCGCCAGCAACTCGCCGCCCGACATCATGACGGAGATATTGCCGGGATTCACATCGTCCGATGATCCAACCGGATAGGACGGATCACCGACCGTGCCGAAGCCCGGCGCGAGGAACTTGCCAGCCGCCATTTCAATCCGCCGCTTCTGCGTATCGACGAACTTGCCAGAATGGACCGCTTTGCCCTCGCCGATGGCGATGCGCTGGACCATGCCGTCGCCGTCGAACCAGTGGGTCGCGTAGGCGTCGCCATGTTTGAAGTGGGCCGGACCGTTCCGGTAGAGCGTTCCGGTGAGACCAGCCGGGGCCTTGCCCCGGACGAGCTTCATCTCGGCCTGCGGATAGCCGGCGGCCGGGGCGTTGGAGTAGCCAACATGCCAGCCCGGAAGGATCGGCTCGGCGAACACTTTGGGGGCCACAGCCAGCGCTGCGCCCGTCATCAGCCCCGAATGCAGGAAGAGGCGGCGGGAGAGATTCATTGTCATATTCCCTGTCGGAGCTCGATCTAGCGGATCAGCTTGATGGTGTGGGTCGTCGCCGGGGCCGCCACATCGAAAGCGGCCGCATCCCACTTCGCCGGGCCAAACTGGGCCGGCGCGCTGTTCGAGAAGGCGTAGGGCTCGGTCGGCATCCCGAACGGGTTCATGCCCATCTTCCCATCGCCGTCCACGTCATGGAACAGCTTGATCCCATAGCGCCCGGGCGGCAGTTCCAGTGTCATGGTCGCCGTGTCGCCGGTGACCGGGATCGTGCCGCCATTGACCGCTTTGTCGGCACCATACCCAGCTTCGTCGTAGACGCCGAAGCTGATCGCGCCCTTGTGGTCGGCGATGTCTGTTATGGTCAGGGTCAGCGGAACCTTGCTGGTGTCGGCGAGAGCGGGCTGTGGAAAAGCCAGCACGGCTGCAACCATGGCAGCTGGCACAAAGGCCATGCCGGCGAGGAATTTGTCGAGGAGGGGGAGGCGTTTCATGTTGAACTCCGTTGGTTCGGGGCTTCGCATCAGGCCGGCTACCGTTTTTGGCTGCCGACACCCCGAACTTCTCGCGGCTCCTGCCACCTCGCCACACCAATTGCGCGAAACACCGGTTTTGCTTCGTGAAACGGTGGGTTACACCGTTCGCGAAGCGTGAAATGCAGCCCGGACAGGATCGCGAAGCGCCAGTGACAGATTCGAAAAACAGCCCAGCAAGTCAGCCGGCCACCGGCCTGACCGGCAGGGCTGTGAGTATCCTCCGCGGATCCCTCATCGCCCTTGGCCTCGGCGTGATCTTCGCCTGGCTCGGCGTCTACGGCACGACGCAAATCCCCATCGTGGAGAGGGTCATCTACTGGACCGGCCTGATGGGCCTGGGGATCAGCGCCGCCGCCTTGGTGAACCCGCTGATATTCGACCGGCTCATGAAGGACTCCCACCCCTCCCTCCAGATCGCCGCTGTCGCGCTGATCATTTCGGTCCCGATAACGATCGGTCTCCTGGTGATCGAGGCCACCGAGGACGGAACTTTCGCTCAGCCCGCCTGGTGGTGGACGCAGTACTTCTACGTCGTGATCGTCTCGGCCCTGCTCACCACGGGTGGATGGGCCATCGACCGTCTCAACGGCGCCAAGGCGATGGCCCGTTCCGCCAACACCGCTCCGGGCGGTGAAGCCAGCCTCGCCTCCGTCACCTCAGCGCTAGCCTTCGCCGACCGACTGCCGCCCAAATTCCGCGCCGCCGAAATCCACGCCGTCTCGGCCGAGGACCACTATCTCCGCGTCCACACCAGCGCCGGCGAGACCATGATCCTGATGCGCCTTGCCGACGCCATCCGCGAACTGGGCGGGCTCGAAGGCATGCAGACGCATCGCTCCTGGTGGGTGGCGCGCCAGGGCCTCGCGGAGACTGCAAAGGGCGATGGCAAGGTGACGCTGAAACTCAAATCCGGCGCGGAAGCCCCGGTTAGCCGCACCTACCAGAAAGCCGTCAAGGACGCCGGCTGGCTTTAGGCCTCGTAATCACTCTCGATCTCGAATTCCGGTCCCAGCGCCACGCGCAGTTGCGGCAGCAGCGCCCTCACCCGCGTCACGAACGGCGGGTTCTCCTCGTATCCGAACATCGTCCGCGACGGCTCGACGCCCTCGCCCGAGCCGGGATCATCCCACGGGAAGGTATCGTCGTAATCCGCTACAAGCTGCTCGATCTCCGCCCTCAACTCAGCGGAGACATCCAGCATGTCCGCCTCGACCGGATAGCCAAAGCGCGCCTTTGCCTTGGCGTCGTACGCCCACAGGCACACGCCCGACCCCGCATCGAAGAAGAAGCGCAGCAACATGGTCAGATCCGTGCGTGCCGCTCGTTCGAGCCCAGCTTGTCGAGCAGCTCGGCGACAAAACGGATGTGCGCCCGCAGCCGATAGAGATCGTCGGTATAGCTCACCGGCACCTCGACCTTGCCCGTCTCGGCCTGCAGGTCTGCCAGCCGCGCGCGAACCTCAATGCGGTCCTCCGCAGTTTCTGCATTCCGGCCCGCAGTCTCAAGCTCGCGGAGGTCCTTGTACCAGACATAGATCTTTCGGCGGATGCGCCAGCGATAGATCGGCGGCGCCGCGCGAACCAGCGGGATCATCAGCGTCACCAGCGGAATGATGAGCACCCAGGTCCGCTCCAGGAAGTTGGCCACGCTGTAGGGAAAGACGCGCCGCAGGAAGCTCGGACCGCTTTCGTAGTAACGCTTGGCCTCGTCCGAGATAGCGATGTCAGTCAGTTGCGGCGTCGGAAAGCGACCTGGATCGGCCAGCAGGGATCCGCCGCCATGATCCGTGATCGCCGCCTCGATCAGCAGCGACTGCACGGCCGGATGCAGGTCGTCGCGCACAACAAGCTGGGCAACGGGGGCGATCAACATCACGTCCTGCTTCGGCAGGATTTCAGCCAGGTCGATCACACCCCGATATAGCGTCACCTCGTCGAGATAGGAGTGCCGGCGGGACAGCGCATGGGCTTCGTTCAGCGAAACAAGACCGATGGCGGGATCACGCAGCAACTCGGCAATCCATGCCGTAGCAGGTCCCGAGACGACCATCGCCGCGTCGATCTCCCCGGCCTGCAACGCGGCAGCCGCCGCCTGCCCGGCCAGGGGAGAGGGCGTGAAGTCGTCCGCCCCCACCCCGGCTTCCTGCAGGATCAACGCGGCAAGAACGCGAACGCCCGATCCATCCGGACCAATGGCTACATGCAGACCCGCAAGGTCCTGCAATTTCTCCAGGGGCGCAGCACGACGATGGAATATCCAGAGGGGTTCATAGAAGAGCGCGCCAAGTGCGCTCACTCCCTCCTGCCCCGCTTCCTTGGCGAGGCCCGTTTGCACGATTGTTATGTCGGCTTGTCGCGCTTTGACCCGGGCCAGGTTGTCGACCGAGCCAGCCGTTTCGAGGACTTCGACCTCGATCCCTTCGGTGCGCAGGGCGCGGGCATAGGATTCGGCAGCCGCAGCGTAGGCGCCGCCCGATGCGCCACCGGCGATCACCACGCGCTTGGGCGGCGCGGGCGCCATGAACATGAAGGCGACGATGACGCCGAGCACCACAATGGCAATGGGCGCCGCATAGAGGCGGAGAAACTTCTTCATCTGAGGCGTCCCCGACTCGTCACGCTGGAACGCCACACTATCGCCGGATCGCGCGCCGTGAAGCGCCAAGCTCAGCCCGGCCGCACCGGCTCGAACGGCCGGTCCGGATCGTTCGGCAGGACGGTGTCCACATACTCGCGCAGTTTCTCGGTCACCGCCTGCGGATCGCCTTCAAGATGCTCGACCGGGATCTGCGGCCCGAATGTCAGGTGGAATTTGTCGCCCTGCTTGTTCAGCAGCTCGCGGAACAGCGTGATGTCGCGCAGCTCGCGGTTGAGACCACAAAAGGTGTAGTAGAGCGACGAGTTGCGTCCGCCCACATGCAGCGGTGTGATCGGCGACTTGTTCTTGCGCGCCAGCGACACCGCCGTCTGGTGCCATGGCTCATCCACCAGCTTGCCCTTGCGCATCTGGGCCAGCGCGCCCGACGGGAAGATCAGCAATACGCGTTCGTTCGCAAACGCAGCGCTCGTCCGACGCAGTGTCTCGCGCGTCTTCTGCATCGAGCGCTTTTCCTGCACCCACTCCACTGGGATGATCACCTCGGCGAAGTGCGGATTGACCCGGCACGCATCGGCATTGGCCATGATCTCGATGTCGGTCCGCATGGACCGCAAAGCCGCCAGCACGATTGATCCGTCTGCCAATCCGGTAGGATGGTTCGAGACGATCACCGCGCGGCCCGCCTTCGGCACCCGCTCCATTCCCGTACTCGTCACGCGGAGATCGAGCACGCGATCGAGATACTCGAAACACGCCTGCCCTGACTTCAACTGCTTGATTTCATCGGCCCAGCGCAGCGCCTTCCGATAGCCCAGCAACGAAAACAGCACCGGCTTCACCACCGGCCAGGACCAGTGCCCTACCCAGGTTGGGCAGCGTTCCTCGATCATGATGTCAACGATGTGCCCCTCGCGCTTTTCAGCGTCGATGAAGGCAGCAAGGCCGCGATCATTGGAGGCGTGTGGATCCATTGGCTCGGCCATCTGATTCCCCCGGGAACGGTACCGTTAGGTCCATCTTGACTTGTTAACCATTCGTAACAGATAGCGGTCCACAACAGACTTGCGGAGTTTTTCGCGCCTGCGAAACCTACAGTCAGTCGCCCGCGCGGCCGAGTCCGGGATCGGATTGCAATCCCGGCCCTTGGGGGAACGAAGATGAAAGTGCTCTGGGTGGAGGATCATGCGCGCGCCGGCGAGTTGCTGGCCGCCGCCGCTGCAGCCGCCTCGCGCAAGCGCTATGGCATCGACCTCGTCATCGCGACCTCGCTGATGGACGCCGAACGCAAGCTGCGTCTCGAGCGCTTCGACCTCGTCGTGATCGACCTCATGCTGCCTGACTCCACCGACGAAGACGCGACCGTCACGCGCATCGCCAACATGGGCAAGTTCCGCGTCGCCGTCGTCTCGGCCAGCGACAAGCGCAACGCCGTCGTCGCCAGCCTTACGCGCGCCGGCGTCGATTGCGCGCCGCAAGCCGTCGGCAAGGAAGACCTGCCGCTCGCTGACTTCGTGCGCCGGCCGGAACTTTTCCGCGACTTCATCCACGGCCTCATGCCGCCTGCCGGATCCGCCCCCACGGCCCGCGCCGCGTCGCGCTGAGACGTCTCCCCAATTCTGCCGGGTTCTGGCGTGACGCTGCTCACGTCATTGGGGCCCGCATGAAACACCTGCTCGCATTTCTGCTGATTGCGTGTGCTGCAACCCCCGCCCTCGCCCAGCCGTCTGAAGATGAAACCGCAATCCGTGCGGTGATCGCAGACTGGTACGCGCGCGTCGGACAGCAGCCCGCCGACCGGCCCTACGCTCTCTTCGCACCGGGCCACATCGACGGCGGGCCGGGCTATGCCATCCCCGCCGACCTCAACAGCGGCTCGGCAGTCATCCGTGGCCCGTGGATCAATCACGAACTGGCGGCGCAGGCGCTGGTCTTCGCCTACGACATCGACGAGCTCGTGATCGCCGGCACGCTGGCCAAGGCCGAAATCTGGGAGCGCGGCTACTTCTACGCATCCTCGCCGCAGACGACCTACGAGCGCGCCGCCGACGCCAAGTTCGTCTTCGAGAAGCAACCGAACGGCGAGTGGAAGATCCTGGCCCACGAGGCCACCAGCCAGGGCATACCGCCCGACAAGATCACCAACCCCATGCCCGACCTGCGGCCCCTCTACTACGAACGCTGCGGCCCCGCCTGCGATCCCGACAAGGACGCCGCCGAAGCGAAGAAGGGCTTCTAGGCCGCCGCGACGCGAAACCGCTTTTGCCGCCGGGCCGAACCGCGCTATCGCGGGCGGGCATGACACGCCTGAAACAGCTCTACGGCCAGCGCCTCGCCTCGGGCCAGATACAGGCCGACCTGGCGCAGGCCGAAACCGTCGAACGCCTCGACGCGCTGGCCAAGGCGCTGTCGGTCTCGCGCGGCTGGTTCGGCGCCGTCAAAACCACGCGTGGCCTTTACATGTGGGGCTCTGTCGGACGCGGGAAGTCCATGCTGATGGACCTGTTCTTCGAGAGCCTCGCGCGCAAGGACAAGCGCCGCGTCCACTTCCACGACTTCATGCTGGAAATCCACGCTTTCATCTTCGAATGGCGCAAGCTTTCGCAGGCCGAACGCCGCCGCCATCCCGCCTACGTTCGCGAGGCCGGCGATGATCCCATCGCACCCGCCGCCCGCCACATCTCCAATTCAGCCGGCGTGCTCTGCTTCGACGAATTCCACGTCACGCAGATCGCCGACGCCATGATCCTCGGCCGCCTGTTCGAACAGCTGTTCGACCGAAACGTCACCATCGTCGCAACCTCCAACCGCAAGCCGGCCGATCTCTACAAGGACGGCATCAACCGCCAGCTCTTCCTGCCCTTCAT
>Ga0209812_10002068_pt1 | contig 12554 bp, 13 predicted proteins | sample JI71714BDNA_FD_187502 | JGI IMG/M metagenome (GOLD analysis project Ga0209812, IMG submission 187502) | Wastewater effluent complex algal communities from Wisconsin, to seasonally profile nutrient transformation and Carbon sequestration -... | ecosystem: Engineered > WWTP > Effluent > Algae...
AGGCCGATGCGTGCCATCAGCGCCAATCCTCGCGGGCATGGCGAATGCGCAGGATGGTCAGGATATCGGCATCAACCCGGTAGAATATGATATAGGAAAAGCGACGTTCGATGACCTTCCGGGCGCCGCCGTTCAAGGGCGAACCGATGCCCGGATTTTGCAACAACTCCTCGATGCGGTCCGCGATGGCATCCTGCGCTTCGCCCGACAGGTCGCCATCAATCGCAGCAAGCCATCCTTCAATGCGGGCGAGATCCTGCCGGGCAGGGCCCGAAATGCGGAGCTTCACGCGCCAGCCTTGGCCTTTGCCAGCTGAGCCCGCGCCCGGTGGCGGGCAGCCATGGTCCGCAACTCGGCGATCACGATATCGCCGTCCACCCATTCGCCTCGTTCGATAGCGGCTTCAGCCTCTTCGCAGGCGGCGATATCCGCAGCATTCCACGGCTCTTCCACCCAATCGACATCAGCGGCAGGCGGCGTGGGGACTGTGGCTTTGCGCATATCCATGCGATCATCATATCCCATCAGGGCCGCACCTGGCCAGTGCCGCGCACGATGGTCTTGAAGATGGTCAATTCCGGCAGCGCCACCGGCCCGCGCACATGCAGACGGCCCGTCGCAATGCCGATTTCGGCACCAAAGCCAAATTCGCCGCCATCGGCAAACTGGGTGGAGGCATTGTGCAGCACGATGGCGGCATCCACCCGCGCCAGAAACCGCTCCGCCACAGCTGCATCCTGGGCCACCACGCTTTCGGTGTGCTGGCTGCCATGGGCGGCGATATGGGCGATGGCGCCATCCACGCCGGCCACTTCGGCCACGCTGGCAATGGCATCGAGATATTCGCTGTCCCAATCCTGCGCGGTCGCCGGCTTCACCCTGGCATCCAGCACCTGCACCGCCGCACAGCCACGCACCTCGCAGCCGCCGTCCAGCAGCGCCGTGACCAGCCGACGTTTGAGGCCCGCGGGCGCCGCCGCATCGATCAGCAGCGTCTCCATTGCCCCGCACACCGCGGTGCGGCGCAGCTTGCTGTTGACCACGATCGACGCCGCCTGCTCCGCATCGGCACTGGCATCGACATAGACATGGTTGATGCCATCCAGATGCGCCAGCACCGGCACCTTCGCCTCGCTCTGCACCCGCGCCACCAGCCCCTTGCCGCCGCGCGGAATGATCACGTCGATCAGGCCATGGGCGGCCAGCATCTGCCCCACCAGCGCCCGGTCGCCCGCCGGCACCATTTGCACCGCCGCTGCCGGCAGGCCCGCCGCGCTGAGCCCCTGCGCCACACAGCCCAGCAACACCGTGTTTGACCGCGCCGCTTCCGATCCACCGCGCAGCAGGCAGGCATTGCCGGCCATCAGGCACAAGGCCGCAGCATCGGCGGTCACGCCCGGCCGGCTTTCATAAATGATGCCGATCACGCCCAGCGGCACCCGCACCCGTTCAAACTGCAGGCCATTGGGCTGGTGCCAGCGCGCGATCACCTCGCCCACCGGATCAGGCAGGCCGGCCACCGTGTCCAGGCCGGCCGCAATGGCTTCGATGCGGGCGCCATCCAGCGCCAGCCGGTCCACCAGCGCCGCCGACAGACCCGCCGCCGCCGCCACATCGGCGGTGTTGGCGGCCAGAAGTTCGCCCGCCCGCGCCCTGATGGCCGCAGCCGCAGCGCGCACGGCCTGGGCCTTTTGCGCGGTGGGAGCCGCCGCCAGCGCCGGCAGCGCCGCCCGCGCGGCTCGGGCCAGATCGTTGATCATGTTCATAACAGCACCAGATGATCGGCATGAACCAGGGCAGCGCGCGGCGCATAGCCCAGAACCGCGGCTTGCGCATCACCGCGCAGGCCCAGAATCGCGCTGGCATCATCGGCGTCATAACCGGCCAGGCCGCGCCCCAGCACTTCCCCGGCCGGGCCGTGGATGGCCACCACATCGCCGCGCTGGAACTTTCCGGCAACCGCCGTCACCCCGGCCGCCAGCAACGAGGCTCCGCGCCGCAGCGCCGCCGCGGCCCCGGCATCAACCTGGATCGTGCCGGCCACGGTGATGCGCCCGGCCAGCCAGGCCTTGCGGCCCTTTGCGGCGCGCGGTGGCAGAAACAGCGTGCCGCCGCCAGCCTTGGCAAAATGCGCCAGCGGCCGGTCCACCCGGCCATCGCAAATGGCCAGCGCGATGCCGGCGGCCCCGGCCATGCGCGCCGCCAGCAATTTCGCCGCCATGCCGCCCGATCCCATGCCCGATCGCGTCTCGCCGGTGGCCATGGCCATGATCTCCGGCGTCAGCGCCTTGACCACGGGCAGGCGCTGCGCGCCGGGATCGCTGGCCGGATTGGCGGTATAAAGCCCATCCACGTCCGACAACAGGACAACACCGCTCGCCCCCGCCGCCTGGGCGGCACGCGCCGCCAGCCGATCATTGTCGCCATAACGGATTTCGGCGGTCGCCACCGTGTCATTCTCGTTGAGCACCGGCACCGCGCCCAGATCGAGCAGCCGGGATATGGTGGCCGCGACGTTCAGATAACGCCGCCGGTCTTCCAGATCGCCCAGCGTCAGCAACACCTGCGCCGCGGTCAGCCCTTGTGCGGCCAACAAATGCTCCCACACGCCGGCCAGCGCCACCTGGCCCACGGCGGCAGCGGCCTGGGCATCTTCCAGGCTGGCGCGGCCGCCCTTTTCCAGCCCCAGCCGGCGCGCGCCCAGCGCAATCGCGCCGGATGAGACAATCACGATCTGCTGGCCAGCCGCGCGCCGTTCGGCCAGATCGGCCACCACGCCAGCCAGCCAGCCACTGCGCACTGCGCCAGCTGCATCCACCAAAAGCGACGATCCGATCTTCACCACCAGCCGCGGGCAGCGGGCGGGATCGAAGGCGTCGGCCGGCACGGTCAGAGCGGCGACCATATGCGATCTGCGCTGCTGTCGCGGTTCTGCTTCATCGCCTGCGCCCGGCCGGCGATTTCCATCAACTTGTCCAGCACCGGGTCAACGCCCTGCCTGGTGGCGGCGCTGATCACATGCACCACGGCGCCGCTGGCCTTTTCCAGCGCCCGCTTCTTGGCGGCCAGCGCCTGTGGCGTCACCAGATCGGCCTTGGACAGCGCCAATATCTCCGGCTTGGCATCCAGCCCGCCGCCATAGGCGCTCAATTCCTCGCGCACCACGCGCCATTGCTCCACCGGGCCGGGCAGGCTGGCATCCACCAGATGCAGCAGCACGCGGCAGCGTTCGATATGGCCCAGAAACCGGTCGCCAATGCCCACGCCCTCGGCCGCGCCGGCGATCAGGCCGGGGATATCGGCCATCACCAGTTCCTGCCCCTTGTGGGCCACCACGCCCAGCTGCGGCTTCAGCGTCGTGAAGGGATAATTGCCCACCTTGGCGTGGGTGTTGGAAATGGCGTTGATCAGGCTGGATTTGCCGGCGTTGGGCTGGCCCACCAGGCCCACATCGGCCAGCAGCTTCAGCCGCAGCCACACCCACATGTCCCGCCCCGGAAAGCCGGGCTGAAACTGGCGCGGCGCCCGGTTGGTGCTGGTCTTGTAATGATCATTGCCCTTGCCGCCGTCGCCGCCCTTCAACAGCACGACCCGCTCGCCAATGCGGGTGAGATCGGCGATCAGGGTGCGTTCCTCGTCATCGGCCAATATCTGCGTGCCCACCGGCACCTTGATCACCAGATCGTCGCCGCCCGGCCCGGTGCGGTTGCGGCCCATGCCATGGGCGCCGCGCGGCGCCTTGAAATGCTGGCTGTAGCGAAAATCGATCAGCGTGTTGAGGCCATCGACACATTCGAAGATGATGTCCCCGCCCTTGCCGCCATCGCCGCCATCGGGGCCGCCATATTCCACGAACTTCTCGCGCCGGAACGACACCGCCCCATCACCGCCGGTGCCGGAAGCAAGGAAAATCTTGGCCTGATCGAGAAATTGCATGACTGGGGCCTAAAACAAAAAGGGGAGCCGGTCACCCAGCCCCCCTTTTTCAAACTGCAAACGGGATGGAGCCGGGCTTATTCAGCCGCGAGCGGTTCCACCACCGGGTTGACCGACACATATTTGCGGCCAAGCTTGCCGGTGTGGAATTCCACGGTGCCGGTGGCCAGCGCAAACAATGTGTGATCCTTGCCGATGCCGACATTGCGGCCGGCATGCGTGGGTGTGCCACGCTGGCGGATGATGATGGTGCCGGCGTTGACGGCCTGGCCGCCGAAGCGCTTGACGCCAAGGCGCTTGCTTTCCGAATCGCGACCGTTCTTCGAACTGCCGCCTGCCTTCTTGTGAGCCATGGTGGGTTATCCTTGTCCGGGGCGCGCGATCAGGCGACCGAGGTGATCTTGAGCACCGTCAGATTCTGGCGGTGACCGTTCTTGCGGCGATAATTGTGGCGACGCTTCTTCTTGAAGATGATCACCTTGTCGCCCTTGGTCTGGGCCACGATCTCGGCGGTGACGGCACCGCCCATGGTGACAGCCGCGCCTTCGCCGGTCATCAGGGTTTCAAGGGTCAGGGCCGTGCCTTCACCCCCTTCAATCTTCTCGACGATGATCTTGTCACCATCGGCGACCCGATACTGCTTGCCGCCGGTGCGCACCACTGCGAACATGTCTTCAACCTTGGAAAATACGGTTTCAACGAAAGCCCGCGCCAGAATCACTGCTGATTCCGGGCGAAGCGAAGGCGCGGCGATAGATTAGGGACCCCGACTTGTCAACGCACTTGGCACAAAGACCGGGATTCCGCAGCATCATCCCTTCCAAGCCGCGCGCCTCTCGTGCATCAGGGCAGCAGTGACCCGCCGCCGCACCATCTTGATCGCCGTCGCTGCCCTGTTGGGCGCGGCGCTGGCGCTGGGCCTGTATGATCGCGAGATCGATGGCGAAACCGCCTCGGCCATGGCCGAACAGATGGCCCGCGATTATCACGCCCGCACCGGCCAGCCCAAAAGCGCCTTCACCGCCCGCGAAGGCCGGCTGTGGGCCGATGGCTGGGAATATCGCTGGCGCTTCAAGCCCTGCCCCGAACTGGCCTCGCTGCGCATCTGGATCAGCCGCAATGGCCGCCGCGTGCGCTATGCCGAACTGCCGGAATGCACCCCGGCCGACGGCCAGCCGCTGCGCCCCCGTACGGCCTGAACGAAAAAGGGCCGGCCTGCGGTGCTGCAGGCCGGCCCCGATCCAATCAGTCCGGCTGGTTCAGGCGGCGCCAATCGCGTGCTGGGCGATCATGCAATAAAGCATGGGGAAGGACAGCAGGAAGTTGGTGCGCGAGAAGATCATCGCGGTGGTGCCGGCCTTGGCCTTCTGCTCCGGGGTGCCATCAACAATGCCCAGCGCAATCTTCTGATTCGGCCAGATGAACACCCACACGTTGGTGAACATGATGATGCCCAGCCACATGCCCAGGCCGATCACGCGCTGGCCTTCGGCAAAGGTGAGCGCATTCACCAGGTTGGCGCCCGACAGGCCAATGCCGGCCAACAGGGTGAGCAGCGAGCCGTGACGGAAAAACAGCAAAGCCTTGGGGGCGATATATTTGGTCACGCCCGGCTTCAGTTCGGCCGGCACGCTCGGCATGGTCGGGATCTGCACGAAGTTGAAATAATAAAGCAGGCCGATCCACAAGATGCCGGCCCAGACATGGATGACGCGCAGGAAGCCCATCACCCAGCTGCCGGCATCCGCCGCGATCAGCCCGCCGTGAAAGGCCATGATGACGCCAACCATGGCCAACAGGCCAATGAGCAGCGCGTTCGAAAGTTTGCCAAGAATTGCAGCCATGATGAAATGCCCCGAAATTGAACAGACGCCGCTCCTATAGGCGACCGATCCGCTCTTGTTAAGGGGTTGGGTTCAGGCCGGCGCGATCCGGCGGCGGCGCATGGCCGCACCCACCAGGCCAAAGCCGCTGATCAGCATGGCCCAGCTGCCCGGTTCCGGCACCGATCCGGCCAGCACCACCTGCTTGCCCGACACGCCGAACTTCACCCATTCATCAATCTGGCCGATGTTGCCGGTGATATTGTTCACCCGGGCGTTGACCTTGCCCGACAGCGTCCAGCCGAAATCCCAGAAATCGGTGTTGGTCAGCAGCCATTGCGAGGCAAAGCCGGCGCCCACTTCCGGGGAATTGGGGTTGGTCAGATTGGTGGCCGGCGTCACCGTCTGGCTGGGGATGATGCTGCCGCGCAGCCCGGTGCCGGGCGCGGTGAAGGCCACATCCGACAGCGTCACCACCGGGGCATAGGAGTTGCCCGGATTCAGCGGACGCACCCGGCTCGACACCTCCAGATGCAGCGCGTGTATGCGCAGCTCGCCAGGGCTGAGCAGCGTGCCCGAAGGCTGGCCCGTGGCCGTCGCCGCCCGCAATTCGGCAGCACTGGCGAAAGGCGTGGGCGACAAGGCCGGCGCGAATGTGCCCCAGGCCAGCGAACGGGTGACATTGGCCGGGCTGGTCACGCTGAACACCATGCCCTGGCCAACGATGTTGCGCAGCGAGAAGCTGAAGGTGACATTGTTGAGCGCGCCCAGATTGCCCAGATCGGTCTGGATGAAATTCGCCCCGCCCGTCACATTCTGGGTGCCGCCACCCGAATCCAGCGACAGATCGAAATTGGTGGGCGACACGCGATATTTGGCGCCCATCACCAGATTGCCGATGCTGGCCACCTGCACGCCCGGCCGGTTGATGGCAACAAAATCGCCAGCCGCCGCGGGCACGGCCGGCAACACAACCGCCGCCAGCATCGCAAGGCGGCCAACTGAAAAGGCAAGACGCGTCATGAAGGTGACCCAATGGTTTACAGATGGAGTTGCCCCATAACCCGGTCCAGCTGAACACAAAAGTCAATTTTGCATTAACGCCGCCGCCTCTTGCCGCCGCGCCGCATCTGGCCTATAGCCCGCTCATCCCTGCATGACTGATCGGTTTGCAGGCTGCGCGGCCCCGCTGCGCGGCGGCAACCGGCTTTGGCTGATGCAGCAACGGAGATTGATTTGGCCCCGACTGATCTTGATGCCCGGCTGCATGCCATCATCGCCCCCGTGGTGGCGGCGATGGGCCTTGATCTGGTGCGCATCCAGCTTTCGGGCCAGGCCGGCAGCATGACGCTGCAGGTGATGGCCGAAGATGCCGCCACCGGCCAGCTCACCATCGACCAGTGCGCCAAACTCTCGCGCGCGCTTGATCTGCCGCTGGATGAAGCCGATCCGATCAATGGCGAATATGCCCTCGAAGTCTCCTCCCCCGGCATCGACCGGCCGATCACCCGCCGCAAGGACTGGCTGGCCTGGACCGGCCACGAAGTGCGCCTGAAGCTGGAGCCCAAGCTGGACGGCCGCGCCCGCGCGCACGGCGATATCGCCGGGCTGGACGGTGATGATGTGCTGATCACCACCAAGGTGGGAGAAACGCTGCGCCTGCCGCTGGATCATGTCCAGGGCGCCAAGCTGGTGTTGACCGACCGGCTGATCAAGGCATCCAAGCCGCTGGACCCCACCGGCGCCGACGAGATCATCGAAACCGATGCCGGCACCGCTGCCGACAACGACAATGAAACCCCTGACAACGACCCCAGCGAGGACTGACATGGCCACCGCCGCAACTGCCAACCGCGCCGAACTTCTGGCCATCGCCGATGCGGTGGCGCGCGAGAAGTCGATCGATCGCGCCATCGTCATCGAAGCGATGGAAGACGCCATCCAGCGCGCCGCCCGCGCCCGTTATGGCGCCGAAAACGACATCCGCGCCAAGATCGATCCCAAGTCCGGCGAAACCCGCCTGTGGCGCGTGCTGGAAGTGGTTGAGGAGCCGGAGGATTTCTTCAAGCAGATCAGCCTGAAGGACGCGCTGAAGAAGGACAAGTCCGCCGAACTGGGCAGCTATGTCGTCGATCCGCTGCCGCCGGTGGAATTCGGCCGCATCGCCGCGCAAGGCGCCAAGCAGGTGATCGTGCAGAAGGTGCGCGATGCCGAGCGTGAGCGCCAGTTCGAGGAGTTCAAGGACCGCCAGGGCGAGATCATCACCGGTGTCGTCAAGCGCGCCGAATTCGGCCATGTCGTGGTTGATCTGGGCAAGGCTGAAGGCGTGATCCGCCGTGATCAGCAGATCCCGCGCGAAGTGCTCAAGCCCGGTGACCGGGTGCGCAGCCTGATCCTGTCGGTCCGCCGCGAACCGCGCGGGCCGCAGATCTTCCTGTCCCGCGCCCATGGCGATTACATGAAGAAATTGTTCGCCCAGGAAGTGCCGGAAATCTATGACGGCATCATCGAGATCAAGGCCGTGGCCCGCGATCCGGGCAGCCGCGCCAAGATCGGCGTGATCAGCCGCGACAGCAGCATCGATCCCGTCGGCGCCTGCGTCGGCATGAAGGGCAGCCGCGTGCAGGCGGTGGTGCAGGAACTGCAGGGCGAAAAGATCGACATCATCCCCTGGTCCCCCGATACTGCCACCTTCGTGGTCAACGCGCTGCAGCCGGCCGAAGTCACCAAGGTGGTGCTGGACGAAGAGGAAGGCCGCATCGACGTGGTCGTGCCCGATGATCAGCTCAGCCTCGCCATCGGCCGCCGCGGCCAGAATGTGCGCCTCGCCAGCGCGCTGACCGGCAAGCAGATCGACATCATGACCGAAGCCGACGAAAGCGAGCGCCGGCAGAAGGACTTCGTCGAGAAATCCGAAATGTTCCAGGCCGAACTGGACGTGGATGAAACCCTGGCCCAGCTGCTGGTCGCCGAAGGCTTCTCCGATCTGGAAGAGGTCGCCTATGTCGATCTCGCCGAAGTCGCCAGCATCGAGGGCTTTGACGATGATCTGGCCACCGAACTGCAGAACCGCGCCGTGGAAGCGCTCGAGCGCCGCGAAGCCGCCGCCCGTGAAGAGCGCCAGGCGCTGGGCGTCGAAGATGATCTCGCCGCCATCGAAGGGTTGAGCGAAGCCATGCTGGTGGTGCTGGGCAAGAAGGGCATCAAGACGCTGGACGATCTGGGCGATCTGGCCACCGACGAACTGGTGGGCCGCACCGGCCTGCTGAAGGAATTCGGCCTTGGCGAAGATGATGGCAACCGCATCATCATGGCCGCCCGCGCACACTGGTTCGCTGATGAAACCACCGACGGGGAGGACGCGTCGGCGGATGGAGCACAATGATCGCCTGACACCGGAAACTCCGGCCACCGCCAGCAGGCGCCTGAAGGACAGCGAACGCCGCTGCATCCTGACGGGGGAGACTGCGCCGCGCCATGGCCTGATCCGGCTGGCGCTGGGGCCGGATGGCGCGGTTGCGGCCGATTGGTCGGAGCGTCTGCCCGGCCGCGGCGCCTGGATAACGGCCGATCGGGCGCTGTTCGATGGTGTGGCGGCGAAAGGCCGCTTGCGCGGTGCCTTGGCCCGCGCCTTCAAGGATGGCAGTTTCCACCTGCCCGATGATCTGGCGACCCGCATCGCGCACAGCCTTGAACAGCGGCTGCTCAACCGGCTGGGCCTCGAAAAGCGCGCCGGCACGCTGATCCTGGGCGGGGACCGCGTGCGCGAGGCGCTGGCCAAGGGCAAGGTGTTTGCCGTGCTGCACGCCGGCGATGCAAGGCCCGACGGGGCGGACCGGCTGGACGGCATGACACGCGCGGTGGGCGAATCCCTGGGCGAGGCCATCCCGCACCACCGGCTGAGCATCGGCCGGGCGGCGCTGTCAGCGGCGCTGGGCAAGGACAATGTGGTGCATATGGCGCTGCTGGATGCCGGCGCTGCGGCCCGGGTGCTGGCAGATGTGGAACGATTGAACGGATTTGGGGGCCCCAACCCCACGGAATCGATGAATGACGGGACGGACAGCGCAACAACCATTGCCCTGACGCCCGGCGAAAGGCATTAGGCGGCGGATTATGAGTGACGACAACAAACCAAAACTGGGCATGCGTGCTCCCCTCGGCCTGAACAAGTCGGTCGAGGTCGGCAAGGTCAAGCAGCAGTTCAGCCACGGCCGCACCAAACAGGTGGTGGTCGAGGTGAAGCGCACCCGCGTGCTGCACCGTCCGGGCGAGACCCAGGCCCCAGCACCGGCCCCAGCACCCGAACCGGCACCGGCCCCCGCGCCGGCCGCCCCCGTGGCCCGCGCACCGGACGCGCCGCGCCCGGCCGCCACCGCCCCTGCGCCTGCCGCCACGCCGGCCCCCACAGCCGCTGCGCCGGTTGCCGCCGAACCCACGCCGGCCGCGCCGCGCCCGCAAATGCCGCCGCCAGTGATGTTCCGCCCGGTTGAACGCCCGGCCCCGCCGCCCCGGCCTGAAGCCCCGACGCCGGCTCCGGCGGCCGCACCGACCGTGGCCGAAACACCAGCCCCGGTTGCCGCCAAGGTGGCACCGGCCCCGGCGAAACCGGCCCCGGCCCCCGCGACGAGCGCAGCGCGCCCCGGCCAGAAGCCGGCCGCTGCCCAGCGCCCGGCCGCCGCGCCGCCACGCCCGCGCATGACGCCGGCTGAAATGGCCGCCATGTATCAGCGCCAGGCCGAGGAAGACCGGCTGCGTCTGCTGGAAGAGGTGCGCATCCGCGAAGAGCAGGAGCGCGCCGCCCGTGAGGAGGAAGAGCGCCGCCGCATCGACGAAAAGCGCCTGGCCGCCGAAGAACTGGCCACCCGCCCCGATCCGGTGCCGGAATCCGATGGTGCCGGCGGCCTGGTGCTGCCCACCGACATCGGTGACGATGATGACGATTCGATGCGCGTGCGCATCATCCCCGGCCGCAAGGTGGAAGCCGCCAAGCCATCGCGCCCGAAACTGGGCGATGATCGCCGCAAGGCCGGCAAGCTCACCGTCACCCGCGCGCTGGATGACGAAGGCAACACCCGCGTCCGCAGTCTGGCCGCCTTGCGCCGGGCCCGCGAAAAGGAACGCGGCCGGCTCGGCAGCCAGGCCAAGCAGGTGCGCGATGTGACCGTGCCCGACATGATCACCGTGCAGGAACTGGCCAACCGCATGGCCGAACGCACCAGCAATGTCGTGCGCCTGCTCGCCCGCCTGGGCGTGCCGTCGGCCGCGGTGGACGAGATTGATCAGGACACCGCCGAAGTGGTGCTGACCGAATTTGGCCACAACATCATCCGCGTTTCGGAAAGCGACGTGGAAAAGGGCATGGTTGGCGAGGTCGATATCGACACCGACATGGTGCCACGCCCGCCGGTGGTCACCATCATGGGCCATGTCGATCACGGCAAGACCAGCCTGCTCGATGCGCTGCGCGGCTCCAACGTGGTGAAGGGCGAAGCCGGCGGCATCACCCAGCATATCGGCGCCTATCAGGTGACCACGAAGGACAAGAGCAAGATCACCTTCCTCGACACACCGGGCCACGAGGCCTTCACCTCCATGCGCGCCCGCGGTGCCAGCGTCACCGATATCGTCGTGCTGGTGGTGGCCTGGGATGATGGCATCATGCCGCAAACCATCGAAGCCATTCAGCACACCAAGGCGGCCGGCGTGCCGATGATCGTGGCCATCAACAAGATGGACAAGCCCGGCGCCGACGCCCAGCGCATCCGCACCGCCCTGCTGCAGCAGGATGTGCAGGTGGAAGACATGGGCGGCGACGTGATGGACGTGGAAATTTCCGCCATCAAGAAGACCGGCCTCGACGAACTGCTCGAAAAGATCCTGCTGCTTGCCGAAGTGTCCGAACTCAAGGCCAATCCCGATCGCAGCGCCGAAGGTTCGGTGATCGAAGCCCGGCTGGACAAGGGCAAGGGCCCGCTGGCCACCGTGCTGGTGCGGCGCGGCACGCTGAAGCGGGGCGACATCTTCGTGATGGGCCAGGAATGGGGCCGCGTGCGCGCCCTGACCGACGACAAGGGCGTCCAGATCAAGGAAGCCGGTCCGTCAATGGCGGTGGAAGTGCTCGGCCTGAATGGCGTGCCGCAGGCCGGCGATCCGGTGACCGTGGTGGAAAACGAAGCCCGAGCCCGCGAAGTGGCGGAATATCGCGCTGGCCTGGCCAACACCAAGCGCACTGCTGGCAATGGCCCGGCCAATCTGGAAGACATGTTCTCGGTGCTGCGCGCCAAGAAGGTGCAGGACTTCCCGCTGGTCATCAAGGCCGACACCCAGGGCTCGGCCGAAGCCATTGCCGGCGCCGTGGCCAAGGTGGGCAATGAACTGATCCGCGCCAAGGTGCTGCTGGCCAGCACCGGCGGCATCACCGAAAGCGACGTGACCCTGGCCAAGGCCAGCGGCGCCCCCGTGATCGGCTTCAACGTCCGTGCCAATGCCAAGGCCCGCGAAGTCGCCCAGCGCGACGGCGTGGCGCTGAAATATTATGACGTGATCTATGATCTGATCGACGAAGTGAAGGCAGCGATGGCCGGCCAGCTTGGCCCCGAAGCCTTTGAAACCGTTGTGGGCCGCGCCCAGGTGCTGGACGTGTTCCAGGCCGGCAAGGTTGGCAAAGCCGCCGGTCTGCGCGTCACCGAAGGCTATATCAAGAAGGCCCTGCGTGCCCGCGTCATGCGCGACGATGTCATCATCTACACCGGCTCCATCGCCTCGCTGCGCCGCTTCAAGGAAGATGTGCCG
>Ga0209812_10002069_pt1 | contig 12537 bp, 7 predicted proteins | sample JI71714BDNA_FD_187502 | JGI IMG/M metagenome (GOLD analysis project Ga0209812, IMG submission 187502) | Wastewater effluent complex algal communities from Wisconsin, to seasonally profile nutrient transformation and Carbon sequestration -... | ecosystem: Engineered > WWTP > Effluent > Algae...
TCCGGTAAAAGTACCGCTTGGGAAAAGTTGCTCAAAGAGGCACAAAAGGCTGATGTGATTTTGTTTGGTGAGTTGCACAACAACCCCGTGTGCCACTGGTTACAGGCTGAACTGACGGCTGACTTGTTCGAAACAAAAGGTACTGCCTTAAAACTGGGTGCTGAAATGCTGGAGGCCGATGATCAACTGGTGCTCAATGAATATTTAAGCGGACGCATGACTGAAAAAACGTTTAAAGACGAAGCCAAACTGTGGAACAATTTCGCTACAGATTATAAACCACTGGTAGAATTTGCAAAGAAAAATAAGCTGGCTTTTATTGCCACCAATATACCCCGCAGGTACGCGAATTTAGTTTACAGCAAAGGCACCGCAGCATTAGATAGTTTAGACGCAGAAGCCCGCAGGTACATGGCTCCTTTGCCTTTTCCTTACGATGCGCAACTGAAAGTGTACAAAGAAATTTTCGAAGCGGCACAAGGGCACGGTGGAGAGAACCTGCCAAAATCACAAGCCATTAAAGATGCTACCATGGCCCACTTCATTGTCAAAAATCTAAAAGCGGGTGAACAGCTTCTTCACTTTAACGGAGCCTACCACTCTAACCACCACCAGGGTATTGAGTGGTACTTAAAACAATACCGCCCCGATTTGAAAGTGCTCACCATTTCCAGCGTTGAATTAAAAAATGCGGAAGAATGGAACAAAGAAAATGATAGCCTCGCTGATTACATCATTGCCATTCCTGAGCGCATGACTAAAACGTATTAACCCTGACAGGGTTAATGGTTTTCTATAAACATCCACCTCTCAAAAGCTTGGTGCGGTATATGGTATTGTTAGCACCTCTCACCTCTACAACATAACAGCCATTTATTAACTGCTCAATATCCACCTCTTTCAATTCTTGGGAATTGCCTTTCAAAAACTTTACCTGCTGCCCCATAGCATTGTAAAAAGTGACTTCAATATTTTCAGTTGAGCTATACTGTTCAGGGAAATTAATGTGCAATTGATTTGTGTTGTTGGGGTTGGGATAAATTTGTATCTTTCTAAGAAAATCAACTTCTTCTTTCCCTGTATTGTGAGGTAACGTTAAATTACCTAATGAGTCAGTCTTGATAAGACAGTATGTTCTACCAACACCGTAATTTCCAACGCTCATACAAAATAGAACACCTTTGTCAGAAAGAACCTGAGTACTTTTATAATATATTTCAAACAGTGGAAAATTTTGAATGGGTGATAACTCCTCTTTGCCAATAAACAATTCATTAATGTTTGTGCCTTCTTTTGTATATTTTAAAATGGATGCCCCGATATTACTTCCGTTTAAAACAGGAGCCAAAACTGCCATAAATTGACCAGAGGGTAATTCTATTAGACCACTCTGATAAGTTCCATAATAGGTTGTGGGAATTTCCCATTGTGTATTAAGTGCCGTATCTGTTTTGGTTAGAAAAATCTTGTATCGGGTAAAAGTAGTATCCTGTACTTTTTTAGAATTTAAAAAAAGTAATCCATTATCTGAAGTTAATAAAATGGCCGATATAAAATGATCATTGGTATCGCTCATTTGCTTGGTCCATAAAACTTCTCCCGTTTTTGAGAATCTTGTAAAGTTAAGCTTACTTGATACGAAATAATTGGGCACAAGAAATCCGGAATCAGGCAACTCAACAATATGTAACAAATCTGTACTACTTGGGGTCAACCTTTCTACGGCTTGCCACATCAAGTTACCTTCCATATCATATTTCATCAATCTTTCTTGTGTCGAAAATACGATCTCATTTTTACGCGAAATTAAAATCCGCTTTGTTGAAATTTTATTTCTCACCCACTTTTGTTTACCATCTACACCCAAACAAGCAACGAATGCTTGATTACATCCTTCAGCATAACCCGAAAACACAAAGTCATTTAATGAATTGTTTGTTGCAAAATGTATTATAGGTGAAGAACATAAGGAGTCCAAAATGGTGATTTTTTTTGATAGGTATTTCCCTCCTTCATCTGCAGTTATAGTGTATAGAAATTCTGAAGCGGGTGCATTTGCCGATATATACGTTGACAACATTTCATATTTACCATCACTCCTTTGAATTACGTGCGATGGATAATACCGCCATACGCTATCAATATCACCAACATTGACAAATGAATTTTGTGCATGAGTGTTTGACACAATCATAAGAAAACTGGCCAATAAATAAATTTTTACCATAGCATCACTTTTGTGTATCCCAGTATTGAACCCAGTCAAAGTGGGAGCATTATCTATAACCTCCACTTCTCAAAAGTTTGGTACGATAAAAAGTATTGTTGGCACATCTCACCTCCATCACATAACAGCCATTTGCTAACGGCCCAATATCTACCTCATTCAATTCCTCTACATCACCTTTCAAAAACTTTACCTGCTGCCCCATAGCATTGTAAAAAGTGACTTCAACATTCTCGTTTGAGTTATACTGCTCAGGGAAAATGATGTGCAATTGATTTGTGTTATTAGGGTTGGGGTAAATGTTTAATGATGTATTGTATAACCCTGAACCAACACTTGTATTTATTCTGTGCGGCAGTTTTAAATTGCTATCGGTTTTAATGAGGTAGGGTGAACCTTTATATCTGGCCCCATCGTCCATATATTGATTCACTGTTAACAACAAACCTCTATCAAATGTGTTAACGGCAGAAACCAATATTGTAACATTTGATTTAGCAGACTCACTTACTTTTAAGAGCAGTGTATCAACCTTAAACAAAGAACCCATAAAATCAATGTGGTGCAATAGCAACTTCCTGCTTGGAAAAGAAACTTGTGTGTCTTCATGCTTTATAACCAGCAGTGTATTATCAGGTCGCACTACACAAAGTGTCTTTAACTTATACTTCATCTGCAATCGTGCTACTGTATTAGGTATAGTGTATACCCACTTTCGATTAAGATTGACATCTAATAAGGCAATAGCATCTGTCCATTGAGAGTCTACAGGATTATACTTACGGTAATTTACAAGTATGTTTCCTGTTGTTTCTATCAACTTTACTTCACTAAACGTAAAGTTAGTAGCAGTTGTGTCTATTGCAGAGAAATTCAATGAGCCGGCTATGGTCCCATTCGCATTAATGTCAACTACGGTTCCATTATACAAAGCTATGTAGCCTGAATTGTTTGCTTTTTGCAAAACAATGCCATACTTAAATGGAAGTGTGTCGGTTATGAGTATCTTTTGGTGTGCATTGTTATAGATAAATATCCGATTACCATAGGTACTCATTAAACTACCTTGAGCATTAACACTTAATCTATAGTAATTGCTGAGCGCTTTGCTAGTATCGTGTTCAATATACTTTACAGAATCTGCGGCTGCATTTAAAACGTAAAGAAATTGCACATCAATTGGGCAAGCACTTGACTCACCGGATACATATAAATAACCTTTATTATCAACAACAGCATCATCAATAGTATTATCAGCACAATCAGGAATAGTTATTCCAAAATTCTCTGTTTGAACACCAGATAAACTAATGTTGTGAACCTCCATCTTCATAAATTCCGGACCATATTCTTTTCCATTAGTAATAACTCTGTAACTTGAATCAGGTAGTTGTATGCCAATGACAGGTTTCCAACCAGTAAGCCTTACCTCAAAACTGTTTTGGGCATATACCTTAAAACAATAAAGTATAGACAATAACAAATAGATGAACTTGTTCATAACCTAATCAAAGATAATAATTTTACTTTTAGTTAACAAAGAGGTACTACTGTATACTTCCATAAAGTATATGCCCGTAGGGAGATGTCCCAAATCAATACTCGGGATATCTGAGTTACTCTTCAGTGTTGTTGTAAAACACTCACGCCCTTGTATATCTATTATCTTTAGATAAAGTTGTTGCTCGCAGATTCCTGAAAGTTGAATATTAAAACTCCCATTACTCGGATTGGGGTAAGCTAATAAGCGACTGGTTTCTCCTTGCTCTTTAACATTGGTTAATTGCCCTCTTTTGCCTTTTGGTACAAAAACAGGAATATACCTCACACAAGGGTTAGTAATTAAGGTAGAGTATTCTGACTCTTGTACTCTACCTGTTGCATTGTTATTGCTAAAATTTAGGCTCTGACTTTGATCAATATTGTATGCACTCACTTTTTGCAGAAACTGATAACTGAAATAACAAAATCCGTTAAATGCCTTGTTTGCACCAGCATCGGCATGACTAATATATGTATTGTTTGGGTAAGCATTCATAAATTTACGCTCTGCATCTATCATTGTGCGTGTTTCAGCTGGTGCATTAGGGTCACGTGTAGCCCACCAGTAGCCAAGAAAATCAGCATCATCACCACCGATTGCAGGAATACTTTTTGCTTCTGATGAAAAAAGCGGGAATATCTGTGTTTCTCTACTTCCGCTACGCTTACCGAATACGGTTGTGCTGTAGGCAAATTTATCCCATTGAAAAGGTTGGTCGTTTGTTCCTCTTATTTCCTCATTGCTACAAGTAGTATAGTACATCTTGTATATTCTATCTAGTCTATAGCTATTACTAACGTTATCTATTATGTCTTCTATTTCTTGCGACCTTATTTTAATTTGTGTATTTGTATGATCATTTTCTTCGTCATCTGGGTTTTTCTCTTTATTCAGATATCCTATATAATCATTTGCCTGCTGTATGTTCAAGTCCCTTGGCTTGAGATTTAAAAGCCTTTGTAAATATATTTTATGGTCATCAAATTCAGTCAAAAAAACACTATAAGATTCTGTCGACCTCCAAAACTCATCTTCTAATGTAACAGTCGATATTTTACCTGTGCTTGTATAATTATAATTTTGCTGTTGCACGTAATAATTGTACTCAGCCATAAGTTTTGGCAAACCAAATTCTGAATTAGTGGTTCTGCTCCCACCAACAGATATTCCAACATTTGTTAGATAAAAACCATCCTGATCAGGGGTCATTGCATTTTTAATGAACCTGTTTAATCTTTGCTTTAAGTATTTCTCCATTTCAACAAATTGATAATTACCGGGACTAATTTCAACCTCAACAGAATAGTCAAAATTAGGATTATCATAAGGCTGGCTTTCATCATACTGCTGTTGAAAAAGATGATGAGAATCGTAGAATATTATCTCTTTTATATCATGTATTTTACAAAATTCTATAAGTTTATCTTCTTCTGAGGTATTTCCTATAATTCCAAGATTCAAGTTATCATCTTCTAACTCTGTACTACTTAATTTATATTCATCTCCTCCATAGTCGTCATTATATTGGCTATATCCCTCCTCCTCCAAATCACACCACCAACAAATTTCTTCGTTGTGATCTCTATCTTTTCCGTAAAACATTCTGCTTACATACATCACCCTTTTCATGGAACAGTCTATGGCTTCGCTATAAAACAAAGGCATTTGCTCACCATGTGAGGCTAAAGTACCAATCCCAAAAATTTCAAACCGTGCTTCATACATATTGCCGGTTTCTTCAATGCCGTAAGAATCATTGTATCCTGTGGTGTATATTCTGCCTCGGTTGTGGTACATGGCGTATCCAACATCATCCCCTATACCGCCTGCCGTTATGGTGCGAATGGTATCTCCAATAGAATCTGTAAAGGCTATCCAAAGGTCACTTTCGCCTTCCCCGTAACTGCCTGTAAAACCAAGTAAGGCAATGGCTCCACCCAATCTTTTAATATCGTTGAAACCATCATTACCTCCTCCTCCGTATTCACGACTTTGCTCTATTGTGCCTAAAACATTTACTTTGGCAAAATACCCATCGGTTTTTCCATTGCTTTGCTCAACTGTGCCTGCAACAAGGTATCCCTGACTACGGTCAAAATCGAGTGCTTTAATATTCAAAGGTTTAGTAGTATAAAGTTGCATGTAGCTTTGTTGTGTGCCCGAGGCATTTATTTCAAGAATGAATGAAGTGGAGGGTGTGGTACTGTTATCTGTACCTACAACAATAAAACTGGAAGATGATTTTTCTTTCAGGTCATAACCTGCTTCACTATCATTTCCGCCATAATTGGTATTCCAGCTTATTGCGCCTACCTGATCAACCATTGCAACCAGAATATCTGTTTTGCCGTTGCTGTATTTACGGTAGCCCGTAACCATAAAACCTGTACCCAGCACTTCAATAGCTGAATAAGCCACCTCTTCATCACTTGACCCAATGGTGCGGGTCCATTCCACCACACCATTACTATCCGTTTTTACCAGATACGCATCTTTTGAGCCTGCACCGTAACTTTCAGTATATCCTGTAAGTAAATAACCATTATCTGACGTATGAAGTAAGGAGTAGGCTTCTTCATTGCTGCTACCTCCATACCTTTTAGTTAAAAGGGTATCGCCAAGTGAGTCGGTCATACATAAAAAGAAATCTTTTTGCCCTCCAAGTGTTACTTCCTGATAACCGGCCATAGCTACTCTAAAATTATCTTTGATAATAATGCCATAGCCGCATTCTTTCTTATCGTTTCCGTACCCTTGCTCAAAATAACCCTCTTGGGCAAATAGGTTGAAAAAAGAAAAAATGAGTGTGAGTGTAAGGAAACCGTTTTTGATACAACTTGAATTTTTCATACTGTAAAGTTTTAGTCTATCAAAATTCCTACTAAGTAAATGAAATTGCAATAGGGAAAACCCTATTTATTTTTAGTGAAAACCCTAAATTATTTTAGGGTTTTCACTAAAGTTAGGTAAACTATTCATTTATAACATCTGATTCGACCACCTTGCATATTACCAGCCAAGATTTACCTTTGTTTGGTTGTTCCCATTTTCAACTTGTATCATGCAAAAAACACTGGCCATTATTCCTGCCCGCTATGCTTCCACCCGTTTTCCGGGCAAACCTTTAATTGACATTGCGGGTAAAACCATGATTGAGCGGGTATACCGTCAGGTTAAAAAGGCCTCAGCCGTTCAGGAAGTAATTGTAGCCACAGATGATGACCGCATTGCAGCAGTGGTGAAACATTTTGGCGGTTTGGTGGAGATAACCTCTGACCAACACCCCAGCGGCACCGACCGTTGTGCTGAAGTGGCTAACCGTTTTCGAGGACAATTTGATGTGGTCATCAATGTTCAAGGCGATGAACCTTTTATTAATCCGGAACAAATCAATTTGTTGTGTGCAGCGTTTGAACAACCCGAAGTAACCATTGCTACCCTGTGCAAGCAGATTACCGATGAAGAAACCCTGCACAACCCCAACGTGGTAAAAGTGGTAAAAAACGCACAAAACAAAGCCATGTATTTCAGCCGACAGGCCATTCCCTATTTGCGCAACCATCCACAGCCCTGGTTCATGCAACACCTGTATTACAAACATCTGGGCATTTATGCCTTCCGTTTGAACACGTTATTGGAATTGACCAAACTAAAACCTTCGGGTTTGGAACTGGCCGAATCACTGGAACAATTGAGGTGGCTGGAAAACGGTTACAGCATTGCCCTTAAGGAAACCCAACATGAAACATTGGCTATTGATTCACCGGCTGATTTGGAGTTTGTTGAAAAGTATTTGAAAAGCCTCGGATAATTTTTTTGGGCGCCCGCGGCCTTTTCGCTACTTTTGAATCCCGTACAGTAACGTAGTGCAAAGCCGCACTACTTCTCTTGTAAATCCTTATGAAACAGTCCAAATACATCTTTGTTACTGGCGGGGTAACATCTTCCTTAGGTAAAGGAATCATTTCCGCTTCATTAGCCAAATTACTTCAGGCACGTGGTTATTCTGTAACCATCCAAAAGTTTGACCCCTACATTAACGTTGACCCCGGAACTTTGAACCCGTATGAGCACGGAGAATGTTTTGTTACCGATGATGGTGCTGAAACAGATTTGGACTTAGGGCACTATGAGCGCTTTTTAAATGTACCCACCTCACAGGCCAACAACGTAACCACCGGCCGTGTATATCAGTATGTGATTGAAAAAGAGCGCGAGGGTGCTTTTTTAGGAAAAACCGTACAGGTAATTCCGCACATTACCGATGAAATTAAACGCAGAATGAAACTGCTGGGCGAAACCGGCAAGTTTGATATCATTATTACGGAGATTGGCGGCACAGTAGGCGATATTGAAGCCATTCCTTACATTGAAACAGTTCGTCAGTTAAAATGGGAACTGAAACAGGAAGACTGTATTGTGATTCACTTAACCCTGTTGCCTTACCTCAACACCTCCAAAGAATTAAAAACCAAACCTACCCAACACTCAGTAAAAATGTTACTGGAAATGGGTGTGCAGCCCGATATTTTGGTGTGCCGTGCAGAACATCCTGTGGGCAAGGACCTGAAAAAGAAAATGGCCATGTTCTGTAACGTATCTCCGAGTTCAGTGATTGAAGCCCTGGATATGCCTACTATATATGATGTACCTATGGCCATGCTCAAAGAAAAGCTGGACAAAACCGTACTGAGCAAATTCAAACTTCCTTCCAGCAAAGAACCCGATATGGAGAGTTGGTTGGGCTTTTTAACCCGACTCAAAAATCCTAAACATGAGGTAAAAATTGGTTTGGTGGGTAAATATGTTGAGCTACCTGATGCTTACAAATCTATAGCCGAAGCCTTTATACATGCAGGTGCCAGCCGCGAGTGTAAAGTGAATCTGGAATACATCCACTCTGAATTAATTACCGATAGTAATGCCGAACACAAGTTGCAACACTTAGACGGCATTCTGGTAGCACCCGGATTTGGTGACCGTGGTATTGAAGGAAAAATATCGGCTATTAAATATGCGCGCGAAAAGAAAATTCCGTTTTTCGGTATTTGTTTAGGTATGCAATGTGCCGTTATTGAATTTGGCCGAAATGTGCTGGGCTTTAAAGATGCCCACAGTACAGAGATGAATCCTAAAACCAAACACCCGGTAATTGATATGATGCCTGAGCAAAAAAACATTACGGCTAAAGGTGGCACCATGCGTTTGGGTTCTTACACCTGCGAGCTAAGAAAAGACACCAAAGCTTACCGTGCATACGATAAACAGAAAGTACAGGAACGTCACCGTCACCGTTACGAGTTCAACAACAAATTTATGAAGGACTACGAAGCGAAGGGTATGATAGCTTCAGGCACTAACCCCGATACCAAGTTGGTGGAAATTGTAGAAGTGAAAGATCACCCGTATTTTGTTGCGGTACAATTTCATCCGGAGTACAAAAGCACAGTAGAAAATCCGCATCCGCTGTTTACCAAGTTTGTGAAAGCAGCTATTGAGTATAGCAAGTCGTAAGTAGTGGTTTGGCGGGGACGCTAACCACGGACAAACCTGTAATTTGTTATCTTTCAAGAAACTCATCCTAGTGAGCCTTTTTCAATTGTAAGAATCAGCCTCGCTGCACTTCGTTTGAAAATTCTACACACTAATTTCACACTATCAAGTACTTAGCTATTAGCCGGAGGTTTGCTAATTGCCCACTCAACACTTACCTTTGCCGCTTCATTTACCAAGTAGTACACAAGTTCCATGGATCGTAATTCAATTATAGGACTCTCGCTCATTTTCGCCATTATTATAGGCTATGCCTGGATGAGTCAGCCCACAGAGGCTGAAATAAAACAGTTGCAACACCAACAGGATTCTGCCTTGAAAGCAGGTCTCATGCAAGACAGCCTGAGCAAGGTGCAAGCGATAGAGCAACAAAAAGAAAAACTCTTACTGGCCACTGACAGTAATGCCGCAGCTAACCGTTACGGTGCTTTCGGCAAATTTGTAAACGGCAGCAATGAATTTTACACGCTCGAAAACAAAGAGCTGTTGGTGAAAATTTCTGCCAAGGGTGGTCGTGTACATTCAGTTACTTTAAAAAACTACAAACGAGCTGATAAGGTTACTCCGGTAACACTGTTTGAAGGTACCGGCAATCAGTTTGACTATACCTTTACCACATTTGACGGTAAAATACTGAGTACCGAAGACCTGTACTTTACTCCCGACCAGAAGAACGTAAATGTAACCGAGGGACAAAGCGGCAGCATTACTTTATCCATTCCCATCAGCGAAAAACAATCCATCAAACAAGTGTACAGCTTGCAGGGAGATGGTTTTGTAATGGGGTATGACTTACAACTGAACGGCATGCATGCCTTACTTGCTCCCGGAACCAAACACATTGTTCTCAACTGGAAAAACAGCACACCGTTTCAGGAAAAGAGTGCGCAGGCAGAACAACGCGCTTCTACTATTTACTATGAACAAACAGATGAAACCGTTGATTATTTAGCTGAAACAAAGGATGAAGAAAAGGCACTTGCAACACCGGTAAAGTGGGTAAGTTTCAAACAGCAGTTTTTTAACAGCACACTCATCAGCGATAAGCCATTTGAACAGGTTACCATAGAAAGCCATACCGACCAAAGCGGACGTTTCGTGAAGAAATATACCGCCTCGCTGGGTTTGCCTTTTGGCAATACCGGTAGTGAAAACTACAAGATGAGGTTTTTCTACGGACCTAACCATTACAAAACTTTAGAAGCACTCAACATCAATCTGGAAAAAATCATTCCTTTAGGATGGCTCATTTTCCGTTGGGTGAATAAATACATTGTTATTAACCTGTTCCATTTCCTAAGCCAGATTTTTAGCAACTACGGTATCATCATATTATTGATGACTGTTATCATCAAAATATTCCTGTTTCCATTGGTTTACCGTTCCTTCCTTTCTACAGCCAAAATGCGTTTGCTCAAACCTGAGATGGATGAAATCAAAGAGAAGTTTGGTGACGACATGCAGAAAGTACAAATGGAAAACATGAAGTTGTTCAAACAAGCAGGTGTAAGTCCGATGGGCGGTTGCATGCCTATCTTACTACAAATGCCTTTCCTTATAGCCATGTTTGCCTTTTTCCCGTCTGCCTTTGAATTACGTCAGCAGGAATTTTTGTGGGCCACTGATTTATCCTCTTATGATACCATTTGGACTTTTGGCAAATACCCCATTATAGAATACATCTATGGCGATCACGTGAGTTTGTTCACCTTGCTCATGACTATCTCTACATTAATCTATACACACCTTAACAACCAGATGACCGGAGTAACCGGCCAAATGAAATGGATTGGCTACATGATGCCGATAGTGTTTTTGGGCGTGTTTAACAACTATGCCGCAGGTTTAAGTTACTACTACTTTGTATCCAACATGATTACCTTCGGACAACAGTGGGGCATTCGCCAGTTTGTGGACGAGAAAAAACTTCATGCGCAAATTCAGGAGAATAAAAAGAAGCCTGTTCAAAAATCGAAGTTCCAGCAACGTTTGGAAGACATGGCCAAAGTGCAGGAAAAGAAAAAACCCGTTAAGAAATAGTAACTAACTCATTAGGGCGCCCACTCTACATTAAACCTGCCGTTGGTAACAGGTATGCGCTCATTTGTAAGAGTGTCGTGAGCCATAAAATGAAAATAACCGGCAATACCGTTGCTTTTATTAAAGTAGGTAATGTTGATGAGTGCATCATAAGTTGTATCAACGTTGCCTTCAAAGCTGTTTTGATAAAATGAACTACTACCGCTTAATGTTGCAGTAAATTTTGGAGCAAAATACAACCCTGTTCCGTTAATAGAATCCACTTGCAGGTCTAAAAAATAAGTAGAAGCAATACCCGATAGCTTACTTCTAATGAATAAACCTGTTTCAGTTGAGTCAGTCCAGTATACTTGCGGAGGTGGGTCAAACTTCTCAAAATAAGGCGTTCTGTCTATAAAAGAAGATAGCCTTTCGCCATTAATCACACATCTAAACTCATTCTTGTGGTAATCATCCTGGTCGCAGGATTGCAACACCAATAATATAAAAGCGATATGGATTATTTTTTTCATCTGTTAATTCGAATTCCTGCTTTTATTCCTGCATAAACTCCCAACAGCAAACGGTGTGTTGTGAAATTACCCGGTTGAAAAACATAATCTCCATTACCGGTATAGTAGCTTTGTTCTTCAAAGAAAGTGATGGTACGGTACTTTAACCCTGCACCCATATACAAATCAATTGTCAGTCTGTCTTTATCCGGCATCCATTGCCAGCCCAACAAACCCCGGCCCTCATAAAACTGTATGTTTTCTTTCTGGTATCCACTCTGTGACGGATCAACGTTTGCTAAAGGAAATTCATAATTATAACGAATCCACGCACCTTGTGCTCCCAAATAAAAACCCTCTCCCAAATATAATTTAGCTGTACCTTTTAAACTGAAACCCGGTAACCATTTTCGATTTTGAATCGGAGTATAATTGTTATCAAACAAACGTCCCTGCAAGGTCTCAAAAAAAACATTGCGTGTAGTAACTCCTGCTGATAGTTCAAGTGAATACTTTTTTGCCACACGTTCAATGCTAAATTCATGATCGGCACGTAAAGATGCTGCCGGATTATATTTGATGTACCAGAGTGTTTTTGTTGAATCGGATTTTTCCTGAGCCAGGCAAGCTGTTCCCATTAACACTGACAACACGAGAAACAGATACTTATGGTTCATGAGTCT
>Ga0209812_10002073_pt1 | contig 12522 bp, 12 predicted proteins | sample JI71714BDNA_FD_187502 | JGI IMG/M metagenome (GOLD analysis project Ga0209812, IMG submission 187502) | Wastewater effluent complex algal communities from Wisconsin, to seasonally profile nutrient transformation and Carbon sequestration -... | ecosystem: Engineered > WWTP > Effluent > Algae...
CGTTCAGTTGCAGCTTCTATGATCAATGCCGCGTCCGCCATAGGCGCGTAACTTCCGACCGGCTCAATGCGTGCGAGCAATGAATCAGAGTCGGCTTGCGTTATCTTTTCCTTTGCCACCAGCTTGTCCAGAGCTTTTGCGATGCCGGCTTTTCCGGCTTCGGCCCGGACAAGATCGATGTCCGACAGGTAGACATGATAGCCTGCGCTTGCGCTGACTTGCGCGATGCCCGCACCCATCTGCCCCGCTCCGATAACACCCACTGCGCGCATGATTTTCTCCAATTAAGCTGAGTCCGAAAGCCCCTAGCTTAGGTCGCCCAAAAGCGCTAGCCTGCGGCTATGCATAGGGCAATTTTCGCGTCAGCATTATTCGTTACAGGGGCATCGATCATGGCGTCGGCCCCGGTACCAACCCCTGGAAAGGTCATGACCTATAAAGATTGGACGGTCGGCTGTGATAATGGTCTGTCCTGTCAAGCAGTCGCGCTAAAACCGGATGGTCCATGGGACGATGGACTTTCCGTTGTTGTTACGCGCAAAGCAGGACTTCAAGCGCAACCGATAGTCGAAATCAGTGGCTTTCCTGCAAAGCTGGGACGTTTTCGGCTTTTGGTGGATGGCAAAGTGACCGAAACCGGTTCGCTACAAACCGGAGCTGAATCGATTACCCTGAAAGACGCCACAGCGGTAAAGGTCGCCCGCGCTTTGGCAAAGGGAACGTCGCTACAGCTTGTGGACGCAAGCGGCGCCAAATACGGGGCTGCGTCTTTGTCCGGTGTGGCCGCCGCGCTGCGATATGTCGATAGCGTTCAAGGTCGTGCTGGATCCAAAGGCGCGGTCATCGCGCTTGGTGCGCGAAAGGCCGCTGCCAAAAAAGCGATGATTCCTATCTTCGAGGTCCGGAAAATCGCACCAAGCGATGTGTTGCCAGACGCTTCGGCGCTGGTAGCCCTTTCGGAAGGGAGTCCCTGTGCGCAGGAACGCTTCGGTTCGACGCAGGATACGGCCTATAGTTTAGGCAACGGACCCGGCGGCGCACAATCTCTCGTGATGCTCAACTGCGGCGCAGGCGCTTATAATTTTTCCTCGGGCATTTATGTCGGGCAACGTAACGCAGCCGGAAAGTGGACGTTTGAGCCTGCCAAATTTGATTATGGCGCCACGGGTTTTTCCGCGGACAGTAAAATTCCCTTGTTGGTGAATGCCGACTGGGACGCCGCGACACAGACGATCGGCAGCTATTCCAAAGGCCGCGGACTGGGCGATTGTGGTTCATCCGAAAGCTGGGTTTGGGATGGAACGATGTTTCGCCTCACGGAAGCGACCGTGATGGGCGAATGCCGGGGTTCGGTAGACTGGATCCCCGTGTGGCGGGCCGAGGTAAAACTGTTACCGCGCTAATCGGTGGCCGCCATTGTTTTACCCGTTTTCCAAATGCAGGCAGCCAGCTTGGGCTGGTAATTTCAGTCCGAAACGCCTAAGCGCACCGCCAATGCTCGCAACTTGGCAGAAAGCTTGAACCCAAAAAATGTCCTCCCCCCTTCGTATTGCGCTCGCTGGTCTCGGCACCGTCGGCACCGGCGTTATCCAACTGATTGAGGAAAATAGCGCGCTCATTGCGCGTCGTGCGGGGCGGCCTATCGAGATTGTCGCCGTTACGGCGCGTGACCGCTCCAAGAATCGGGGCGTCGACCTTTCAGCCTATCGCTGGGTCGACGATATGGGAGAACTGGCCACCGCCAGCGATGTCGATGTTGTCGTAGAGCTGGTAGGTGGTTCGGATGGGCCTGCCCTGACACTGGCACGCGAAACGCTGTCCAACGCGCGATCCTTTGTCACCGCGAACAAGGCCATGATCGCCCATCACGGGGCTGAGTTGGCGCAACTGGCCGAGAGCAAAAACACGGCCCTGAAATTTGAAGCGGCGGTCGCCGGCGGCATACCGGTCATTCAAGGTTTGCGCGACGGTGCCGCCGCAAACCGGATTGACCGTGTCTATGGCATTTTAAACGGGACCTGCAATTTCATCCTTTCGACGATGGAGAAGGAAGGTCTGGATTTCACGGATGTCCTATCGGATGCACAGGCTAAGGGCTTTGCCGAGGCGGATCCGAGTTTTGATATCGACGGCATTGATGCCGCACATAAGCTTGCAATCCTGGCTTCGCTCAGTTTCGGATCGGAGATTGACTTTGGGGGCGTAGAAGCGCGCGGCATACGCAAGATTTTGGCGGCGGATATCGCGCAGGCGAAGGCGCTGGGATACCGGATTCGGCTTATCGGACTTGCGGAAATAGACGGCGAAAACGGTGCTTCGGAAATCTTCCAGCGAGTTCAGCCCTGCCTCGTTCCCTTGGCGCATCCGTTGGCGCACGTCACGGGCGCGACCAATGCCGTCGTAGCCGAGGGCAATTTCTCGGGTCGATTGCTATTTCAAGGTGCCGGCGCGGGCGATCGGCCGACTGCATCGGCAGTTGTGGCCGACCTTGTGGATATTGCACGGAAGGAAACAGGGCCGGCCTTTTCCATGCCATCGTCCGAACTCGAAAAGCTTCCCCGCGCCGCATCCGCACATCGCGTTGGAAAAACCTATATCCGCATGATCGTCGCAGACCGGGTCGGTGTACTGGCCGAAATCACCGCGGCGATGCGCGATGCCGGATTGTCGATCGAAAGCCTGATCCAGACCGAGACCAGTGATGACGGGTCTGCCTTGATCGCCATGGTCACCCACGCAGGACCCGAACAAGCTATCAACGACACATTGAAAACGCTAGCTCCGTCGGAAAGCCTGATGGGCGAGCCCATGGTGATGCACATATTGGGGGAATAACCCGAGATAAGTCGCCTATTCTTGCGGCCCGTCTTCCCGCACGATCATATCGGGTTCGGGTAATCCCCGGAGAACCTCTTCCAGCGGGATTGCTGGCGGCGGCACATAACCGAAGCCTACCCCAACGCCCTTCATATATATCTTGCACATACTATCCCCGGTGAGGCAGGCCGCTGCCCGTCGGGTCGAAACGGCCTCTCCGCGTCGAAGCCGCGTTTCATTGTCATCCTTAGAACCCTTGAAAATGCGCTGACTGACATCATCAGGGTGATCACCGCAGACAACAATCTCATCTGTCTGGGGATATTTGACACAGCCATCCTTGTCGACGGCGACCAGCCGCCGCGCCTTCTCGATCTGGGCTGCGACATCGCGTTCCGAGTCTGATTGTGCTAATGTTGTCGAAGCTGAAAATGCAAACGCAATGATAAGCAATCTCGACATTTGGCAAAGCCTTCCTTATCGGAGCAGCGAAACGTAATTACGACGCCTATTTGCCGAGCATTCTTCCCCTAAAGAGACCCGATTTTTAATAAGCTAGGAAATACTTATGACGGCAGCAAGCCAAATCCTCGACCGAGTGCTTGTCCTCGAAATGGTCCGCGTTACTGAAGCGGCCGCAATTTCAGCGGCCAAGTTAATTGGCCGTGGCGATGAAAAGGCAGCCGATGCGGCAGCGGTGGAAGCGATGCGCGCGGCCCTGAACGGCTTGTATATGGACGGCACTGTCGTCATCGGCGAAGGTGAGCGCGACGAAGCCCCCATGCTGTACATTGGCGAAAAGGTTGGATCGGCGATTGGTAAGGGGCCACGAATCGATATTGCGCTTGATCCACTCGAAGGAACAACAATCACTGCAAAGGCTGGTCCGAATGCACTCGCCGTGCTCGCAGTTGCCGAAGAAGGCAACTTGCTGAACGCGCCTGACGTCTACATGGACAAAATCGCCGTTGGCCCCGGCTATTCACCCGATATCGTCAATCTTGACCGTAGCGTCACCGAGAATGTGACGGCTGTTGCGCGGGAAAAGGGTGTGGACCCCAGCGAAATCATCGTTTGTGTGCTGGACCGCCCACGCCATGAGAAGCTGATCGCGGAATTGCGCGCTTTGGGATGCGGTGTGATGTTGATCCCCGATGGCGATGTTGCGGGCGTTATTGCTACGACAAACCCCGAAACAACTGTGGATATTTATATGGGAACAGGCGGCGCGCCAGAGGGCGTACTCGCTGCGGCAGCACTGCGTTGTGTTGGCGGACAATTCAAAGGCCGGTTGCTGTTCCGCAATGATGACGAGCGCAAGCGTGCCCATAAATGGGGCATTGAAGACCTCGACAAAATCTACGATCTGGAAGAACTGGCGAAGGGTGACTGCATCTTTGCAGCGACCGGCGTTACAGACGGGTCGCTGTTGCATGGGGTAAAAACGCTGCGCGACGGCCGCATTACCACGGAGACAATCGTTATGCGTGCATCCAGCGGCACCGTACGCCGCGTGAAAAGCGAGCACGGCCGGGCAAACCCGATCCGTTAAAATATGCCAAGTGCCATACCGGCCGCTAAATGCGCGCCGGTTTGGCGAGCTTGCTCCAACCCTTCTTCGCCAATTGTTTTCGAAGCCATGATCGCGGTTTCCGTCTGGGCATGGGTGCATATGATCAGGGGTTCGGCAATTTTTCGAAGCCGCCAGCCAGTGGCGATACGCTCGGCTTGCCGTGCAGCATTACTCCCGTCTGAGCCTGCGCATATTATCATCGCATAAGGCCGCCCCTCAATCCGGCCTAGGCACGGATAATAGCAACGGTCAAAAAAGGCTTTCATCACGCCGCTGATTGCGGCGAGATTTTCGGGGAACACAAACAGATATCCGTGTGCGCCAAGCATATCCAACGGGTTGGCTTGTTCTGCGGAAACACAGCTGACCTTCACAGCGCCTTCGTCTTCTGCGCCTTGTGCCGCCGCCTTCGCCAGCGCCCTAGACCCGCCGGTCATGCTGTGCCAGACGATGAGCAATTCTTTCATGTCGGCTTGCTAGCATTCGCAACCCCGCATAGGGAAGAGCCATGTCTTCGGTCCTCAACATTACACATTCCATAACTGGGCAAAGCTGGAAATGGCGCAGCGGAGACGTTGATGCGCGCGATCCAGGTTTCCAGCCGGACGATCTTGTAACGCAATTGCTTTTGGCACGCGGCGTCCCTCGCGATGATATCGAACGCCACCGCAACCCAACAATTCGCGGTTTCATGCCCGATCCGTCGATTTTTCGGGACATGGATTGTGCTGCTGAACGCCTAGCTGATGCCGTTGAAGCACGTGAAGCTGTGACGATCTATGGCGACTATGATGTGGACGGCGCAACCAGCGCCGCATTGCTGATACGCCTTTTGCGGGACTTGGGATTGGACGCGGGCCATTATATTCCGGACCGGTTGATGGAAGGCTATGGCCCATCCGGCGAGGCACTGGTGCGCATCGGGGATAGCGGCAGCCGCCTGATCGTTACCGTAGACTGCGGTGCCATGGCCTTTGACGCTCTTGCCCAAGCCAAGGCGGCTGGGCTTGAGGTCATCGTTGTCGACCATCACAAATGCGCCGCAGACCTTCCGTCTGCCTTCGCCCTCGTAAATCCCAACCGGTTAGACGAAAATGATGAGGCGGCCTCACACGGTCATCTCGCCGCCGTTGGTGTTGCGTTTCTTCTGGCGGCCGCCATCGTCCGCATTTTGCGCGGTCGGGGCTACTTCGTGAACCGGGCCGAGCCCAAATTGATGGAGCTGCTCGACATTGTAGCCCTAGGCACAGTCGCGGACGTTGCACAATTACGCGGCCTCAATCGCGCTTTTGTTGCGCAAGGACTAAAGGTGATGGCTGGACGGCGCAATATCGGGCTCGCCGCTTTGATCGAAGCCAGCCGATTGAACCGCGCACCGGTATGTTCGGATCTCGGCTTTGCACTGGGGCCTCGAATCAATGCGGGAGGGCGTGTTGGCAAATCCGATCTAGGGGTGTGCTTATTGACCACACAAGACCGCGAAGAAGCCCGCTCCATTGCCGCCGAACTGGATCGCTTGAATGAAGAGCGGCGGTCGATCGAGGCCCTTGTCCAGGAAGAAGCCGAAGCAATGCTTGCGGGTCAGCATAATCGCGCCGTCGCGTTATTGGCGGGTCAGGGCTGGCACCCGGGAGTCATCGGCATTGTAGCTGGGCGTATCAAGGAAAAGACCGGAAAGCCTTCCATTATTATTGCCATCGATGATCAGGGCGTCGGCAAAGGATCGGGCCGTTCCATCGCAGGCGTTGATCTGGGCGCCGCCATTATTTCGGCCCGCGAGGCTGGGTTGCTCGTGGCAGGAGGCGGACATTCCATGGCCGCCGGCTTGACGATAAGGGCCGATAAGGTTGATGCGCTCGCCGACTGGCTCGATGAACGACTCGCTGCCGATGTTACCCGCGCCACCGCCAACAGCGCCATGCTCATCGACGCACTGCTGACGCCACGAGGGCTGAACCCTGCCTTCATAGAAGCGATGGAGGGCGCGGGCCCCTATGGTATGGGCTGGCCGGGCCCCCGAATTGTCGCTGGACCGGTGCGGGTCATAAAGTGTGATATCGTTGGCAAAGACCATGTTCGCGCCATCGTCGCGGGCGACGACGGTGGGTCATTCAAAGCCATGGCCTTCCGGCAAGGCGAAACGGCATTGGGGCAAATGCTGATGCATGGAGAACGTGGCCGAAAATATTGGCTAGCGGGTCGCGCAAAGATCGACGACTGGGGTCCCACACCCAAGGCGGAGCTGCATATTGACGATATCGCCTTTGCAGATTGATTTTGCATCATGTTGGGCTTGACCTAGGCAAATCGAATCCGTAAAGGCGCGGCTCGCCAAGCGATTGGCCCCTTCGTCTAGCGGTTAGGACGCGGCCCTTTCACGGCTGAAACACGGGTTCGATTCCCGTAGGGGTCACCAGTCAAGTGATTTATGTTGTTGTTTTCACACAATAAATTGCGGTTTTCCAAAAATTGATCCCACATTCGTTCCCACATTTTGATTGGGACATACCGGGCGGTGCCGGGTCTCGGTGGAACCGAAAATCTGATGATATGCTGCTTGGCCGTTAATTGCGAGACTCACTCCCCGCCCGAATTCTGACCGTGCAACGCACCGGCTGCTTCGCGTTCGCGGCAGATTTCTGGCAAGCCTCGATAGCGTCTCGGTTGTCGCGCAGCAAATCGGCTGCCCGCTCAAGCGCATACAAAGCCTGAGGGCTTTCGCTCCGCATGAGGCGCGTGCCTGCATCCCAGCGCGATGATTCGCCGACCATTTTCGCCGCCATGCGTTCGGGCCAGTGCAGGCTCTCCGGCACGGAACGGGCGATAGTTCCAGGAAGGAACGACCAAAGCAGGATGCCGCCAAGCACTCCGCCTCCGACTGCCTGAAACACTGTGCGGCGTTGGTCCGCACTATTGCGGGCGCGGGATGTGACACCGCGCATATCCTGCGTCGCTTGCCGAAGCTCATTATATGCGTCGTTGATCCGCGCTTGATCGCCGCGCCGCGCCGCCTCTGCTGCGGCTTCGATCCGCCTGCCAAAGTTATCAGGCGTCACCTGCATGGCCGGGTGTTCCTCGATGCAATCAAGATTCTCCGCCATATCTTCGAGCCGCTTTGTCATCTCCGTCAGGGTAGCGCCGTAGTCAGGGATTATTATGTCCGCTCGCTCGGCGGCAAGATGCTGGACCGCGCGCCGCATGAGGGCCAGTTCGCCTTCAAGCCGCGCGAACGCTTCGGCGGCAGGATCGCTTTCGACCTTGGCGAGCCTAGGTTTGGCCTTGCGCTTTGCTCTGGGCTTGGGCTTGGCCTCCGCTTCGGCCTCCTCCCCAATGTCCAGCGTCACTTCTTCGGCATCAGTATTTTCCACTTCACTTCTCCTACAGGCTCATTCCAATCGAGCGGGTCCGCTCGAACGACACGGACGCTGCAAGGTCGCGGGACAAATCGCGTCCGATGTCTTTGCCGAGACCAAGTTCCTGCGTCCGGTTGCGTAACAGCGATTCCACCTGCGGATCGCGCTCCAAGCCGTTCGCCATGTCGGCCATGCGCCCCGCAACGCGGCGCGCGCCGTTGTCGTTGCCGCTCTGCTGCATGACCGCACGCGTCTGACTCAACCGCTGCCAGTCATTCACAAAGCGGTCGGCCCGCTGCACAGGATTGACGCGGATTTCAGACTCAAGCTGCATGGCGCGGATTGTGCCTTGGCTGCGGCCATCGGCTGCTTCGCGGGTGAGTTCAGGCTGCCGCTGCAAGGCGCTGGCAAGATCGGCGGCGGCATGGGGCCGAATCGCGTCGAGGGTCTTACCTGCCTTGTCGAGCGCGTCGCGCTGATGGGGAAGCACAGGCAATCCTTGCTCGCGCATCTTGGCCATATCGTCGGCGGCACGAGCGAAGCGTTCGACCGCACGGCGTTGGTTCGACAGGTCGGCCTGTTCGGTTGGCAGCGGTTCCAGCTTCTGCCCCTGCGGGCGGAAGTTGGCGAAGATGGATTTCGCCCGCTCCGGCAACTGCCGCGCGATCTCAACAATCCGCTGGCGGAAGGTGATCCCGCGCCGCTCGGCAAATCGCTGTTCGGGGCTATAGTCGCTCGCCATGTCCTTGCCGCGCTCGCGGCTTAATGTACGGACAAGCTTCGACTGATCGGCGAAGTCGTCGCGGCCATAATGAAGGTCCACGCGTTCGCGGTGGCGCGACAAAGCGACATAGGCACCGTGGCTGTCCATGCCGGGGGTGGCGAGCACGTGCGTCCGGTCCACGGTCATGCCCTGTGCTTTATGGATCGTCGCGGCATAACCATGATCGATATGCGCATAGTCCTTTGTGTCGAACGCGACACTGCGGCCGTCGTCGGTGCGCACCGCCATGCGCTGCGGGGTTACCTGCTCGACGATGCCCAGCGTACCATTCTTCACGCCCAGCTCACGCTCATTGCGAAGGAACATGATGCGGTCGCCGGAAGCAAACGCGCGTTCACCGCGCTCGGCTTGCACCGAAACATCGCTGCCCAACTCGCCGCTCGCGCGCATCTTCACCCGCGCCGCTTCATTTAACTCACGCACCTCGTCATTGGTGTGGGTCAGAATGATGCGCGTATCGCCGGGGCTGGCCTGCCGCGCGTGATCCCAGTTGTCGATAAGCTCGCTACGCGCCGCCTCCCGCGCCTCGGCAGCATGAACCATGTCTCGTTCGCCATAGGCCTGAATAGCCTGCCCGGTTCGTCCGGTTGCAAGGTGCCGGGTCGCGTCCTGCTGCCAGCCTTCATGTTGGCGGCGCACTTCGCTGATCTCGACGCCGCCATGCCTTTCGTGGATCGCGCGGAACGCGGCCCCTGCTTCAATGGCCTGCAACTGCTGCGGGTCGCCGACAAGGACAACTTTTGCACCAGCATCGGCAGCATGTGACAGCACCCGCTCCATCTGGCGCGTGCCGACCATGCCTGCTTCGTCGATAACAAGTACGTCGCGCGACGTGAGCTGTTCGCGGCCTTTGCTCCATTGATGTTCAAGGCTGGCAATGGTGCGCGACGCAATGCCCGAACCATGCTCGAGTCCCTCGGCGGCAATACCCGATAGCGCAGCGCCGCGAACTTTAAAGCCAGCGCTTTCCCAAGCCTCGCGCGCAACGCTAAGCATCGCGCTCTTGCCGGTCCCGGCGTAACCTACGACAATGCTGAGGCCATGCTGATCGGTTACATGCGCGAACGCGGCGCGCTGCTCTCCCGATAGCAGTAAGCCGCGCTCCCCGGCGCGCGCCAGCGCGCTCGTTTGTTTGTCCTCGCCAACGCGATGCCGTTCGCGCTCCGCCATCAATTCCGATGCGCGCTGCAACCGCTGCTCGGTCTCGATCATCTGGCGCGATGTGAAGCGGTCGTCGCCGCGTCCGTCCTTACCCAGTGCAATCAAATTGGGTGAACCGCGCACCGCGTTGAAGGCAGTATCGAACTGCTCTTTTCCGTCGCTGTGCCGATGCACGAAAATGGCAAGGTCGCGGTTCGTGAAGGTGGCTTGGCTGTGCGTGATAGCATCGAGCGCGACATTCGGATTAGCAATGATCCGCTCACCATTGCGCTGTGCAATAGCGCGATGTTCCTCGATGCGCTCGGCCTCAAGCCCGCGTCCACCGATGCGCGAGGCGGCGGGGCCAATCTTGTCCTGCGGTTCAAGCGCGATGCCCTGTGCCTCCAGGCTGCGATGATCGACGCGGGCGTCGATGTCGAGTTCGGCGAGCCGCTGATTGACATGCTCGGCCCAGCGTTCACGCCATTGCTCGACCAACTCGGCCTTGTTCCACGCGCGCACCTTCGCGCCGAAGCCGTCTTTTCCGACTTCGCGCATGGTGAGCATGACGTGCGCGTGCGGCTTGGCCAGTCCGTCCTTGCCGATATCCCAATGCACGTTGAGATCGGCAATCATGCCCTTTTCAACGAACTCGGTCTTCACAAAGTCGCGGGCTAGCGCAATGCCCTGGCTCTTGGTCAACTCGCGCGGAATCGCGAACTCTACCTCGCGGGAAAGTTGCGCGTCCTTTCGCTTCTCTGCAGCTTCGACGGCGTTCCAGAGCTTCTCGCGGTCGGCCAGATATTCGGGCGCATCTTTTGGCAAAAGGATTTCGGAATGAACGACGCCGTCCTTGTTGGTGAAGTCATGGTCACGGTCGAGCCGTTCATCGTGCAGCCGTTCGGCGGCGCGATAGGCCGATGCCGCCACAGCGCTGCGCCCGCTGGCGCGGCTGATGACTTTGACCGAGAGATGGAAGATTGCCATGATGGCAATCCATCTACGCCATCAAAGCCACGTCGGCACGACGTATAAGCGCGCCCTCCCATGATAAAATCCTGCTCGGGACTAGGTGGTGTCAGACTGTCTCGACAACTCTACAGCATTAGGAGCGGCGCGATATTATGATGGGTGCATCAACTCTCAATGGAGACAGAAGATGCGCAAACCCCGCGATATTGATTCGGAACTGAAGGCACTTGCCGAAAGGGCAAAGCAACTCAAAGAGCGCCGCGTCCAGCAGCTTGGCGAACTGGTGATTGCCACCGGAGGCGACGCCATCGACGCGGAAATACTCGCCGGTGCATTGCTATCCATCGTCGAAACCACCGATGCCGCAGAGAAGGAGAGCTGGCGCAAACGCGGAAACGCCTTCTTTCAAGGTACGTCGCGAAAGCGTGGCGAAGGAACTGAACGCCAACGCGACGGCGCTAGCTCGCCTGACGGCAGCACGACACCGGCTTGAAGCACGAAAGGCACGAACCGACATGCGCGAATGGCAGGTAAAACGACGCGAGCGCACGAAGCAACTGATCGAGCTGGGCGGCCTGGTCGTGAAAGCCGAACTGGTCGAACTGACCGACGATGATCGCGCTACACTCTATGGCGCGTTCCTGACCGTCGCCATCAAACTGCGCAGCGAGGATCGCGAGCAGGCATTGGCGGTTTGGAAGCGTAAAGGAAAGCGTGCGTTTGAGACAGAATCCACAAAGGACGCGATCTGAGACTCCTTCTACAAAGTTTGCAATAATGCTCTGTGATTCTGACGCGGAAAAGGACTTCGCAATTGAAGTTGCGAAGCCCTTTGGAGTTGCTCATTGGCGATGTAGCGGCGCTACTTCGACCGCCGCTTCTTGGGTTCATCTTTGGCGGCTTCCTTGGCCTTTGCGAGGAAGTCGACCTGCTCGGCGATGATCTCACAGCCGTAGCGGTCGGTGCCGTTCTGGTCGGTCCATTTGGTATAATGGATGCGACCGGTGACCATGATCATTGCACCCTTGGCGACATGCTCTGCGACGCATTTGCCGACGCCGTTGAAGCAGGTGATCCGGTGCCATTCGGTCTCGCTCTGGCGGTTGCCTTCCCCGTCCTTGAAGCTGCGCGTTGTAGCAAGCGAGACGGTGGTGATTGATGCCCCTGACTGAGTGCTACGAACTTCCGGCGTGTTGCCAACGAAGCCGACGAGGGTGACTGTGTTCTTCATGATATTGACCTTTCGAAGCTGTTCTAACCGTCCAAGGGATCATCCCTTTGACTGAGCCCCGTTAAGACCGGAGCGCGGTCGGGACTGCACCGAGCGAAGCGAGGGAAACCCCGCTCAAAGGAGTGGTGCGGGCAGCGGCGCAAAGCGCAGCAACACGGTCCGCATGAGCGCGGGTTGCTGACCTGGCCGGGTCCGGTCAGGGGCCTGGATTAGTCATGAAATGGGATGATTTCTTGGTCGGCAAGCAACCCGAAGTCATTGTCGAAGACAGGTTGCGAACTGTCTGCTTGCGCTAACATTCGGGACGCTCAACCCAGCATGGCAGATCGTTAATAGCTGCCGTTCCGCAAACCGCTCATTCGGTCTTTCGGCCTGCTGAAACGAGACCCAAGCCATGTCCATATAGAAAGAGAGCGCCATCCTTGGTTTCGGCATAGCCGGGCGCATCTGGGTGTTGCTCCAGAACTGATTTTGTCGAACGCGGCAACGCAAAGGGTAGCCGACCCTGCGGCTTGGACTTGCCGCTGATGATGTCGAGTTGGGCCTGATCGCTGACTCCGAAGGTGGCGATCAGCGCGCCTACCGATTTTAAGCCGCTGGCCTCGTCAAGCACATAGGGATTGCGGAAATATATTGAGATCACCACTTTGCC